>Ga0315534_1001021_pt1 | contig 19651 bp, 14 predicted proteins | sample SalMarSW160240MG_FD_203094 | JGI IMG/M metagenome (GOLD analysis project Ga0315534, IMG submission 203094) | Salt marsh sediment microbial communities from the Plum Island Ecosystem LTER, Massachusetts, United States - Salt Marsh Sediment SW1602-40 ... | reverse complement strand
ATGGGCAGTTTTGCGGAGTTCTGGGACCTCACCGGCGCCCTATGAGTCCAACCCTTCCCGTTTCCGAACCCGTCGTCACCGCCCGGCCGCTGTCGGTCTCTGAACTCACCGAACAAATCAAAGGGGTGATGGAGGCCAGCTTCCCGGCGGTGTGGGTATCTGGCGAGATATCCAATCTGGCACGCCCGCAGTCGGGCCATGTTTACTTTACACTCAAGGACGAAGCGGCTCAGATCCGCGCGGTGATGTGGCGGAGTACGGCGGGCCGTTTGCCGTTCGATGTGAGCGACGGATTGAACGTGATTTGCCGCGGCCGGATTGAAGTATATCGGCCCCGGGGCATGTATCAGATCGTCGTGGAGGCGCTTCAGCCGCAGGGCATCGGCGGACTGGAACTGGCTCTCCGGCGCCTGCGCGACAAGCTTGCCCGGGAAGGATTGTTTGATGCCCGACGCAAACGGGCTCTGCCTGCCTTTCCCCGGCGGATCGCCGTGGTGACCAGCCCGACCGGCGCCGCTATCCGGGATTTTCTCCAGGTGGTGCGGCGGCGATGGCAAGGCATCCACATACTGATCGTGCCCACGCGCGTCCAGGGGGATGGCTCGGCCCAGGAGATCGCGGCCGCCGTCAAGATGGCGGGACGCATCCGGCCGGCTCCCGAAGTTGTGGTGGTGGCGCGCGGCGGTGGCAGTCTGGAAGATTTGTGGGCGTTCAACGAAGAAGTCGTCGTGCGAGCCATTGCCGCGTGCCCCATTCCGGTCGTCTCGGGGGTTGGTCACGAAATTGATGTGACGCTCGCCGATCTGGCCGCTGATGTGAGGGCCCTGACGCCGACGGAAGCCGCCGAACGTGTGGTTCCATCGGCCGAGGATGTTCGGGCAGGATTGCGCGGCGTGGCCGTTCGGCTGGCCTCTGCCTTGCGACACCGAACGCGACTGGCGCGGGGCCGATTGGATGCCGTTGCCCGCCACGCCGCCATTCGCCGCCCCAGCGACCGGGTCCACCAGTTGGCGCGGATGACCGACGAATTGGCCGCGCGGGCCCATCGGGCGATTCGTGAGCGATGTCGTGAATCCCGCCAGCGCATCGATGCTCTGGCGGGGAAACTCGATTCGCTGAGCCCGCTGGGCGTGCTGCGGCGGGGGTATAGCTTGACCATGAAGGACGGCAAACCGGTCGTTGACGCTACCCAATTGAAAAAAGGCGATACGATAAATACGCGTTTTGCCGAAGGACGTGCGACCAGCCGCGTGATGACCGTTCGCACCAGCGACGCATAATGGCAACAGACCAATCGCGATGCTCGGCTGCGGCCGGACGACGGAACCGATCGCGGCTTGGAAGCATCGGAATCGAGGAGCCGTTTATCCGTGGCGAAGAAAGCAAAGGCGCGGCGAAGCGAGCCGGAAACGACGCCCAGGTTCGAGGACGCTTTGGGCAGGCTGGAAAAGATCGTCGCGAATCTCGAAGACGGGCAGTTGCCGTTGGACAAGGCGCTGGCGGATTATGAGGAGGGAATAAGGCACTTGAAAGTTTGCTACCACTTGCTCGAAAACGCGGAACAGAGGATCGAGTTGCTGCAGGGCACCGACGACGCCGGAGAAGCGCTCGCGGAACCGTTCGAACCGCCACCGTCCGGCGGATCCGACGCAAAGCAGCCCCGCGGCACACGGCGGCGCGCCGGTTCACGCCGCGCCGTTGACGATGATCGTAGCCTGTTTTGATCTTGTGCTGCCAACAATCCAATCGTCGCCACCCGGGCTATGTGGCTCGGGGACGAATCGACATCCGATCAATTTTTGTGACACAGAACCGCCAATCGTGTAAGGAACGTGCTTTCCGGGCGGCGTGGTCACCGCAATGATTTCATCGAGGCACGACTGTCGTGCAAAAGGTCCAGGCACTCATGTCACGCACGCCGGAAGCATCGATCCTGACGGGCCATGCCGCGCTGCGACACATGGTGGATCGCGCACTGGAGGAGTCGGTCCGGTTTCCTTCCGGCTGTCCGCGGCGGCTGGCCGATGCGATACACTACGGGCTGCTGGGACCAGGCAAACGGCTGCGTCCGCGGCTGGTGCTGATGGCGGCGGATGCGTGTGGCGGAAATTTCCACGACGCGTTACCAGCTGCCTGCGCGGTAGAAATGGTGCATGCCTATTCGCTGATCCATGACGATCTTCCCGCCATGGATGACGACGATCTGCGACGTGGCCGTCCCACGTGCCACAAGGTGTACGGTGAGGCCCTGGCAATCCTGGCCGGCGACGCACTGCTGGCGCGAGCGCTGGAAATCCTGGCCACGGACGTGCTGCCTCCGTCCAAGGCAGCCCGGTGCGTGGCGGCGCTGGCCAGGGCGGCCGGGCCCACTCAGCTCGTCGGTGGACAGGCCGACGACCTGCTGGGCGGGACGCAGCGTCCGTCGCCAGCCGATCTGGAAGACATCCACCGCCGAAAAACCGGCGCGCTATTCCGCGTGGCACTCCGCCTAGGTGGTTGGATTGCCGATGCGTCGGCCGAACAGTTGGATATGCTCGATACGTACGGTACCAAGGTGGGGTTGGCTTTTCAGATTACCGATGATCTGCTCGATTCCGTGGACTCGTCCGCGCCGGATTCCGCCGCGGGCCGCGCTGGCAACGGCCCGAAGCCAGCAGGATTTCCCCTAATGACAGGCGCCGAAGCAAGCCGGCGGCGGGCGCGGGAACTGGTGCAGCAGGCGTGCCGCGCGCTGGAAGCCATGGGCCCGCGGGGGACCCCTTTTATCGCGCTGGCTCGCGAGATTGCCGAACGCCGGCGATAGGGAATGCCGGCAGGCCGGATCGCGTCGCAAGAACAGAAAGCGACGTGGCCTACTATTGACGTGCCGAAGCTTCGCCATTGGAACGCTTTTGCAACGCACATGAGAACGACCGCCATGGAAAACCTGCTGCCGACAATTCGTTCACCCCACGACCTGAAGAAGCTCACTCTGCCGCAACTGGAACAACTTGCCGCGGACATGCGCGATGCCCTGTGCCAACTGGCCACTCACCGCACGGCCCACTTCTCTTCGAATCTGGGCGTCGTCGAACTGTGCATCGCGCTGCACGCCACGTTCGACTTTTCGCACGACCGGTTGATTTGGGATACGGGACACCAGATCTATCCGCACAAATTGATCACGGGTCGTTACCACCGTTTTGGCACGATTCGTACGCGGGGGGGCCTGATGGGCTACCCCAACCCTGAAGAAAGTCCGTACGACCTGTTCATGACGGGGCATGCCGGAGCGAGTCTTTCCGCCGCCCTGGGATTGAAGTGCGGCGATGACCTAATCGACAGCGATCCTCCGCGACGCAGCGTGGCGGTAATAGGCGACGGCGCTTTTCCCTGCGGTATGGTGTACGAAGCCATGAACCACGCCGGCGGACTGAAGAAGGAATTGATTGTTGTTTTGAACGACAACCAGATGTCGATCTGCCCTCGCGTGGGCGGGATGGCGGACTACCTCGATCGTCTGCGGCTCAATCCGGTCTACACGGGCCTCAAGGACGAAGTCGTGAGGGCCCTGGGAAAAATGCCCCTGCTGGGAGACCCCGTGGAGCGCTTTCTGGCCCAGCTTAAAGAAGCCGTGAAAGCAGGCCTGCACGGCGGGATGCTGTTTGAAGAACTCGGCTTCCGCTACCTGGGTCCCATCGACGGTCACAACATTGGCTTGCTTCGCAAATACTTGCGACTGGTCCAGGATACCCAGCAGCCCGTGCTGGTCCACGTGGTCACGGAGAAAGGACACGGTTTCCACCCCGCGGCCCGCGATCCCGTGTCGTTCCATACGCCTCCGCCCTTCGAACGCGACCACGATCGAGTGATCAGCGTCAACAAGAATAGATCGCGTTCGTACACGCATGTGGCCAGCGAGGCCATCTTCGATCAGATGACCCGGGACCGGCGCGTCACGGTGCTCACCGCCGCCATGTGCCTTGGCAACAAACTCGAAAAGATTCGAGACCGCTTTCCCGACCGTTTTTTCGACACGGGAATCTGCGAGTCGCACACGGTCGCCTTCGCTGCCGGACAGGCCAAGGCGGGACTGCGCCCGATCGTTGACATCTATAGCACGTTTCTGCAAAGAAGCTTGGACCAGATATTCCAGGAAGTCTCGCTGCAAAACTTGCCCGTCGTCTTTATGATGGACCGGTCCGGTTTAACCGGTCCCGACGGGCCAACGCATCACGGCGTATTCGACTTGGGCTACATGCGGTTGTTCCCCAACATGACCGTGATGGCGCCCGGTGACGAAACGGATCTGGTCCACATGCTGGATCTGGCACTCAAGCTGGAAGCACCCTGCGCGATCCGTTACCCCAAAGCCGCGGCGGAGCGACTGGACGTCAATCGAACACCCGTCACGCTGGGAACCGCTGAAGTACTGCGCGAAGGAGACGACGGCGTGATCCTGTGCTGCGGCACGCTGTTGGGCTACTGCATCCAGGCAGCGGAGACGCTACGTGGAGAAGGTCTCGACGTCGGCGTCGTTAATATGCGATTTGTCAAACCGATCGATCGAAACGTCATCCGCGCGGTCGTCGAGCGGTGCGGATTTGTATTGACGGTCGAAGAGGCCGCGCTGGCCGCCGGCTTCGGCACGGCCGTGCTGGAAGTCGCCGCCGAGTTTCACGCGGTGGCCGACATTCATCGCCGGGGCATTCCCGACCGCTTCGTGGAACATGCCGAACGGAAGGAATTGCTTTCCGACCTGGGACTCGACGCCGCCGGCATCGTTGAAACATGCCGGCGAATCGCGCTGGAAGCGCCGCCACGCGAGCGTGTCGCGCCACGCGAGAAAACCTATTGATCGACGACGCATCGATACGCTCGCCATCGGACGCCGACCATGGAATCTGAAACGTGCGCGCCATCTTCGTTGTCCGGGGCACGCCGTCCGCAAGTCGTCGTGCTGGCCGCCGGTGACAAGCGCGCCGTTGCCGAGCAGGCACAACGGCTGCGACCGATCATCGAGCAGCAGGCAGATATCGCGGTGTTCGATCTGAGTTTCTCCGCGGATCTGGCCAGCGTGCCAGCCGACCTGGCCGTCGTGCTCGGAGGGGACGGTTCGATCCTGAAAGCCGCCCACCAGATGGATCGGAACCAGATTCCGGTCGTGGGCGTTAACTTGGGGAAGCTAGGTTTTTTGGCTGACCTCACGATCGACCAGTTCGTCCAGCGTTTTCCGGACGTCTGCGCAGGCCGCTGTGGGGTTGTCGAGCATCTGATGTTTGAATGTCGTGTCACGCGCGACGCAACGGCCGTGGCCGAGCAACGGGGCCTCAACGAAATGGCCATTTTGGCCGGCCCCCCGTTCGCTATTCTGGACGTCGAACTCTACGTTGACTCCGAACTGGCAACGACTTATAGTTGCGACGGACTTATCCTGAGTACGCCGATTGGTTCGACCGCCCACAACCTTTCCGCCGGGGGACCGATCCTTCGCCAGGACCTGGATGCGTTCGTTGTTTCGCCGATCAGTCCGCACACGCTCACCAACCGTCCCGTAGTCGACGCGGCCCACCGGATCTATGAGTTTGTTGTGCCCCGTCCTCATCAAGGAACGTCGCTGGTGATTGACGGTCGGTTGGTGACCCGGATCACATCCAAGGATCGTGTACGCGTGGAGCGATCGCCGTTTCGATTCCGGTTAGTGCAGGTGCCCGGCCATGGCTATTACCGGACGCTCCGTGAAAAACTAGGCTGGGGCGGACGCATCCGAACGTGAGGTGTCCCGCGGTGAAAACGGGGGCAGGCCTTCATCATGCCAAGCACCGGGAGGACCGTTCCGGCGATTGAGGCCTGACCCCCTTTTCACCCTGACAAAGCACTCGAGCAAGGAGGCTGAGCCGTGATGATGCATGTTCGTATGGCGGCCGTGATCGGGCTGTTCGTTGCCGGGACGGGTTTCTGTGATGAACGGCGTTCGGATGACCAGCGCCCGACGTACCAGCTGGCGTACCGATTCACTGCCGGCGAAACCGTGCGCTGGAACGTCGTGCATCAGGCCACGGTCCGGACGACGATCCAGGGAGTCGAGCAAACGGCCCGCTCGCGCAGCGAATCGGTCAAGGCCTGGAAGGTCAACAAAGCGTCGCCGGGCGGCCCGTTTGAACTGGTCCATTCGGTCGAATCGGTGCGGATGTCCAATCAGGTGTCCAACCGCGCCCGGGTCACGTACGACAGCCGCAAGGACAAGACGCCACCGCCCGGTTTTGAGCTGGCCGCGCAGAACGTCGGAATTCCGTTGACGGCTGTGCGTATCGACGCCCGGGGAAATGTTCTGCACCGCGAAGACAAGCAGCCGCGGAAACTTGTCCCTCAAGACACTCCGATCGCGGTCCCCCTGCCCGCCGGGCGGGTCGCGGTGGGTCATACCTGGAACGAGCCGCATGAGTTGCGACTGGTCGGCAAGGATGGCACCCCGCGGCGCATCCGCACCCGCCGCCGCTTCGAATTGCGCGCCGTGAAGAACGGAGTCGCCACCATCGAGGCCAGTTACCAGGTCCTGACTCCCATTCGTGATCCGTCGATCGAAGCGCAGCTGGTGCAGCGTGTCAGCGAGGGTTTGATCCGATTCGACCTGGGCGCGGGACGGATTATTTCGCAACAAATGGATGTCGACAAACGCGTCCATGATTTTGCGGGACCCGGCGCATTGATGCACTATGTCATGCGTTTCACCGAAGAGCTGCGCGGGGACGCCGAGCAGGTGGCGGGCCGGCCCCGGGATAACCAATAACCAGGATGATACTGCTGCGTCAGGTTGGGAGTCGCAGAAAGTGAGAAAGGGGACTGGCTCCTAGACGATTCCGCGTTGCCTCTTGAAATCCAGCATGGCTCGGTGCCTGTCCCCTTTCTGACAGAAACAACCGCGCCCCATCCGGGCATCTTCCTCATGCGGACTCTTGTCTTTGAAGACCGTCACGTCGCGGATCTTTATCCCATCACGCTCACACGCCCGGCGTTCGCCGTGACGTGCGGAAGCTTTCGGCTTGTCGACCATGTCGACGTACTGGGCGGAAACGTGCACGCCGCGGTGCGCCCGCACATTCACGCGGTGGCGGAGGCCGATTTCATGCCTCCGCTGGCGGGCGTCAGCGCGAACGACGTCGCAGGGGTGCGAAAGTCGGTAGGCCAGGCCGGTCCCGTTCTACTGGTCAACGCGCGGCTCGTACCTTCGTTTGCCGCTCGAGAAACACTGGCACGCATTGCCCGCGAAGGCGGCCCGTGCGCGGTCACGGCGGAAGACGCCCTGGCGGCCGCCGTCGTGCTCGATCCGGCTCGGCTTGTGCCCGATTCGGTCGGCCCGGACCGCATCCCGGATATCAACGCGGCCGTGTCCCGGCTGGGGCTGCCCGAACGGGCCGTCGAACTGCCCTTGATCGAATACCCACACGACGCGGTGCGTTACCATCTGGCAACCATCGCGGATAACCTCCACGCACGGATCCGCTGGTCGCGCTTCGAACAGATACGCGAAGGCGTGTTTGTCCGCAACAACGTGCATGTTGCCGAACACGTGGCGTTCGATACGCGGAAGGGCCCCGTGCTTCTCGAATCCGGCTCCTGTCTGGAACCGTTTGTCTGCCTGCGCGGTCCCGTCTACGTCGGCGCGCACAGCCGCGTCCTTGACCACGCATCGCTCAAGGACGGCGTGTCTGCGGGCGAACATGCGCGGTTGGGCGGGGAGATCGAGGGATGCGTCATGGAATCTTACTCCAACAAACAGCACCACGGGTTTCTCGGGCACGCCTATTGCGGCAGTTGGACGAACCTGGGCGCGGGCACTTCCAACAGCGACCTGAAAAACACGTATGGCCCTGTCACGATGACGTACTCGGGCACACGGGTCAGCACCGGCATGCAGTTCATGGGCTGTATCCTGGCGGACTACTGCAAGACCGCCATCCATACGGCGATTTTCACGGGCAAAATGGTGGGGGTGTGCAGCATGCTGTACGGTACGGTGACGGAAGACGTGCCGAGCTATGTCAACTACGCACCCGCGACGGGCCACATGACGGAAGTCGCGCTGGACGTCGCCGTCCGCATCCAGGCGCGTATGTATGAACGCCGGCACCGGCACCCACGCGATTGCGACGTTCAACTGCTCCGCGATGTCTATACTCTGACGAGCCAGCATCGGCATTCCTCGGCCGTCTCGTCCGGCCTCGGCCGATTCGAATCACGCGAACGCAACGCGTGACCCTGCACGGTCGCCGTGCCTGTGATACGATACGATGGATGGTGTGCCCGCTGACCTCCCCGAAGTCATGGCTCGTGGTGGAGTGAGTATGCGATTTTCCGAAATGTACTGCGACAGGACGTTCGGTCTGTCGTTCGAGCTGTTTCCTCCCAAGACCGAGGCTGGTTTTGAGGCCCTTTATCGCCATACGGCGGAGCTCGTTCAATTCGACCCGCATGTGATCACGTGCACCTATGGCGCCGGCGGGACCACGCGCGAGAAAACGCTCGACGTAGTCGCCGAAGTGCGGAGCCGTTTTGGCTGCTCGGTGGCGGCCCACTTGACATGCGTCGGGAGCACCGTGGAGATGCTCCGCGAATACCTGAGGAACGCGGAGAATCGAGGCGTGGACAACATCGTCGCACTCCGCGGGGATCCGCCTGCGGGAACGGCGCGCTTCAGCGCCCAGCCCGGGGGGCTCACCTACGCCAATGAACTGGTAGAGCTTTTGCGGCGAGAGTTTCCGGGGTTTGGTGTGGCCGTGGCCGGCTATCCGGAAACGCACAGAGAAGCGCCCAGCCCCGACTCCGATCTGCACAACCTCAAGCGAAAAGTTGCCGCCGGCGCGGACGTGGTGATTACACAGCTGTTTTTTGATAACGAGGACTTCTTCCGTTTTCGCGATCGCTGCGAATCGATGGCAATTTCGGTTCCCATCGTCCCGGGACTGTTGCCGATCACCAATTTGAAACAGATTCAACGCATCACCAGTCTGTGCGGTGCGCGCATGCCGTCCGAGTTGCTCGATGCCCTGGAGCAACAGGGAGAGAACCAGCAGAAGCAGTTCGAGGTGGGCGTGGAGTTCGCCATCCGGCAGACGCAGCAACTTGTGGACCAGCAGGTGCCGGGCATCCACTTCTACGTGCTCAACAAGTCCGAGGCGGCCAGTCGCGTGCTGCGGGCCGTGGGCCTGCCGGCTTGATCGGTGGCGACGCCCCCGCTGGCTGATGCCAAGTCGACGCCGTGCCCGTGTCCTACGTCGCGCGGCCGCGACGGGCAGAAGGCCGGCATCCGAGGCGACGCGGGCGGCCCGCGCCGCCCCGGCGTGCCAGCGCACCCGGGGAAGGCTTATGCCGGTTCGACTTGCGGCAGTTCGGCGTTTTCGAGAAATCCAAGCAGTGCCCGGCAGCGGTAGGGCTGCTGCAGTTTGCGGACCGCCTTGGCTTCTATCTGCCGTACGCGTTCACGGGTCACGGAGAAGATTTTGCCGACCTCTTCCAGCGTGTAGGCGTAGCCGTCGGCAAGCCCGTAACGCAGCCTGAGAATCTCGCGTTCCCGGTAGCTCAGGTCGTGCATGGCCTGGTTCAAACGATCCTTGAGCATTTCCTGCTGGGTGTCGTACAGCGGATCGTCGTCGCGGTAGTCTTCCAGGAACTCTCCGAAATAATTGTCATCATGGTCACCCACGGGCTGGTCGAGCGACAGGGGCTGCCGAGTCATCTTCATGATGCAGCGCGCGTCATCCAGGCTCAGCCCCGCCGCGTTGGCCGTTTCCTCGGAGTTGGGCTCCCGGCCGTGCTGCTGGACAAATTCTCGCGTGACGACTCGAACCTTGCTCATCGTGTCGATCATGTGGACGGGCAGCCGGATGGTACGGCTTTGGTCGGCGATTGCCCGCGTGATGGCCTGCCGGATCCACCACGTGGCGTACGTTGAAAACTTGTAGCCTCTGGCATGTTCGAATTTGTCGACGGCCCGCATGAGCCCCGTGTTTCCTTCCTGAATCAGGTCCAGAAAACTGAGTCCCCGGTTGCGGTACCGTTTGGCGATGGATACGACCAGCCGGAGATTGGCGGCAGACAGTCGTCGCTTGGCGGCGTCGTAGCGCGCGCGGCGCTCGGTCGTCCGTCGCAGCAACCGGAACATCGTCGCCGGGCTCTCCAGCGTAATTTTCATCATGTAACGCAGTTCGCCGTGCAGCTCCTCGAGTCGCTCCTCGTGCCCTCCCTGCGTCACCTGATCCAACTGCGCCTTGATGTTGGCCGTTCGCTCGGTGATTGTCCGAAACTGCTGGTACAGCGGCAGAAGTCTTTCCGTGCGCAGATTCATTTCCTCGACCAGACGTACCGCCTTGTTCCGGCGGCAGATCAGTCGGCGCCACGCCGCGTGCCGGTCGTTTTTGCGGTTGCTTTTTTTCATGGCCATGGCAAAGTCCGCGTGGTTGGCGCGCAGCAGATGTTCGAGCGTTGCCAGATTGGGGTCCAGGCGTTTCATAAGTTGCGACTTGGCGCGCATGTTCGTCACGGAGATTTCCACGGTACGATCCAGACGCAGTTTCCCGTCGCGGACTTTCTGAAACAGCTCAACCGCCCCACGAAGGACGTAATCGCTGCACAGGAGAGTGCGACGGAAACGTGTCCGCGCGGCCTCGATTTCCTTCGCCGCGTTGATCTCTTCGACGCGGGACAACATGGGAATCTCGCCCATCTGCATCAGGTACATGCGGACCGGATCGTCAATGTTGGGCGTGGAGCTGCCCCTGTTCAGGGCCGTTTCAGCGGCATTGGTCTCCTCGGGATCCGATTCTTCCCGCCAGGCACGGGCATCGGTCGCGGGTATCTTCGCCTTGCGTACGTCGGGGTTGGGTGGCTGGGACGACGCTGGCTTTCGCCCCCGCGCGGGGGCGGACGGGCTCTGAAGGATGCTCCTGGCGGCAGGCGACCGACCGTTCACTTTGCGGGGGGATTTCGGCACGAGGATAGTCCCTTCGTTGCGAGGCGGCGGCGAACGACAGATACGTCAAATACCTCGACGAGTGATCCTTTCCGCCGGGGTCCGTTCGTCAGAAGGTCAGTTGCACGTCAAGTGCCGGGGCCGGGCGATGCCGCGACCGGGACGACGCAAGCCATATGGCCGCAACGGCTTAGACAAGAAAACCAGGAGCCGTGTTTCGCGGGCTCTCAGGCTCGACGTGGCGGCCACGCATCACCGCAGCCCTCTGGATGTGGCCCATCGGCATCACGTCCCGCTGCACGCCGAGCCGGGCGACCGACCACGGCCGCCGCGGATCTGGTCGGCCGTGATGCGGCCGTCGTGCAGCGCGGACGCGACGAGCACCCAATCGCACCCCGCTGCGACCAGGTTCGTCACGTCCGCCAGGTGACGAATGCCGCCCCCGGCGGCAATCTCACCATCGGGTATCTGCTCCCTGAGCCAACGGCACAGCGTTTCGGTGCCCGCGCCGGCGCCCGATCCAACACGGGCCAGGTCCAACAGGATAAACCGGCGGACACCGCCATCGAGCGCGATCCGCAGGATCGTGCGTGGATCCAGTCGGCGCCAAGCGGGCGATCGGGACACCGCGTGGCCTTCGTGCATGTCGAGGCTGAATACGAGCCGATCGTCACCGACCCGTGCGCGGAGCGCGTCCAGCACGTCGGGGCAGTCCAGAGTCTCCGTTGCGACAATCAGACCATGAACCGCCGCCGGCGCCCGGGCCAGCAACGGTTCCGCGTCCACGCAATTTTTGATGCCGGCGTCGAGCCACAGGGACAAACCGCAGTCGGCGATCCGACAATAAGCTTCCCAGCCGGGCTCGGCCTGTTCAATGGCGTCCAGATCGGCGACGTACACCTGGGAAAACCCGAACGTGCCGACCAGTGCGCGCGCGACGGTCGCAGGGCGCGCGTCGGCGCAAAAACAGCTCGATACCGACGAGTACTGGTTTCGACGGCCACCGACTCCCCGGACCACGTGTCCTCCCTGCAAATCCATCACGGGCAGGACATTCATGGGGCGGTCAGCGTGGCTTCTCGTCCGTAGAGCGGCAGGTAGCGATAGTAGACTTCCAGAATCATGATGGCCATGGCCGTATTGTACAGCCGGCCGGCGTCGCGTGTGTGGGGTTCGGAAAACTGCCAGCTCCCAGCTTCGTGTCGGTCGTCGGACTGGGTTGCGACAAGCATGTCGCGCATGGCGTGGTTCCATCGCGTCCACGGTCTGCCCTCGAAGTGGTGCAGTACCTGGGTCGCGTAATAGTTGAAATACAGGTCGTTGGGCGATGGCCCGTGTTCGGCAAGGACATGGATCCCCCGCCGCAGTGACGGGTGCCGATGCCGCCAGCCGAGATACATCCTGCCCAGCAGACCAATGGCCGTGGTGCTCATGCGGGGGTGGCGGGTTTGGTAGCCATACCGTGATCCATCTTCCGACTGGACACTGTCGAGAAACCGGCTGGCGGCGTGCCACGTGGTGGATGGCACGTGCAATCCTGCCAGTTGTGCGCTCTTGAGGGCCATCAATTGCCAGCCCGTGACGGTCGTGTCCCCGGGTTGTTGGGGAAAGTACCGCCAACCGCCCGCCGGGTGCTGGGCATGAACGGTGAAGTCGACAGCTGATTGTGCCAGTTCGCGCAGCGCCTTGTCGCCGGTCATCGCGCACGCCTCGGTGATGGCAATCGTCGCGATGCCATGGGCGTACATCGTACCTTCCTGCAGATCGACGCCGCGGGGGGTCACTATCGCGCGACCGGCCAGATAGTAGAGGCCCCGACTAACCGTTTCGTGGTACGGACCTTCCTGGTGGGTGTAGCCCGCGCCGAGAAAAGGCAGCAGCGCGAGCGCCGTGGCGCCTGTCGTGGTCGGTAGGGTACCATGATCGCGACACAGCCCCCGGCACTGGGGACTCTGTCGCAGGTCGAACCGCCAACTCCCGTCCTTGAGCTGGTGCGCTGCCAACCACTTCAGTCCGCGTTCCACCGCTGCTTCACTGGCCGCCGTCCCTCCGCGCTGGGCGACAAGCTCGGCCCGCATGGCGGCGGACCGGCCTGCGAAACCACCCGGTTGGGCACGGACACGAGTACCCGGCGCTTCGGGTATCGCGCGGCTGGCAGCAGTCTCTTTCATTAATACGCCAGCAGCGTCGACGGCGATGGCATCGATGCGCGGTGCGGCGACGGTTTGTTGCGCCAGGTCCTCAACGGTCGATCGGATCTGCGGCTGGACGGCCGCGGGGGCCAGCGGCACTGCGACCGGGTCGGGAAAGCGGTCGGCGGGCGTGGCAATCAGGTTAGTGATCGATGCCCGACGCGGCGACGAAAGCACGATCAAACCGAGGACGACCAACAGCAGGGCGTGCAACAGCAGACTGGCGAACCACGGGTACAGGCGCTCGAGCCCCGCGCGCAGCACGCCGGCGCAGCGACCAAGCACGGACCCGACGGGGCCTCTTGAGCCCTGTTCGGCCAGGCTTGGGCCATTGGAGTGCCGTGAAAAGGCGGCATCGCGGCGCATGTTGGTCGCCCTGCAGACATGCCGAATAGATCCCGATTCTTTCTATTATACCTCGGCCCGGGAGGGGTCCATTGGCCCGCGGACGGAACCGCTCCGCCCAAACCGAGATTGGCCGGAGACATCACCGGCGATCGTTGTTTCGGCGAGCGAACGGCGTTCGGTAAGAGAAAACTCGTTTCGTGAGAGGAAAGCCTTGCGCGTTAGAGTGGAAATTCCTGCTCGGTTGCTTGCTGGCCGTAGATAGGCATATGCCGGTAATAGACTTCGAGCATCATCGTGGCCAACGCGGTGCAGTACAGGCGGCCGCCTTCGGCGTTTCCATGAGCGCCTTCCTCGAACCAACTGCCACGCGCGTGGCCTTCTGTCTCCTGGGTTTCAACAAGTTGATCGCGCAGGGCCGTGTTCCATTTCTTCCACATCGCGTCCTGCCCGCCCGTAAACTGAAACATCACCTGCGTGGCATAGTAGTTCGCATAGAAGTCCGTCAACGAGGGACCTTGTTGGCTGATCCATTGGACGCCACTGACCAGCGCGGGGTGGTCTCGACGCCAGCCCAGGTACATGCGGCATAGCAGGCCAATGGCCGTGGTCCCCATCCGTCGCTGCTGGCCCGCGGTCGTGTAGCCGTAAAAGACGCCTTGTTCCTGCTGGACGCTGTCCAGAAATACTGATGCGCCGCGGATGGTCGCCGGGCCGACCTGCAGCAACGCCATGTGGCCGCTCTTCAGCGCCATCAACTGCCAGCCGACGACCGATGTATCGCCGGGCGTCTGCGGTTGGTACCGCCACCCGCCCCCCACGGGGTCCTGGGCATAGGCGATGAAATCCAGCGCGAGCTGCGCAGGTTGGATCAACGACGAGTCCTTGGTCATGGCATAACATTCGCAGACCGCGATCGACGCCAGGCCATGCGAATACATCGTCCCACCGGTTTCGAACCAGCTCCCACCGTGCGGTTCGACCTTCATGGACCTCAGCAAGAACTGGATGCCTGCCTCAACCACGGACTTTTGGGTTCCGCTCTTAGGAGTGTGGCCCGCGCCCAGAAAAGGGAGCAGCGCCAGTGCGGTGGCGGCGTGGTGCGCGGGGGCGCGTTGGCCCTGGTTGGAACACCGGCCGCGGCATGCACCGAGCCGATGGTCGAGGTTCCAGCTTCCATCGGGGTTCTGGTGTGCGGCCAGCCAGTTCAGCGCACGAGTGACCGCCTGTTCGCTGCCCTCGCTTCCGCCCAGTCGTGCGACCAGTGCGGCGCGTTGTCCCGCGCGTCGACCTTGCAGAGCATCTCCCACCGATGCTCCCACTTCCGCCAACAATTCGTGTTGGCTGGCTGGGTCGTTTCCCATGTCCATGAAATCCACGTCAGTCGGCGGGGCCGTCAGGTCATTGACCGCGGGGACGTCGACGGTTTCCGTGACGACTGATTGCGCGTCGAACAGTGTTGCGAACGATTCCGCCTGCGGATCGGCCGGGGCGACTATCCGCTCGTCCACGATGTGTTCTATCGGTTCCGGTTCTAACGGTTCCGTGGTGACATCAAGCGAGGTTGTGCTGCCCAGACGCTGGTGAGGCAACCCCCACAAGCCGAGCACGATCAGAAGCAACATGTGCACGATCAGGCTCGTGAGCCAACCGAAACTGCCCGTGGCCAGCTCGGATAGCCGCCATCGCGGGGGCGAGCGCTCGTGGTTTCGAGTTTCCGGCACTGTCGATGCTGCGGGATGTTTAGCCATCGTCAATGGAAATGCTGTCTTGTTCGACATCACCGCGCCCGCACTTCGTGAATCGAACGAGGCCCCTTCGAGGGCAGCATCGCTTTGTTGGAAATCGAGGGCCGTTCGCGAACCGCCACCCGCAAAGTCGTGACGGGATTGCGATACGCCAGGGGCCAAGATTACCGGTCCGGTGACCTCTTTGATTTTACCGGCTGAGCACGTTTACGGCATCCAGCAGCGGTGCCGATTGGCCCTGGCCAGGGGCTCCGGTAAAAGGTTAGAATACGATGGCGACAGCGCGATGTGGCAGCCGTGTGGGTGGGCATCCGAAATCACGTGTTTTCTGATTGCGGGGAGAGGTTGCAACGATGGCAAAAAGCGGCGGAAAAAGTGGCGGCAAGAAGAAAAAAAAGGCGGAGACCGTGTTTCTCGTATGCGAAGAGACGGGAGACTACAACTACACGCTTCGCCGAAAATCCGGGGGAGAAAAATTGAAACTGAAGAAATACAGTCCCCGTCTGCGTCGCCACACGATGCACACCGAGAAAAAGAAATAGCGCGCCGTTAAAGGTCGTCCGCGACCGGACAATTCTGAACCGTCAGTCATGTCAGGATGATATGGCGAAACACTGGCGAATTGTGACGCACAATTCCGAGCGCATTGCGCGGCTGGAGCGTGCGTCGGGTCTGCCGACGGTGCTGGCCCAATTGCTGGTGGGCCGCGGTATCATGGACGCCGATGCTGCGCGGCTGTTTCTCGAGGCCCGTTTAACGGGTTTGCGCGATCCGGACATATTGCCGGGCGCGCGGGATGCCGCCCGGCTTCTTGCAGCCGCCGTTCGCGACGGGCGGCGTATTGTCATTTACGGCGATTACGATGCCGACGGCATGACCGGCACGGCGATTCTTTTCTCGTGCCTGAAACTCTTTAATGCCCAAGTGCACTTCTACGTGCCGAATCGGCTGGACGAGGGATACGGGCTGAATGACGAGGCAATCCGGAAGATCGCCGCACAGGGGACGGACCTGATCGTCACCGTGGATTGTGGCATCGCCGGTTTGCGCGAAGCATCGACAGCTCGATCCCTGGGCATCTCGCTGATCATCACGGACCATCACGAACCGGCCGACCGGCTTCCCGATGCCGACGTAATTGTTCATCCCGGGCTGCCCGGTCACGTCTATCCGTTTGCGGGATTGGCCGGATCGGGCGTGGCGTTGAAAGTTGCCTGGGCGTTGTGCCAGGAAATCAACGGCAGCCGGCGTGTGCCGACGCGGCTGAAGGATTTTTTGCTTCAGGCCGTTGGACTCGCGGCTTTGGGAACCGTGGCCGATGTTGTACCGTTGCTGGACGAGAACCGGATTCTCGTCCGACATGGTTTGAACAGTTTGCAGCGTTGTCCGCCATTAGGGGTTGCTGCGCTGAGCCAGATCACGCGGCTGGACAGCAAGGCCACATTGTGCAGCGAAGACATTGCGTTTACGCTCGCGCCCCGTTTGAATGCGGCCGGCCGGCTCGGTCAGGCAGCGCTGGCCGTGGAGTTGTTGACGACCGATGACCCCGAACGTGTTGCCGAGCTTGCCAAGTACGTGCATGAATTGAATGGCACGCGGGATCGGTTGGAGCGCAGGGTTTACCTGGCGGCCCGTCGCCAGATCGACGAGCACTATCATCCGGAAACGGATCCCGCGCTGGTGCTGGCCGGTCGCGGCTGGCACGCCGGAGTGATTGGCATTGTGGCGGGGCGATTGGCGGAAAAGTACCACCGGCCGGTAGTGCTGATTGCGCTGGACAAGCTGGGCGTCAAGCCGGGTGCCGGTTCGGCCCGCAGCGTGGCGGGATTCTTCCTGCACGAGGCGTTACAGGAATGCTCCGATTATCTGCTCACGCACGGCGGCCACGCCGCCGCGGCCGGGCTGACGGTGCGGGAGTCGCAGGTGGACAGGTTTCGGGAGGCATTCTGCGAGTTGGCGGCGTCGGAGATCGCGCACGACCAGCGTGTGCCCGAACTGCACATCGACGCCGAGACTCCGCTGACCGCACTGTCGATGGAAACCGTGCATCAGATTGAACGGCTTGCGCCGTTTGGGCAGGGCAACCCGCGACCGGTGTTGTGCGCATCCGGCGTGCATATGGTCCAACCGCCGCGGCAGATCGGAGATGGAGGACGTCATTTATCGGTCGTGCTGGGCCAGCACGGCACGCAGTTGCGAAGCGTGGCATTTGGCGGAGGCGAATGGATGGAGGAGTTATCGCGAGTCGACCAGCCGCTGTCCGTGGCGTTCAAGCCCGTGATTAACGAATTCCGCGGTCGTCGTAGCGTCGAGTTGCACTTGGCCGACTGGCGGGTTTCCCAGCCGGCGGATGCGTCGTCGGAGGTGCTGACGCGGTAAACCACCGCGGCGAGCGACTCGGCATTGCAGGTGCAGCCTCCGCATCCGCACAGCGTTCGCGAGCAGGAACGTTGCCTCCCAGCGTCCGATGCGCAGGGCCTGGTGACTGCCATTGGTTTGAATTGCAGTCGTGATGTGTCTGTCGGGACTCGGTTCCCGCTCATAGGATGGCTCGGGTCGATATAATGGAGCTAGGGTAATGGTCAAGCCGAATCAAAAAGCCGAAGATCTTTCTGCGGTTGAGTTCGGCGGTTGTTTGTTCCGCAGCCCACGATGGATAGGCGGCGCTTTGAAGACGCGATCGACTTGAATGCCCTTCGCCGTGCGAAGCAAGAAAATGAATGATCCCGTTGAGCAGTTGCGCAATAGGATGGTCACGGACCAGTTAGAAAAGCGGGGGATTTATGACCCGCGCGTATTGCGTGCCATGCGAGTGTTGCCGCGCCAGCGGTTTGTGACGACGGTTTCTGTGGAGCAGGCGTACGCGGACTGTGCGCTGCCGATCGAGTGTGACCAGACGATCAGCCAGCCGTACATGGTGGCGTTGATGACCGAGGCATTGCGGCTGGAGGGCGGCGAGCGGGTGTTGGAAATTGGGACCGGCAGCGGTTATCAGACGGCGGTCCTGGCGGCGCTGGCGGCCGAAGTGGTGTCGATCGAGCGGCATGGAAAATTGTCGCAGGCGGCGGGCGAGGTGTTACAGGCGTTGGGATACGCCAATGTGCGGTTGATTGTGGGTGATGGATCGTTGGGTTGTGTGGAGCATGCACCGTATGACCGCATTATGGTCACCGCCGGATCAGCGGCCTGTCCCCCGCCGCTTTGGGAACAGCTTGTGGAGGGCGGTTTGGTCGTATTACCAGTAGGCGACCGATCCAACCAGGTATTGCAGCGGATGGAGAAAGTGAACGGGCAGCCGAGATTGGAGAATTTGACCGGTTGTCGTTTTGTGCCGCTGGTTGGCGCGCAAGGATGGTAATGGCGGATGGCGAGAGTGCATGTGATGGTGGAGACTGGTCGGCAATTTCAGCGAGGCGATGGTCAGCGATGATCTTGGCGGTGGCGTAGCGCAGATCACGACGGCGGGGGAGACTGGCGAAGGTGGTGTTGGTTGGCGGTCAGGTTGACCGCAGAGGGGCGACCGATAGAATACACGCTTATTGCAGGCATTGAAGACAAACGGGGCGTGGCTCAGCCTGGTAGAGCGCTGCGTTCGGGACGCAGAAAGAGACTTCTAATTCTCGAGGAATGCGACCGTCTTCATCCGGTGCACTACTTTTTTGGCCCATCTTGCACTACAATTATTTCGCTGACGAACCTCTTCGCTTCCCTCGTCGTGCGAGATAATCATGGCCGCTGCCAGGCCCAAACGAAAGCACCAGAAAAGGCGCATTCCAAAGCTTAAGTACACGACCAGCCGCAACGTTGGCTGGCACGTTTCGTTTCGCGATCCTAAGACGGGCTCGCCAAAGAAATACCGCTTTGGCAATGTATCACGCCAAGAAGCCACAACGCTGTATCAAGAATGGCTTATCGATCATCTTAGCGGCAAAGTGGCGCCGCCGAAGAAAAAGAAAACCGTGCCGGATCCTACGGCCGACTCTTCTATTGCAAAGAGTAAGGCAGTCCCAGGCAGTTTGCTTCTGGTTGCCTCAAGCCTTATGCGTTTTGACGAGCAACGCACGCGAAAGGACGGAGAGCCTCGGCGAAGTGGAAGCATTTCGAAAGGTCACCTAGAAGGCCGCAAGCACGCTATTAGGCTGTTTGTGCGGTTTATGAACGAACGGCACGGGTCGGATACGGCAGTGTCGCGGCTCCTGGTTGGCGACTTGAGCATGCACGATGTTGAGGCCTTCAATCGGCTTGTGGCAGCGGATGGAAGATCCGCTAGGCACGTCACAAAGCAAATGAGCGTGGTCAAAGACATCATTGACCGGGCTGGTCGTCCGGAGCACAACTGCCAAAGCCTTTCTTGGAATTGGGATTCGCGCGACATCATTCGCGGAAAGGCGGCTAAAACTCGCACGCTCCCCACACTT
>Ga0315534_1001020_pt1 | contig 19670 bp, 18 predicted proteins | sample SalMarSW160240MG_FD_203094 | JGI IMG/M metagenome (GOLD analysis project Ga0315534, IMG submission 203094) | Salt marsh sediment microbial communities from the Plum Island Ecosystem LTER, Massachusetts, United States - Salt Marsh Sediment SW1602-40 ... | reverse complement strand
CCCCAGCACCTAGACAACCTACTGTCTTCTCACCACCATATTTGATACCCCAATCCTGCATATCATCAAGAATCGGAGTGAAATCCAATCCCTTCTCTGTGGGAGAATAGTGAACTCTTGCTGGCATCATTGTTGTGTCCACCGTCCGATTAACAATTCCCTCTTTCTCAAACTCGCGAAGTCTTTGAGTCAAAATTTTCGGACTTACCCAACTGATAGTTCGATGAAGTTCTCCAAATTGAGCTCCCTTTGGATTCTTTGAAGCCAAAAGCTCTTGAAGCACGAGAATTGCCCACCGCTTCCCCAATATTCGTGTCACGAAATAGATGGGGCAGTTTTCTGCGGATTCTTTGGTTCGAACTGTAGCTGAACGCATAAGACATCACCATAGGTACTATCTTTTTGGTAACTACTATACTTATTATAGTATCTATCATACTTCATATACAAGCGATTACGTATTGTACCAATGGAGGATCTAGAAATGCACACAAATCCAAAAGAAATGGAAGAGCGAAAGAAGAAATTAAAGATGGCAATTGAGAAAGTTCACAAGGGAGCGAATGTTGCAGATGTGAAGGAGGAGTTCAAAGAAATCCTTAGAGACGCGTCACCTCTCGAGATTTCAAAGATTGAAGAAGAAATGATAGATGAGGGGGTTCCAAAAGAACAAATCCAAAGTCTCTGTGATGTTCACCTTGAACTCTTCAAAGAGGCATTAGCAGAACCAAATCCAGAATTACCTGAAACCCATCCAATTTACATCTTGATGGAAGAACACAAGATCATTCTGAATACCGCCATTAGATTAGCTGAACTAGCTCAGGTTTGTGCAAACACAGCAGAGGAGATGCCACCTACTGAAGCCATTACAGGGATAATGGAATCTATCGACATTCTGAAGGCTTCAGCAAATCACTACCATAGAGAGGAGAATGTGCTCTTTCCAAAATTGGAGGCGCGTGGAATAGTACAACCTCCAGCAATCATGTGGTCGGAGCATGATACAGTAAGAGGAATCGAGAAGACGCTCTTTGAATTATTCGAGAAGGACCCTAAACTTAACACACATGCACTACCGGTGCTTCGTAATTCAGCAATAGCTCTCTCAGAAACACTCTCTAGTCACTTCTTCAAAGAGAATAACATTCTGTTTCAAACCTCATTGAAATTATTTTCTGAGGATGAATGGAATTCAATGAGAGTGGATTTTGATGATATTGGTTATGGGATTTTTCAACCAAAACAGATTGAAGGTATTGAAGTGAAAAGAGAGCAAAGGCAAGAGGGAGATTCAGATAACTTGGTTAGATTTGAAAGCGGTGCAATTCGAAGGGAAATTCTTGAGCGGGTTCTCAATACGCTTCCAGTTGATATCACATTTGTTGACGAAACAGACCACGTTCGATACTTCAGTCTATCACCAGAAAGGATCTTTGTGCGTTCCAAATCAGTGATTGGAAGAGAGGTTCGTAACTGTCATCCTCAGAAGAGTGTTGACAAGGTTGAGGAGATCCTCAATGAATTCAGAGCTGGAACTAGGGATACTGCAGATTTCTGGATAAACCTTGGAGGGAAACTTATCAGCATCAGATATTTTGCCGTACGTGATGATGATGGGAAATATCTGGGTTGTCTAGAGGTCTCTCAAGACTTGACGGAAATCAAGAAAATAGAGGGAGAGAAACGGCTTCTCGATTGATTCTGAAAATAAAAAAGAATAGTGGGACTCTGTATCGGCAAAGTCGATGGAAATCGTAGAAGCAAGGACCGAGTAGATCAAGAATCACCAAAGGAAGATGATTACATACGACTATTTCATTGATACGAATTCTTCTCTATAATTCCCAAATACCTTATCTTGATTAGCGTCTTCAAAAGTTTTGTAGATGCTCCAAAAACGAAGAAGAGGATGCATTGAATGTATAGTAAGAAAGAGTTGAAGAACTATCTGAAAGATCTCTCGAAGAAATCTGAAGTATCAAGCTTTTCATTTGAGTATGAATCGGGACATTTGGAGTTTCACTCACGACTCAGAATCATCCTGGCCTCTGGTAAAATTATCCAGTGGAAGATTCCAAAAAAGACCCCCCTGGATAGCGAGTCAGAAAAAGATGAAGGAAAGAAACGAGAGATTGAGATTTCTGAGGAGAAGATATTAATCTTTATAGAAGATTTGAGAAAGAGAAAAATATGGGATTTGGAGAATTGCACGGAGAGGGCTCTCCCTGATACGCCTCTGCTCACATTCAGAATAAAAAATAATGACCAACTAGTGTTTGAACAACAGGTCTGGGAAACTTGCCGAAATGACAGTGTACGCGCTAAGGAACTCATTAGGACTCTAGGGGCTCTTCTACCACGAGACTGGCCACCCCCATGAAACCTGTAGTGATTAATATCTAATCAGTAGGCATTCATTTGACTATCCAAGAATTGATATTGTTCTAATTGCAGTGTTGTATGAGGATTATGGGAGTCGCACTAGATAGTTAAACTCTAACTATAGAATACGCAGGAATTGTGGCAATCATATTTTTTATTATATGCTTATACTCAAGATACACAAATAATTCTGGTAATTTGAATGTCTTCCAACGAATGCCTGTTCTTCTTCCAGCAATCGCATTTGTAATCACTATCATGATAGTCACGAGCTATGGCCTTACCCCGATGGGTCAGTATCAAGGTGTGAACGAAGAACATGGTAGAAGATACTCGGGATATGAAACTGATTTTGACATTCTAAACGAGAGCTGGTATACCAAGAATCTAGAGGTGTATGCTGGCGATCAAATAGATGAGGATGAATCCATGCTTGTTGACGTAGCAGTCTATCAAAATGATAGTCTAGTTGAAACACTACATCTGTATTTTCAATATTCTTCTACAGACTATATGAATTCAGATGAAAAGACCATTACCTTAGAGCCCGGCGAGTATCATTTGCAGATGAACTTCACGTACAACTATCATGGGATTGAAGATGAAGGACAACACAGTATCCAATTGACCATCTCACAACCGCTCACCGAGGGCTTCACTAATGAGATTGTGGATTGGGCGACATATCAATTCATCATCAATATCATCTGCGTCTTGATGATACTTGGTGGATTGGCTATTGGTAGCTCGATGAAAAAACCCAAGAAAGAGGATGATACTGACTGGAAGTCCACCACGGAATACAAGTATTGATTTTCTCCGGAAAAGGAGAGAATCGACCCTACCCAAGGTAGGGTCTCTAGTACAGATTATAAAAACTCGTCAAGAAGTTCGAGGAGCTCAACAAATGAGGGTGTCAATTCGTTCAATTGCCAATCAAGTCTAGCCTGAGTGTCCAATGATAGGAAACATATGGTGGGACATAATCAGAAGCCCATGTTTCGATAACCAGTGGAACCCCGGAAGTGAGAGAAATGACCCCATGCCAACCGTTACCGGAGTCTACATTGTAATATCTATGCCCGAAAAAGAAGTTACTCTCACCGAGTATTGCCAAATAGGTGTTGCACCCGAATTCGTGTTGTCCAGCCGCTGTAGCATTGTCTGGAAAGATTGCATCGAGATACCCCCACCCTCCAATTGGCAGGAACAGTCGAGAGATGAAACTTTCAAGTGATGTTCTAAGATCTGATGGAAGAACGCTACCATTGTCTAAGTTTACGTGGACCTTTGGTTTGGATATTAAATCAAGAAAATCGGTTTCGGAGTTAATAGTGTCGTTGGGAAGTGATGTAATCCGTACTCTCATCCTTGTGTTTTCAGTGATGCCTAAACCAGAGGATGTTGTATTGAAGATGAACTCGTCATCGATTGACACAGCCCATGAGAAAGAATGTTCAGACTGCGGAGGTTTCTCCCAAGGAAAGACTGTGGTTAAATCAATGAATACAAACACAATCAGCATACAAAAGATAGGAACAACTAGTAACTTCAACATGTGTGTCTTTGTTCTCCCACCTAACAAACTCGAACACCATTGTTAGGGTATTTGTCTTCCAATATCATTTTATTGCAAGTAGTAACAAAAAAGAGAAACATGCTGTAGAGGATTTAATCTCCACAGCAAATCATTGACTAAAGGAGTTCATCAAGTAGCTCTAGCAGCTCTACAACAACAAGCTTTGAACCCTGATCAGACAAGTCCACTCCAGTCGCTTCTTCTTCTTTCTTCAACGACTTGATTCCGTCATTGAAGTTTGTTACACAGAAGGGACAAGAAGTCATCAGAATGTCAGCACCAGTCGAGGCGGCTTCTTTTAGACGCTCCTTTGATGTAGACAGTGCCATATCGGAAAACTGTGCCTTCACCCCGCCACCAGCTCCGCAGCAAAAGGAATCGCCTTTGATTCGGTACATCTCTTTGAGATCAAGACCAGGTATGCTGTTGAGAACGATGCGTGGTAGCTCATAGTGAGCTTCCTTTGCCTTCTCAGCTGCTCGACTGTCAAGCAACCAATTATCGGACTTTGCAAGAATTTCCTTCTCAATGGCAATACCAACATGTCGGACACTGTGACAAGGGTCATGCCAAGTGACCTTCTTGTTGTAGGGTTTCTCAATTTTGATCTTACCTTCATCAAGTAAGTCGTAAACAAACTCGACCGCATGTCGCACCTTGAATGGGAGAGGTTGTCCACTGTGCTCAGGATAGTCGTTCCTGAATGTCTTGTAGCATCCAGCACAGCTGAAAAGAAGCAGGTCATAATCCTTGAATGTTTCAAGATTCTCATTCATCACATTTCTGAAGACTTCCCTCTGACCAGTCCTAAGAATCGGAGAACCACAACAGACCTCATCACTAACAATGGTAAAGTCGATACCTAGTTTCCGGAGAATACTTGCAGTATGATCTGCAATTTGCTGCTGCCTGTAAGCGGCAGTACACCCAACATAGTATGCAATCTTTGTGTCTGGTTTGTCGATTAATTCTTGATACTCAGAAAGCCATTTGGTTCGTTCCTCACGTGCTTCATTGTAGGGATTTCTGAGGGTTTTATCATTCACACGATCTCTGAATATCTTATGTTTGTCCAAGGGCTCAACACCAGATTCAATGATGGCTGCACGTAGTGCCTCCGTGACATGGACTGTGTCGATATAGTTGGGACATTGGGTTTCGCACATTCCACAGGTTGTGCAAGCTTCTGCAATCTCCAAAAATTCCTGGCTAGCAGGCAGTTCTCCATTCAGGAATGCCCGTGCCATCCACTGCTTACCTGAGTTAAAGTACCCTTCCCAGCCAAAGTAAATTCCAGCTGGACATCCCTGAAGCATCCCAGTATATTCTTCGGTTTCCCCTTCTCTATCGGGTTCACCAGAGTAAGCATACTGACATGCTCGACAGTGGATACAGCGTGCATTGATTTTACGAAGCTCTTCTAGACTTGTCATCTCAATCGTTCCTCCGTTTCATATATAGCATTAAAGATGTTACGATTTGTAACTTTTCCAGCCTCCAAGTTTCATTCTTTACTCGGGTCAGGAAGGTCCGAAACGCTGTCCCATGGGATTGCGAGACGACCTGGGTGTAGTATAAGATTCGGGTCGAGGACCTTGCGGAACTTTACCAGCATCTTGTAGTATTCTTTTGCCTGTGAGAAGGTTTCAGGAGCATGAACGAATGGGTCAGGTCTATAATTGATCCAGCCCTTCTTCAGGAAGCTTCTAGTTGTTTCCAAATTGAATTCACGGATTCGGTCCATGATACCAGGTTCAGTGCTGTCAAAGCAAAGGATAGGCATAACGATTGCCTGCCTTGCATGATCGATTGAAGCGACCCACATTGTTTCAGGAAAGCCGTGATCAGACATTGCAGCGCAGTACTCTTCCATCATTGCACTGGACTCAAGCCAAGGACAGTACCATGTGATGAACAGAAATCCAGCCTGCCAGAGTGAATAGGGAACTGCAATCTTATTGGGCTTTTTGAGCCGTGATGCAATCTGTTTGGGATGAAGCGTTTGTTGAGGTAATGTGCGCTTCTCGCGAACCTCATAGTCCTTGTAGATCTTGTCAATGCCATTGAGTGCAAAATCAAGCTCTTCTTGGGACCATGCCCATACCTCGTAGTTCATCCACTTCCTATCGATGCCAATTTTCTTGTAGAAGTCGTAATCGGTGGGAACATTCTTTTCTGGCCAACGAGTCATGACCAATTCATAATTACCACCTTGTACCATTACAGTGTTTTCTGCAATACCCATCTCATGCTTAGAAATCTCCCAAGCAGGGCGAACGATATCATCCCAAGTGTCTCCGCCATACGCAACGACTGTCTTGTAATGTGGATGTGGAATCATCTTTATTGCACATTTGGTGATGATACCCATTGAACCCTGTGAGCCCAAAAAGAGACCGTCAGGATTTGGACCAACACCCCAGCGATAGAATGGCTTTGCACCTGGTAGTGCCCATGAACCAGTGTGGAATATTTCTCCGGTTGGCAGGACTACCTCGAGACCCATGATCATGTCAGCCTGCGGACCATATACACCGGTCACCAGACTGAATCCGCGCTCGATAGCATCACCCAGCACAGTGGCTGCAGGTGGTGCACCGTCGGGAATTGGGGGTGCCCAGTCGGGATATTTAGTTTTGAAAATTCTCCAGGCATCGCCAGATTTCACACCGGGCTCTACGACCATGACACGGTTCTCGGTATCAACCGTCATTTTGTCCATTCTTGTCATGTCCATGTAGATGCCGCCAGGCTGAATAGCTGGGAGGGCAAATCCTCCACTTAGACCACCAGCAGCAGGTGTAACTGGGCTAAGGTTGTCATTAGCTGCTATGAGAATCTTGGAAACCTGCTCAGCATTTTCGGGTCTCACAATGACCTCAGGCAGTTCGGCTTCCATACCCATGATGCCGCGCGCCATGTAACTGTGACGAAGAGGTTCACTGGTCGTGACGTATTTCTCGCCACAAATTGCGACCAGTTTCTTGACCAATTCATCATTGACCTTATTGTATTCTACCAAATGACTAACTCTCCATCATCAGCCTCGGGGCTGAATCGGTAATTGTCGAACTTACGCCTTCGCAGATATTTCCCTCATAAATAGGATTCGGCTAACGATAGATATCGAGTATGAATGGTGGAAGCAAGGTACATTAGCCTTCACGAGCACATGAAACCCTGAGAGTGTGGAGAAGCATGCCTATGATGCATGGACACTTCTTGCATTATTGATTCCGCAGACAGGTCACATTCGTTTGGGAACATTAGTCAGCTGCCACTCCTACAGGAATCCTGCACATCTGGCTAAGATTGTGGCAACCTTGGATAACGCATCTAATGGTAGAATAGAATTTGGTATAGGAGCTGGATGGAAGAAATCAGAGTACGAAGCTTACGGATACTCGATGCCTTCAAGCAAGACAAGAGTTCGTCAGTTGAGGGAAGCTTTTCAGGTCATCAATCTCCTCTGGACAGAAGAACGACCAAGCTTTGAAGGAGAGTATTATCGCATCAAAGAGACCATGTTCCTTCCGAAACCCGTGCAGAAACCTCGGATTCCGATCTGGGTTGGCACTCAGAAACTGCAAGCACCAATGATGGAAGAAACCATAGCACGGTATGGTGATGGATTGAATTATGACTCGAAGACACCAAAAGACTTCGTTGAGAAAAAGAAGCGTATGCGGGAAATGTGTGAGAAGGTCGGACGCAACTTTGATGAACTAAGATGGTCGATGTATCTGGTCACATCAGTGATTGGAGCTGATACTGATGATTTTGAGGAGAAAAAGAAAAACCTATTGAATCAGCACTGGCTCTTCGAAGAGATTCCTGAAGAGATGAAACCAAAGGTAGTAGAGGCAATGCTAAAGCAATCTATCTCTGGCACAGCAGATGAAGCAATCGAGAAAATATCCGAGTACGAGAAGGAAGTAGATATTATGGTTCTGGGACTTCCTATGATGGGAGATCTTCTGAAGAATGGATTAGATACCATCAGGTTGCTAAAAGATCATATCATTCCCAAACTTTGATTTTCTCCACTTCCATCCTTGATTCAAGCATTATCATTACCAATCCTTTTATGGTTCCGAATTGATAATTGGATTGAGGGGTGATTTCATAAATAGTCTTCAATCTATGCTGGCAAGAACATCACGAAAAACGCGGATTCTAGGTGTCCTACTTATTGTGACTATTGTCATTGCAGGTATTTCCTTGGTCTATTTCATCAGACCACAACTAACGATAACAAATGAGCCGGTAATCGCTGTAACCCCTTTTGATGACCAGCATGTGGTCATCTACTCCGTGGACATTAGCGGAGAGAACATTACAGTAGGTGAGATTTGTTTCAATTGGGAAATTGTTTTTGTTAGCAATACATCGGAATATGATTACTATGAATTGTCGCTACAAGAGTATGTCCGTGGATCGGCAGCAGATATTGGCGAAGTGGGTTGGATTGAGGGAGGCCGAACCTTAATCGATTTACGTTCAGACAACCTTATGATAGCGGATTCATCCGAAGTGCATGGTAATGGAGCAGTTCAGGTGACAACGTCCACAGATGCAAACTGGAATGGATCTATCGAATGGAGATTCGGAGTTCTCCTAGGTTCTGATACATTCCATCCCCGAGAGGCATCAAATGGGATTGATTTTACAATCTCAATAAGGGCAATTCATGGTGCGGATGTGAACTTCACAGTCTACGGATTCTCAGATTGGAGTATCTATGGTTATTCATTTGATAGAATCGTAATACATGCAACGGAAGTCATTGTATTTGATATACCATGCCAATCCTAGTTGTAGATGTAACGGAACTACTATTTGTGGCTACAATATCAATGTACTACCAAGTTACTCAAAATAATAAAACCCAAAACTCTAAGATAGGCAACAAGAGAGATATGTAGGTACACCAATACAGGGAAGTTGGGAGTCTACTGATGTGAAAGCAGAAGAGGTCTATCGGAAACTAGACAAAGAATTTGAGATTGACAAGATAGATGAAGAAGAGTGGGGTCTCTTCGATTTAGGGTCGTATGTCACTGAAAGTTTTATGAAGACTCGTAAAGGACTTGTCCTTGACTTTACTTCAGAGATAGAGAGAGTATATACAGCAGTCTTTCCAAGTAAGTCTGTCATCGATCAGATTCTTGAAACCAATGTGACAGATGCGCTTCTATTCACCCATCATCCAATGATATGGGATACATCTGTAGAAGGACCTCCGTTCAGGAATATGCCAGCTGAGTATGTTAAAGAGTTGAAAGAGAGAAGAATATCATACTACGCAATTCATCTCCCTCTTGATAGGAATGGTCCATACAGTACTGGTATGTCCTTAACGAAAGGACTCGGTATAGAACCAGTAGGGGAGTTTGCAGAGTTCAATGATATTTTGGTTGGGGTCATAGGAGAAACAGAGTGTAAAACAATCCATGAACTAGCAGCAAAGGTCAGGGATGTAGTTGGTCATGAGGTGAAATTATGGAACTACGGAACTTCAAACATACCAGATCAAAAGGTTGCTCTCGTCGGGGGAGGAGGGAACTACCCACAGATTGTAGAGGAGCTAGGCGAATCTGATATACGGACCTACATCACTGGTGTAACAATGAAGGTACCTAGTTATGAGCCATCAGTGGTATTCCATGACATCTGTAAAAAGTATGAAATCAATGTCATAGCTGCAACTCATTACTCAACAGAGAAGTTCGCATGCATAGCTCTTCAGAAGTTTTGTGATGACATGGGTATGCCCAGTGAATTTCTTGACGATGAACCATCGTTTAATGATTATTGACAAATAATACACTCAGGGATTTCGTTTGTGAATGAGTGAAACTAATTCCAGTAAAATAGACAGAAACACGCGAAAGTTATATGTGGTCAAAAGATAGAAACAGAGGGAGATACCCGGAGGTCAATCCATTTATGTTAACCAAGAAACAATGTGCACTGCTCTTCTGCGTGTTCCTCTTTGCAGTTATAGCATTTCGAGCACAACCTGCAGAAGCATTACCATTTGATAATGAGTACACAGATGAGCTTATAGCGGCGGGAGCTTATGTGTATGACAACTTTGTACTGACTGCAGGCCAAGAAATGAATGGATATTTCGAAACATCCGTTGATACTGATGGAATAGACTTCTTTATCTGTGATTTAGCGAATTTCACTGTTTGGGATTTGGGAGGTTCTGCAACGGGGTATGAGATTGCAACAAATATGCATACTAATTACTTTTCATTCACAGCCCCGTATAGTGGTGACTGGTACGCTGTCTTCGACAATACGGGTGGTTCAACATCGGTTACTATTCATGCTGCTATCGACTTGGATAGTGATAACACCCCATATTATTCCTCATACGATCATTCGGGATATGGAGATGTACTAGAAGATAACGAGTATGAATATGTCACACTTACTCTGGGAGCTGGAGCAGTAATAGATGGAAACTTCGCGACATTTTTCTCAACTGATGGAATAGATTTCTTCATTTGCAACCAAGCTGATTTCAACGATTGGGAATCAGGATACTCAATAACAAAATATAATTCCAAAACTGATATGCACACTGCATTAATAGATTCCTTCACTACTCCGGCATATGATACATATTATTGTGTATTCTTTGCAGAATCTGAAATCGATACCGTGACCTTCTCATATGGAATCAATGTAGATACATCAGGAGTCAGTGGAACCAATATAAGCGGACCAGGTTTAACAGCTGTTGGACTGATTGCTGCACTCCTTATTCTTGGTATTCTGTGCTGCGTATGTAGAAGTAAGAAGAAAGAACCAGAGTACGCACCACCGACTGTTGACCATTACAGAGCACCACCTTCAACACCAACTGAATCAACTGTAAGAGAACGAGAGATAGTTAGGGATCGAGTACTTGTGATTTGTCCCTATTGTGGGGCAAAGAACGAACAAGGTGTTCTAACATGTCACAACTGCAAGGCAGAGCTCTGAAAGGATGACCTAGAATAAGAAGCGCTAGTATGTTTGCAAACACAAACATACTGGCTTTTCCTTTTTTTTGAATTATTATAATCTTTTTTTGATGATTTAAAGGCCTATGAGCCATCCTTCTTTAATCCCTTCAGAAGTGTTCTTCATCGTTATTATATATACTTTAGAGAAGGTAGTACCGGTGATTCATTTGCACGTAACATTCACAAAAATCAAAGAAATAGAAGAGCCAGAAATAAGGAGCACAGTGCCACCTGTAGTCGAGGATTTAATCATACTATCTTTTGGCCATTCAATATTGGAATTTGAAGCAACTCTCTATCAAAAATTCCTGCAATTGACTGATGGATTAGTTGTAACATGCAGGGAATTCAAAGATCATCTCCGAAATATGGAGGAACGGCAGATAGTAAGTTCAACGGAATTTCTTGGCAAGAAATGTTGGGCGCTTACATCAAATAAAAACATCAAAACTGAAAGTAGCTGGTAAGTCAAATCAGTTCTTCTGCACCATATTAGTGACCACAAAAACTTGCGCCTATAAGCAACCATATTGTATACTGGATACGCTGCAGTGTGTGTCAGAACAGGACAGTATTTTGTTCCATCGGCGGGACAGGACATAATCTGTATTGCAAATTACGCCCACAACAATCAACCAGCTATGATTGCAGCATAATATGGTGAGGGTAATCTGATCATATCAAGTCCTCACTTTGAATATGAAGAGAATGGAGACCGCGATGGAACAGATTACATGGATGCCTATGATGATCCAGAGTCAGAATGGCCAATGTTGTTGACAATATCGCGCTGGCTTGCAGATTCATCTCCAACTGTAGCCAATATCTCATCTTGGTCATATACTCCGCCGACTCCTAGTCCTCTACCACTAGATTTGATACGGATAGGGGCGGGGATCGGTGCGGTCCTACTCCTCGTAGCTATCGTAATTGTCAAGCGGAGGTAGCTGTGTCATTCAGAGTATATCTCTTCCCATGTTTCAATGGTTTTCAATTCGATGTCATGAGAACTTCTCCCCTTCGTAAAGAATGAACGAATCCCATCTAGGATTCTGGAGAGTTCTCCACTCTGAATCAAATAGAACCAAGTCCATACTACTAGAATCCAGAGGTAGACAAACCGATAGCAGAGAAAAATCAGTGTAACGATAATTGGAACAAACAGGTGACGTTTCCTGAAAACGAATTCATCTTTAGCTAGCATCAAATCCTTGTAATCAAAGAGAAGAGATGCGAAGGGCATAAGCGCTAATAGGTAGAACTTGTAAGCACCGCGAGGAAAGAAGGTCTGTACACAGAGGACTGCTATAAAGCTCCAAAGAATGGCCTTCATAAATATGTCATTGGTATCGATTACTGATTCTTCTGATCTATCACTCTGATAAGTTGCATATGCGCCATATACAACTAATCCGCACGCAGCTAGTAAAATAAAGTTATAGATGAGCCATGCTATAATATCAGTGAATACTGAACTTCCAAATAGCCAGAGGAAGAATGCGTTGAAATGCACGGGCATAACAAGACTCGAAGTGAAGTTTGTCAATTGCTGGAATGATAGACTGTACCTGTATAGGATTTGAGTGATAAATTCATCGGGGCTTACAATAATGAAAGGAAGTGATACCAGACCAACAACCAACCCATAGATGACTGTATATTTGAGGAATTGGGTTATTGAAGTTCTTTTGGTACGATTCGCTATCTGTTTGATCAGCAACAATGCAATTATTGGAAAGAAGATAACCGCAAATTGTTTGTAGAGAGTTGCTACTCCAATTGTAATTACTGAAAGTTCTGTCCTATTGTTGAGCGCAAAGTAAAATGATAACATCACAAAGAAGACATAGATTGTTGGGTTTAACCACATGAAACTGCCATATCCAATTGTGAGAGGATTCAGCAGGTATATCATCATAGCCAGGCTCGCCTTTTTTTCACTGCAAGATACTGCTTCCGCAATTTTATACACAAGAATTCCCGTTGCTACGTTGAAGGAGAATAATACAACTCCAGGTAACCAAGGTGGAGTTGAGCCGAACATACCAACAGTGTAAATCCATAATGGAGGATAGAGATAGACGGGAAGTTGAGCCGAATATGGCCAAGCACCTTCCCATAGGTTAGGAATCCAAGAAAGGTAGAAGAACTGATAGTCATTATACAGCTCAACATGAATGAAATCTAAGAAGACATCAGGAAGCCCAAGGGAGTAGTTAGTCAATGTGAATATTCGAACTAGAAAGAAAACAAGGTTAGCGCTCAGGCCTACTAGAAAATATCTCTTCCAACCAGAATAATGCCATCCAAGTCCGAAGATAATAAAGAAAAGTCCAATGAATCCAATAGCCACAGTAGAGAAAAATGAAGTTGGAAGTAGGGAGTAATAGTACGAGATTATTGAAGAATCAGATCCATTGTTAACCATAATGAGGAAGAGGTCTAAATCACCGTCCACAAGTGCTCGATATGTTGCACGACCGTTTTCATCAAGGAATATTGGTTCGGATAAATCACTGAGCAGAGTTCCAGAGTCATACAGTAGGATTTGAGTTTCATTTAGTACATAGATAGAAAAATCAGATTGATTTGACCCAAGAATGTCAATTAGAAAATGCTGTTCTACTGGACCACCCGATAGTGAGATGGTTTCTTTTGTCGTATCCATTGGCTCGGTTGCAATGTTTATTCCACTTCTTCCGCTACCGGGTACGATGAAATGCAACCCAAAACCAATAGATGCAATGATGATACCGATGAGAATGATAGCCTTTTGCTTAGATTCAAGTCTAAAATCCTTCATTTTTCATCAAACTAATGAGAGTTATCTGCATTATTACCCTTGAGGTGCAATTTTTAAACCATAATATTCCGTGAGTCTAACCTGTTTTCTTGATAATTTTCTTAGCAATAGTTGTAAATGTATCATCAACTCCGGCGTTTAGTTTGACCGAAGTCTCGTGATAATCAGCAAGGAAACTTTTAGCGAATTTTGCGCCTTCTGCAGGAGAGACCTGACGGTCCTTATCTAGATCAGTCTTGTTCCCAACGACCATATACATAACGCCTTTCAGATGAGCATCCGCTTCTTTCTTCCAATCCCATAATTCCTCAAGAGTGTCAGGTCGTGTGACATCATACATGAAAATTACACCTTTAGCTCCATGATAGTACCCAGATCGTACTGCCTCTAGAAAATCCTGGGATCCAAGGTCCCAGATCTGAAGTTTGACCTTGTTCTGGTCGAACTGCATATTCTTGATGGAGAAGTCGGCGCCGAGTGTTGGAGTATAGTACTCTCGGAATTTCCCGGTTACATACCTCAAGATTATACTTGTCTTTCCAACAGCGGAGGAGCCGACTGTGACAATCTTGTATAGAAACTGAGGAGTCATATGAACAACCTGTTATTTCGTAAGTTGTCCTGCTAGTTCAATCTTTTGTCTTATCAGATTTCTCCTCTTCTTCTGACAATTATAACAAGTGTAATCGCTATTACGGATATCGAAATGATTACTGCAAATTGAATAGCATCGAGAGAAAATATTCCTGCATCATTCGGGGACTCATAACCGATGACTGCGGGGAGAATATAATCGCGGACCATCTGAGGATTTTCATCCACATCGTTGATGCCATATCCGGATGTAAAGACCGCAACAATATCGTATTCAGGAGCAACAAAGATATACTGTCCATACAGTCCTGCAGTATTATAAACACCATAATCGGGCATAGTCCACCACTGTCGAGAATATCCTCTAAATGAATCAAGGGTTGTCACAGTACTAGTGGTATTATGTACCCAATCAGAAGATACAATCTGCTCTCCATCCCAGGAACCATTGTTCAAATATAGAAAACCAAATTTCGCCATATCTAAAGGACGCTGTTGAAGATCGAATCCACCGAATGTAACTCCTTGGGTGTCCGCTGGCCAGAAGTATCGGTCAATACCAAGAGGCGTGAAGAGGTTCTCAACTGCAAACTCGAGCATGGACATATTTGTCACCGCTTGTACAATCCCAGAGAGAACATGAGATGCTCCAGTGTTATAGTGGAAATATACACCCGGCTCAGCTTCCATTGGTTGGTCCAAGACGAACTGCACTCCACCACTTGAGTTGAAGTTCACCTGCCAGACATCATTATCTGGAGAACTGAATGGAGCACTGGTTTCATCCCATGGAAGTCCTGAACGCATTGTCAGAAGGTCATCAATTGTCATTCGTTCCTTTCGTTCATCAACATTGTTGAATGTTCTCTCAGGAAAAAGTGAGAGGACCTTCTGACTTGTGTTGTCAAGGAATCCTTTGTCTATAGCAATTCCAACCATACACGAAGTGAAACTCTTCGTTGTTGAATACAGGTAATGAGTACCATCAACTGAGGTCGTTCGAGATTGCCCTTGGAACGGATTAGGATATTCTTCGAGAACAATGTACCCATTTCGTATAACTATCACCGAGTGAACATCAAGATCCTCATCCACGATATGGTCAATCATCGACTGAAGTACATCGCCATCCATCCCTTGTTCACTAGGTGTTGAATTCTCCCAACCGTTGGTCGGCCAATAATCACGTTGGTTCATAGAGTACAGATGGGGATTTGATGCTATATGACCATCAACTGAAAAGAACAGCATATTGGGAAGACAAAGTGTGAGTATCAATATCATTAGAACTGCATTCTCAAACTTCATAATCACTCATTTTGCAGTAGATTCCTGCCAATATAATTGAAATCAAGTCAGCAAGAACTTGCTAATTTATCCGCGAAGTCGGTCTGTAATCTCGTGTGTGAATTCTGACAGTGAATCTAGAATATCTGAAAAAATCCTTCTCTTCTCGAGCAGTTCTTTAGGAATAGTAACGTTATACATTCGTGCCAGAATCATTACAGTGAGTTTTGCTGCAGGATTGAGCTTCGCGTAATTCACAACAAAGACGAGAAGAGATGCTTCACTCTCTTCTTCTTCCAAATCAGATGCAAAACTATCCATGAGAGAAACTCCAGCGTTTGCGCACAGTCTGACAATCACATCTCGGCCATAGATAGTTTGACCACGTCTACTAAGGATATCAGCAATCATGTGAATCGGTCTTGTTAACTCGGACACATCTTCAACTCCATGTACTTCCTTTACTTACACAGTTAATCTCCAGCCAGAAAGAAAACTCCTCAAACCCACGAAGGTCATATCCAGAATATCGTCTAAAGAGGTAACTTTGGTAGGTATTGGTTAGGGCTTCTGCAAACTTGATGATCTTGTCTTTTTCCAAGGCTCCAACGAATTGCGCCAGTAGTTTCATCCACTCGGCGTACAAATCCATGAGTCTTTTAGGATCGAGCCCCTCGTATAGGCGAGTGTCATAATCAATGTTCCATGAGTCCTCAGTCTTTCTGAAGACCCCTGTAACTTCTGTCACATCCACCTTGTTAAGAGCTGCATTTAGAAACTGCATTGAATCCTCAGTAGAGTAGATCTTCTCAGCTACTCTAACTGCAAGTTCAGTTGCTTCTTTCACAAGGAGAAGACGTCTCTTTTCAGGAGAGAGTATTACGATGGCACCGAATTCGACAAGAGCGTCTATTACATCTATGATTTGATTATCCTCATACTCCTCGGAGAGACTCTCGATAATTGCCCCTACAGTGCGCCGTCCATCGAATAACATCGAGAGATAAGGGAGCATTTTGATTACGAGTGAATCTTTTCGTTCGATTTCTGCTCGTTGTGGAGATGATAGTTGCAATAGACGGTCTATCTTTGATGTTGAAGCCACAATATCCTCTCTGCTCAGAATACTGCTGAACTTAATTCTGCCCAAAGCCCAGAGTCGTGTTATTTCCGATAGTACTTCATCAGTTCCTGCGTCACTTTCACTTGCAATTTCATTAATGGTCCGTTTTCCATCAATAAGCGGCGTGATTAGTCCGGAGGAACTTGTAAAACGCACATCCTCAGGTCCAAAAATATAAGGGACCCAACTTCCTGATAATTTTCTGAAGGATAGATTCTGGACAATTCCTTCTCTAAAATCTGGAAACTCCGTATCGATTTTGAGGGTGTCTTTTTTCTTTCGTGATAGATTCTTAAGCCAGACACTTTCAAATTCATCATGAAGGGACTTTAGAACGGATGTTATTTCACTATCCCATTCTCCCAAACTTACTACAACGAAATCAGTAGATTTGCCAGAAAAGACTGTGAAAAGTCGAGCTCCGTAATCGACTTGGAACATCGAGCTATCTTTCTCAATAACTTCCTTTGAAAAACTCTGAATTGCTGTAAAGAAACCTGATACCAACATTGGGTCGAGGTCTTGAGCTTTCGGGTCAAGCTTCATGAAGAACAAAGGGATTCCACCGCGTTCCATAATCAATAGTGCTTGGATATTATGTGCAGCCAGTAGTAACCACTCCGTATTCCTTTGATGGCGACTTTATCTTTTAATGTATGGGGGAATTGCTCTGGAGCAACCGCTCTTATACTAAGAATCATTTTTTTTTTGAGTGATTCCCTCGAAAATTCGCAGTAACAGGATTTTCACTTCTTGGTCTCTTTGCAAAAGTTATTCTTTTTAGAAGAGAGAAAAAATAGATACTTGTCGAAAAATCGAATCCAACTGTGAGAGTGCAAGAAACTAAAACGTTGTTTTCACCAAATCATTTTTGGATTGAAGGTATTGGTGAACTGGTTTGAGGAGATCCATTCATGCCACTACTCTGCATATAGCAGCAATTCTGGTTATAGTGTCATTTAGTGGAGTTCAGATTGCAAGTTGTCAGATAGAGTTAGATTCTCTTGTTACTGGACCGTATATTGATGAGGTTGTCTTTCGAGTCATACCGAATCAGGACCAAAGAATTATAGCTTTACAAAGCGGGGAGATCGAAATGGACAACAGTTTCATTGACCCCGTTCACTTGCCTATATTGAATACAGATCCTGATATCTCAATGTTCCAAGGAGTAAGGAACGGGTATGATCAATTTATCATTAATTGGTTCTGCAATCGTGATAATCTTCTGCGTAGTATTGATTATATGTGAACGTAGTAATCTGGAGAATATCTGATACTATGCGCTAGAAGATCTTCGGCTCGTCCCATTCTCCCCAGATGTCACGCCAGACTTGGAAAATCTCACCCACAGTAGCATAAGCCTTGACTGCATCCACGATATGTGGCATAACATTCGTTCCACCCTCAGATGCTTTCAAGAGACCTGCAAGTGCAGCATCGACTTTTTTGTTATCTCTATCCTTCCTGAGCTTCTGAGTTCGCTCTACCTGCCGACGTTCTACTTCGGGATCAATCTTCAAGACGGGGATGGAAATGTGTTCACCTTCCATAACATAATCATTGACACCAACGATAGTTCTCTCACCGCTTTCGATTTCTTTCTGGTAACGATAAGCTGCTTCGGAAATTTCACGCTGGAAGAAACCTTTCTCAATAGCTGCAACAACACCACCCATAGCTTCGACCTTGTCAAAGTATTCGTAGGCTTCCTTCTCCATATCATCAGTCAATTTTTCAATATAGTAGGAACCAGCTAATGGGTCAATAGTATTAGCCACACCACTCTCATCAGCAAGTATCTGCTGGGTCCTCAGTGCTACACGAACTGCATTCTCAGTTGGTAGACAAAGAGCTTCATCCATAGAGTTTGTGTGTAGTGACTGCGTACCTCCAAGGACTGCAGCTAGAGCTTGATATGCAGTTCTTACAATATTGACCATGGGCTGCTGAGCAGTGAGTGAACAACCAGCAGTCTGAGTATGGAACCGCATCCAGAGAGACCTCTCGTTCTTAGCACCGAAGGTTTCCTTCATCTCGCGTGCCCATATGCGTCTGGCAGCGCGATACTTAGCTACTTCTTCAAAGATATCATTATGAGCATTGAAAAAGAATGAGAGTCTGGGAGCAAATGCATCAACATCCAATCCTTGCCTCATTCCAACTCGAACATACTCCATTCCATTGATGAGTGTGAACGCAAGTTCTTGCGCCGCAGTACTGCCGGCTTCGCGTATGTGATAGCCCGAGATTGAAATCGTATTCCATCGGGGAATATTCTTCGTTGCATACTCCATGATATCTCCCATAATACGAAGAGATTGTGTAGGCGCAAGAATCCAGGATTTTTGAGCCTGATATTCTTTTAACAGATCATTCTGAATAGTGCCTCCAATCTTGTCTGCAGACACGCCCTGCTTCTGTGCTGTGACCATGTACATGGCAAGCAAAATTGATGCTGGAGCATTTATCGTCATTGACGTTGTGACCTGATCCAAGGGAATACCTGAGAAGAGAATCTCCATATCCTTCAGACTGTCAACCGCGACTCCAAGTTTTCCCACTTCACCCAGTGAGTAAGGATGGTCAGAGTCTCGGGCAAAGAGAGTTGGAAGATGAAAAGCAACACTGAGACCAGTCTGCCCATTCGCAAGGAGAAACTTGAATCGTTGATTGGTTTCCTCAGCAGACCCCATTCCAGCAAATTGTCGCATGGTCCAGATACGACCTCTGTACATACTTGGTTGAACGCCCCGAGTGTAGGGATACTCACTCGGGAAACCAAGATCCTTCATGTAATCCAAGTCGGGAACATCGAGGGGAGTATAGATTGCCTTGATGGGGCGGCTCGAGGTGGTAACGAAATCCTTCTGTCGG
>Ga0315534_1001018_pt1 | contig 19694 bp, 15 predicted proteins | sample SalMarSW160240MG_FD_203094 | JGI IMG/M metagenome (GOLD analysis project Ga0315534, IMG submission 203094) | Salt marsh sediment microbial communities from the Plum Island Ecosystem LTER, Massachusetts, United States - Salt Marsh Sediment SW1602-40 ... | reverse complement strand
CCTCCGAGGCGCAGATGTCCGTTGATTGGTGGGGTTTCGAGCAAGGCTTGAATTTCTATTTTCCTACATCGGCTGCCGGATATCTGATCGGGGGGGTCGCGCTTGCGCTGCTGATCCTTCTCTATAGCCGATTTTCCCTGCAAATCCCGAAAACATCGAGGCAGAAAACGGAGCGATTCTGGGCACGCTTTCCATTTCTGCTCGTCCTTGCGCCCGTGCTGAGCTTAACCTTCTTGCTGCGCTTTCACATCGCGGGGACGGAAACACTGGCATTTGTTCCGCAAGAGCTTCGCGGACCTGCCGCGGCCGTTTTCGGCGCAATCCCCTGGCTGTTCGCCGGGGGAATTTTGGGAATCCGTGAAGCGATCATCGTCGGCCTCGTCGCTGGTGCTGCACGCGGTGGATTCGATACGCATAGTGTACTTACTCCCATATTTATGGGCCTGCAAGCTGGGACTGCGGCCTGGCTGATGCGGCGGAATGACCGCGGGCTGCAGGGACGGCTGCTGCGCAGCCCCTTCATCAGCGCACTTGCCAGCGGTGCGCTATACGTTCTCTTTCGAGGTATCGATTTATTTGTCACGACACATGGTGACGTGTACCGCAGTATTGATATCACCCTTTCTTGCCTCAACCTAACGGCACTGGCCACGTTCATAGAAGTAGTCGTCGGCGGGGCTTTTTGTGAACTGATTAAGCGCCAGGCGCCGAAAATATGGTACGAACCACGCCCGAGCGCGGATCGAGGGTTTGGACAATCTTTGGCCGTGCGCTTGAGCACCGTTCTACTCTTTTCCGGCTTTATCGCCAGCAGCGTGATCCTGATGGGAGATTGGGTTTCGGCCGAACAATCCGCGCGTGAGATGCTCACCGAACACATGCAGCAAACTGCCAACCAGGCAAGCGGCAGCATTCCCTTTTTCGTCCATACCGGCCGAGAATATAGCCGTCAATTGGCGGATGATCTTGCCCTGCGGCTCAGTTCCGGTTCCTGGACAGAAGAGCCATTGGATGCTCTTTTACGCGCATACACCTTTTTCGAAAGTCTGGAAGTTTATGACCGCGAACTTGGTATGGTTGTCAACTATCCAGCAACGACGGACCTGCCCGTGTATTCCCAGGGTTTCCAGGCCAACTTGAATGCGGCGATACGGGGGATTCCATCCGAGACGCTCGAGTTCGGCGCTGCAACAGACGCAGGCACCCGCATGGCTTTTATCACACCGGTTCTTCCAGACGAAAACGGCGAGGCAGTCGGTATCGTGGTGGGTTGGTCATCCCTGGAATCCAATCTCATCTTGACGCCACTGATCCAGAGTTTCGATCAATTTTCATACGGCTCAGCATTCATCACCGACGAATTGGGTGATGTCCTGATTCATTCGAAAAGCGACCTGGTGAACCGGCAGTTCAATCTTCATCCGGCAGCGAGCGATGCTGTAAACGTCGAATATACGCAGGACGGTACCCGGCAGTTGGTCTATGTCGAGGCGCTTGAAGAATATTCGTGGCACGTTGTGGTCATCGTTCCGCTGCGCGAGGTTCATCGTCAGGCGCTGCAAATCACCCTGCGTCTCGGAAGTTGGCTGCTTGTGGTTGGGTTCGTTTTACTATGCGCTGTCTTTCTCATCAGTCATCGATTGACGCGCCCGTTGCGCATGATGGCCGAAGTGGCGCAGTCGATCGCCCGCGGAAATCTCGACCGGCCCGTCCCGGCAACCGGCGAGGATGAAATCGGCCGCTTTGCTTCCTCTTTCGAGATGATGCGCCGCAGCTTGAAGGCCAGGTTGGAAGAGATGGGTCTGTTGCTCGACGTCAGTCAACGGCTCTCTACCAGCTTCGACCTTGCGGAGATGCTGCAGCCGATATTGGACGGCATCCGACATATCGCCGCTGCCGATCACATTCGTATCGCTCTGGCTCCTGCGCACGATGACGCACGCCCCACGGGTTTCTGCGCAGGCGACGATCCGGGCAATTGGGCAGTCCTGGATCAGCAAATCCTATCGCTTTCAAATCGCAGAGGTCGCTTCGTGCTGGAGAATCCCACGCGCGCCGGTGCAGTCCTCGATCTCAAGGATTTGACCGGACCGATCGAGACGCTGACTGCCATACCGATGAGGCACGAGGATGAATTTGTCGGCGTGCTCTGGCTCGGTCACCGCTCACCCTACGTGATGACACCGGATGCACTCAATTTATTATCCATTCTTTCCGACCAATTGGCTGTGGCGATAACCAAGGTTCGCTTGTATCAGCGCGCGGAGCAAGAACGCATGCGGCTCGTTACCGTTTTGGAAGGCACGCCTGCGGCGGTGATGATGGTCGATCCCCTGGGCCGGATTTCTCTTCTCAATCCTGCCGCGGCAAGCTTGTTCGGCGTCAGTGAGCGCGAGAGCCTCGGGAAAAATGTGACGGAGGTCGTCGGGAATCCGGATCTACACACACTCCTGCTGGACGGTGGGATGAGCGAACACGCTACGGAAATCGAAATGGATTCCGGGCGCATCATGTTCGCTTCCCTTACGGAAATTAAATCCGAGCATGGTGATCCTGCAGGACGAATTTGTGTATTGTGGGACGTGTCGCATTACAAAAAGCTCGATGCCCTGAAATCGGAATTCGTTTCCACCGTCAGCCAGGACTTGCGCGCCCCACTTACCTTGATGCGCGGTTATGCCACCATGTTGAGTATGGTTGGGGACGTAAACGAGCAGCAGGAGGAATTTTTACAGAAGATACTCACGAGTATCGATCACATGAGTAAATTGGTAGACAATTTACTCGATCTGGGCCGCATTGAAGCCGGCATGGGCTTGAACATTTCGAGCATTCACGTTGAGACGTTGATCAAGGACGTGGTCGATTCCTACCGTCCGCAGGCGGTGAGCAAACGCGTTGCCATCGAAGTCGAATTGGCGGACGGCATGCAATCCCTGGACGCCGATGCAGCTTTGCTGCGCCAGGCGATATCGAATCTGGTGGACAATGCGTTGAAGTACACGCCCGCGAATGGGAGCGTCGTTGTGCGCGCGGAACAAAGCGGGGAGGATCAAATCATTGCCGTGGCTGATACCGGCGTGGGCGTTGCGCCGGCTGACCAGGCACGCTTGTTCGAAAAATTCTATCGCTCTGTCACTTCGGATGCTCTTCACGAACAGGGGTTGGGCCTGGGACTGGCAATCGTTAAATCGATCGTTGAACAACACAACGGACGGATTCAGGTCGAAAGTAAGCTCGGGCAGGGGAGTACGTTCATGATCTATCTACCACTGAAATCTCCTGCTACGGGTGATCAGAAAAAGGCAACGATCAATTTCAAATAAAGTTAGCCTTCTCTGGATTTCATTCGATTACACGTGCTGCGTTCCCCCAGCTTACTAAATGAGTGGTTTCTGTGCTATAATGTTGCCCACAATTAAATAGTTGAACACCGGGAGGAGTAAGCAGCCAGGCGCTGGTAGAGAAGGAGCGGCCGCAGGCTGAAAGCCCCCGCAGCAGCAACTGCTGAAAGTCGCCCGGGAAGAACGCCGAAGAAGACCTCTGGCAATAAAGGTGAGTAGAACGGCGCGGGTAAGCCCGTTACAGCGGAACCCTGATGTTGGTCGGGGAGTGAGTGTGCCAGGAGAAATAGCCTGGTGAAGCGAGGTGGTACCGCGGAGGTTCAGTCCTTCGTCCTCGAGGACGAAGGGCTTTTTGATTCTTTGCAGTCGAAAATGCAAGCTGGACTTGCCATCGCTTATGAACTCGCGCGAAGTGTGTGAGTCAAACTGCATGCAGTAGAAGGAGCTCGGCAAATGGCAATTGAAGATCTTCCGAAAACGTATGATTTCAATAAAGTGGAAGAACGCCTCTATTTGTGGTGGGAGACGAACGGCTTTTTTAAACCGCGCATCGACCCGGACCGGAAACCGTTCGTGATTTCGATTCCGCCCCCGAACGTAACGGGAGAGCTGCATCTGGGTCATGCCATGTTCGTAACGATGGAAGATCTGATGATCCGTCACAGCCGCATGAAGGGTGTGCCGACACTCTGGGTTCCGGGATCGGATCACGCCGGCATTGCCACTCAGCTTCAAGTCGAACGGCTGCTCAGGAAGGAGGGCACGAGCCGAAGAGAGGTAGGTCGGGAGGCTTTCATCCAACGCGCCTGGGAATGGAAGAAGGAATACGGGGGAATCATCACACAGCAATTGCGTCGATTGGGCGCTTCCTGTGATTGGGACCGAGAGCGGTTCACGTTGGACAACGGCTTGTCAAAGGCGGTGCGTGAGGCCTTCGTGCGGCTCTACGAGAAGGGGTTGATCTACCGGGGTACGTATTTGATCAACTGGTCGCCCGGCTTGCAGACCGCGGTCAGCGATCTCGAAGTGGAATATTCCGAGGAGCAGGGAACGTTGTATTACTTCAAGTACCCGGTAGCGGATTCGCAGGAATTCATCCCCGTTGCAACGACGCGTCCGGAAACGATTCTGGGCGATACCGCTGTCGCTGTGCATCCTCAGGACGCACGCTACAAGCATCTGCTGGGGAAAAAATGCGTGGTGCCGATGTTGGACCGCCTCATCCCGGTGATCGAAGACAGTTACGTGGACATTGAGTTTGGAACTGGCGCGCTGAAGATCACTCCGGGCCACGATCCGAACGATTACGAAATCGGCATGCGCCACGAGCTGGAATTGATCAACGTACTCAATGCGGATGCTACGATGAATGAAAACGCCGGCCCCTATCAGGGGTTGGATCGATTCGAGTGTCGCGAGAAGCTGTGGGCCGACATGGAAGCGGCCGACCTCACGCTCAAAACCGAGGCGTATTTAATGCAGGTTCCCCGTTCGCAGCGCGGCGGCGAGATCGTCGAGCCGATGGTTTCCACACAGTGGTTTGTACGCATGCAGCCGCTGGCCGAAAAGGGACTCGAGGTCGTCCGCCAGGGCAAGGTGAAGATCGTGCCCGAGCGTTTTACGAAGGTGTATTTCAACTGGCTGGAAAATATCCGCGATTGGTGTATTTCCCGGCAGTTGTGGTGGGGACATCGTATCCCGGCCTGGCACTGTAGCGCGTGTGGCGAGATTACCGTCGTGCGCGACGATCCCGATCGCTGCGTTCATTGCAAATCGAGTGATATCCAGCAGGATCCGGATGTGCTCGACACATGGTTCTCCTCAGGCTTGTGGCCTTTTTCCACCCTGGGATGGCCGGAAGAAACTGAAGACTATCGCTACTTTTATCCCACGACGATGATGGAAACCGGATACGACATTCTCTTCTTCTGGGTGGCGCGGATGATTATGATGGGTCTGGAATTCACCGGTGAAGCGCCATTCGAAACCGTATATCTGCACGGCCTGGTCCGCGATGGGCAAGGGCAGAAGATGAGCAAGACCTTGGGAAACGTGATCGATCCTTTGGAGGTCATGGACGAATTTGGCACCGACGCGCTGCGTTACACGATGCTTACCGGTTCGACTCCGGGCAATGACATGAATCTCAGTTTGCAGCGGGTGGAGGCCAACCGGAATTTTGCCAACAAAATCTGGAACGCCGGCCGTTTCGTGATCATGGCGTTGACGAAGACAGCCAACCTGCAGGAAGCTTCGATCGAACTCACGTCTGCCGACAGGTGGATCAAAGGTCGGCTCGCAACGCTGATCGAGGACGTGGATCGTCTGTTTGCGTCCTATCAATATGGTGAAGCCGGCCGGCAGATTTACGGATTCTTTTGGAGCGAATTCGCTGATTGGTACCTCGAAATCGCCAAGTTGCAGTTGAGGCAGGGCGCTGAGCGGGCATGGCATACCGCCAAGATTCTGGTGGAAGTGTTGGATGCATGTTTGCGATTGCTGCATCCCTTCACTCCCTACGTGACGGAAGAACTCTGGGGGAGGTTGAAAGCGGCTTGCCTTCAACACGGGGGCGGATTTGGTTTTCTGGCGGAGTGGGAGGACGCGCTCATCGTGGCGCGATGGCCGCAAACGGAGCCTATTGCGGATGCGGATCGGGAAATAATGGATCGTTTCGACCTGTTAATGGACGTCGTGCGAGCAATCCGCAATGCACGTTCCGAGCAGGGGATAACCCCGGACACAAAGATCGCTGTCGCGTTCAACGCCGGATCCATGGCGAACCTGCTGGAAGAACAGCGGGAGGCGATCGCATCACTGGCAGACGTCGATCTCGGAAGAATGGAGATACACGAGTCGTTGCAGTCGCCTCCGACAGGTGCGATTCCACTCGTTGTCGGCCAGATCGAAGTCCATCTCACGATGGAAGGCGTCATCGATGTAAAAGCGGAGCGCGAACGCCTGACCGATGAGTACGCAGAAGTTCGTTCCCAGATCGAACGCCTGGAGAAATTACTGGCCGGGCCGTTCTCCGAACGTGCGCCTGCCGACGTCGTTCAAAAAGAAAGAGACAAGCTCGAAGAATTCCACCAGGCAGCCGATAAGATCAAGACGCAGATGGAACGTCTGAAAGAGACGTAAATTTGAGCGAAGCCGGATTTCCTGGAGCGCCGAACGATTCGACCGACGAGTTGCGGGCAGCGGGGAAGTTGCCCATGGCTGCGGCCGTTCCGGGACTGATCTTTATCCTCATCGTCGACATCGTCACGGTTTTCGACGTGGGTCGCTGTTTCGAAGCGTACTTTCGCGCTTGGTCCTGGGTCGTTGCCGTTCTTCCCTGGATTGCGCTAATTCTCTTCCGAAAAACCCCGGCTGTCTATGGCTATACGCGCAGGCGTGCGCTGGCGATTTTCGGCTGGGGAATGCTGGCGGGTGCTGCATGGCGCGGGTTGAGCCTCGGCTTCAATACCTGGGTCCAGAACGATTGGACTCGAATCGGATCGACTGGTGTGCTGCTGTTTGGATTGGTCGTCTGGATTCCATTTCTGGAGGAAACCTTTTTCCGTGCCTATATCGGAGGATCGATGCAGGGTAAATTCGGTCGTTGGCCGGGCATATTGACTCAAGCGGCGCTCTTCAGTTTTCATCCGGGGCATTGGCGCCAGGGATGGTTGGATATCGTCAGTATATTTGCCTTTGGCATTCTATCCGGCTGGCTCTACGATCGTTTCCAATCCATTTGGGCACCCTGGGGCGCGCATGCCTTCGCAAATCTCCTGCCTGTGCTGCTGCGCGGCTGGGTAGTGTAAAATCCTGGAAATTTCCGCAACGGTGTCACAGAAGCGAGTACGATCTCTTTCAACGCGCTGTAAGATCGAATATCAGCGTCATTTGGCTGTGATATACTCTCGTTCTTGGAGGTTTGATGCGACGAGGCGGTCCTGATTATTTACGCTGGATTTCGATTGGTTTGCTATTAGCGGCCGTGGCCTTTTTCTTCTTTGAATTGATCGCTTTCAGCCGTCAGCGAGCTCATCTTCCGGAGGGTCTGACCGTCGGTGGTGTGCCCGTCGGCGGCCTGTCGCAGACGGAAGCGGTCGAACGTATCCTGCAGACTTACAGTTCACCCGTCGAGTTGCACTACGACGATCAGATCATTCTCATGTCACCGGCAAGCGTTGGTTTCCGTCTGGATACGGAGGTCATGCTGGCGGCCGCCGAGTCGATGCGCACAGGTGATGATTTCTGGTCTGGTTTCATGGATTTCCTTTGGAATCGTCCCGGTGAAGAAGCGGCGATACCCTTGCGTGCGGAGTATTCCGTCTCGCAGCTCGAATTGGTCCTGGTGGATATCGCTGCCCGATACGACGAGCCTCCGTATTTTGCCGAGCCTATCCCGGGTACGCCCAATTTCAATCCCGGAAAGCCAGGACGCGTACTCGACATCGATCGAGCGCAAAGGTTGATCGGGGACATCTTGATGTTGCCCCATTCCCGAGTCATTAACCTGCCGGTCCTGGAGGACGTGCCCCCACGACCGACGTTGAGTACGCTCGAAATTCTGCTCAAGCAAATCGTGGACGCGGCGGATTTTCATGGTCTCACGGATTTCTTCCTGGTGAACTTAAGGTCGGGAGAAGAACTGCACATCGTTTACTTGAACGGTGAAGACATCCTCTCGGAACCGGATGTTTCCTTCGGCGCAGCCTCAACCATCAAGATCGGGATCATGACGGCCTACTTCGTAGAATTTGACGAGCCCTTCGGTGAAGAAGCGGACGATCACATGTTTGACATGATCACACGTTCCGGCAACGAATCTTCAGATTGGCTGATGGAACAAATTGGCGATGATCTCGGTCCGCTTGTGGTGACGGACATCCTTCAAACGTTGGGTTTGGAAAACACTTTCTCGGGGGGTTACTATTATTTAGGTGCGCCACTCCTGCGTTCCTTTAATACGCTTTCCAATCAACGCACGGACATTAATACTCGGCCGGATAAATACACCCAAACGACGCCGTCCGATATCGGGACGTTGCTGACGGATATCTACCACTGTGAGAATGGCGGCGGGGCGCTGCTTGCCGTCTATCCCGATCAAGTCACCCCCCAGGAATGCAACCATATGATCGATTTGCTCGCACAAAACAAGATCGGCAGCCTGATCGAAGCTGGGGTTCCGGATGGCACACGCGTCGCACATAAACATGGTTGGCCAAGTTCACCTTTCGACATGATCGGTGACGCCGGAATTATCTATACGCCGGGTGGCGATTACGTGTTTTCTTTATTCTTGTTCCAAGAGCAGGAAATGTTTTGGGACCCGACGTCGAAGATGTTCGCCGATATCTCCCGTGCTGCGTACAATTACTTCAATCCTCCCATTGAATGAGTTGCAGCACCTTCATTGTATCTGTTGCCCGTTCACGTTGGGAATAAAATTCGGGGCGCAGTGTCGTCTGCGCCCCGTTTATGTTGTTTGTGTTGGAATACGCTACTAACTATACGTTGCTACCGATATGAATTTAATAATCATCCTCTCTTTCGTAGTCGTAATCATCGTCGTATTCGAGTTCTTCTTCATCGAAAGCCCAATCCAATTCCAACGGTGAAACGCCTACGACCATCAAATATGCTCCGCATTGTGGACAACTGACTTGTTGTCCTTCCCTCGGGTCTCGTCCAACCGTGATCTTTGCATCACATTCTGGACAAAATGCGTGTGTCATGGAGAACCTCCTGACAAAATATCCGTTTCGCCCGCATCATACGCGGAAGGTGTAGAAATTGTGTCTAACTAGCATGAAATATTTGTATAATAACGGCAAGAATTGTATCAAAATGGTATTAATCGATGCTGATATCGAAGAGATAGCCCATCCCCGGAATCGTATGAATGAATTCGGGGGAAGAGGGATCACGCTCGATTTTCGCACGCACTCGACTGACGAGACCGCGCACCAATTCGCGGTTGCCTTTTTCGCTGTATCCCCATACCCGCTCGACGAGTACATCCGTTGGGATGGCCAATCCGCGATTGGTCATTAGAACGTAGAGCAGTTGGAATTCCAATTGTGTGAGCCGCTGCACTTCCCTTCCATGCACTCGCACGCTTCGGGTAGACGGGTTGAGGGCAATCGAGTCAAGGTCCAACATCGGAGTGGCCAACAAGGGTGCCGCGCGAGCCCTGCGAAGGAGCGCATGTGCATAGGCGGTCAACAAACGCGGATGGACCGGCAACGGCAACACGAGATCGGCGCCGGCGGTGAGAATGTCTGCGGATTGGGAATGGGATAGCGTCTCGCCGATCACGATGATGGGAACCTCGCTAACGTTGCGAATGGATTTCAAATCGCTGAGTGTGTGCTCGATGTCCTGGCAAACGATCAGCACCAAGGCCGCAGGCGCTTCCGACCAATTGCTGATTACAGATTTGGATTCTGTTTTCTGAATGACGTTCATCCCCGCCTGACGCAAGATGAAGGCAATCATGTCTCGTTCCGGTGCATCCTGACTGATGATTATCGTTTCCATCGGCGCTTACTCTTCAGCCTTCCCGCTTGTCTCCGCCTGATAATAGCCCGCTTTGGCAGGGTTTCTTAAACGAATTCTAGCGCGTTGACCAGATAGCGTACACCCAGATAGGTCATGAATCCACCGCTGATCAGGATCATGGCCCGGTACACCCGCTGCGTGAGCCAGCGGCGCCCGCTGCTCGTAGCCGTGGCGAGTGCTGTGTCCCATGCAAAATCGGCACTGATGTGGCCGACGTAGAACACAACCACTGCAAGCGTACTGATGGCTTTCGCTTGCGTGAGATATCCGGCAGCAACCGTGATCCACCATATGTACCAGAATGGATTGGCAAGCGTCGTCATCATTCCCAAGACAACGAGAGCCGAAGTAGATTTCCTCGCGGCGACTTGACTGGACTGGGGGAGTTCCACGTCGTTCTTCCACACTGCGAGGATGTAGCTGCCTCCGATCCAAAACAGGATCAGACTCCCACCGATCGAGATTGCCGCAAGCACAGTCGTGGTTCGCATCACGACGGAAAGGCCAAAGCTGATGAGTATGAGAATCGCGAGTTCTAAAACCGCATGCCCGCAGGCGATCAGTGGTCCCGAGCGCCAGCCTTTGCGCGGCGCCTCAGTCAGAATTGCAGCAGTTACGGGTCCGGGGGAGATGACCGCGGCGAAAGATATAAGCAGTGAGAATTCAAAAATGGAAAAGAGGTCGTCCACAGCCATGATCGACTACTGGGAATGCGCGCTGATCTATTGTAGTCGATATTTGAAACGAAATGGAGAATTCACGAATTTTATTTAATAAACCGTGTTAGGTCGGGGAAAATCAATTTTTCGAGATTCTCGTTTTCCAGTGCGCTGTGGTTGACGACCTCGAAATTGCGGTGCACCTCACGCAGTGCACGCACCTGCCAGGCGGGAGGCGATTGCGAGAAGACTCCGAGACAGACCGTTCTTTTGCCGGGGATAAGCAGCAGCGCTGAACCGTCGTCGATTTGCGTGGCGAACATGCGTGATGTCTTTCCTTCTTCTTCAGCAGAACCGAAGGTTCCCAGTAAACCCATCGCGTCTTCAGCAGACGTGGGCATATCCCCCTCCGCAAAAATCCGCTCCCGGGAATTGATTTTGTACAATCCTACGGACTGACACGTGGCTTCATTTAGCTGCATGAGATAACTGGTCTTGCCCTCTTCCAGCACAACCTGCCAACGGTCGCTATCCGGATGCATTTTGTTCATGCGCAGCGCGACTTCACGCTGCTGCATGTAATGTCGCCGTACGGCTCGGTATTGGGAGGCGTTGATTCTGCCTTGCTGGTAATCTTGTTCGAGTCGGCTAATCTTTTGTTCGAGTACGGCGAGGCGTTGCTTTAAGTCCTGAGGCAAGTCTTCATCAGCGGTTGCGCCCTCTTCGATTGCGGATTCGCTGATCTGATCTGTTGTGACAACGTCTGGAGGTAGCGGGTGTATCGTGGATGGTTCTTCGTCTACGAAGGGCGCCGCTTCTTCACCTTCCATCTTGGAGACGCGTTGTTCCCATTCACGAAGGAGCTCTCTGGCGGCTCTTAGTTGTCCTTCGCTGATTGACCCATCGCAGAAGGCGATTGCGGCGGAGAGGAATTTATCCCTCGCGCGCTGGAGCCAATCCAACGCTTCCTGATATTCGGCGTTTTCTTTTCTGGAAGTGGCTCGTTTCGCTTTCTTTTCGGTCTTCTGCGCCTTTTCTGGCATGGCGCGTATAATGGTATCCGAAGCGCCTCCCATACGCAACCATCATAGCATTTGGGCCATGGAATGCGTCAGAGGACGGTTGTACCAATGGCGGAGGTAGCTCAATGACGGAAAGTACGGGATGCGGTATACTCAACGCTGGCATTTTATGTGGATGTCGTTTTTTTAATCCATCGAGCGGAAGCATGAGACGATTTTCAGGCAAAAAGAAGTGGTTGATGAAGTCGCCGAAAGCGTTCCTGGGGATGCTCGTCCTTGTGACGAGTCTTTTGGGGGCATGTGCAGGTAGCGGCGCAGGAACAGCGACTCGTTCAGCTGAGGATGTAATAGCGACGGCGCAGGCTCTCGCTGATCTCACGCGCGCAGCAACGGTTCAAACCCTACCGCCGACGCCAGAGCCACCTACTGCGACAGCAACCCCTCCCGGCCCGACGTCTACGCCAACTGCGACGGAAGGACCGCCCATCGTCGAAGCGGACTACAACGCCTACGTGCGGGATGGCCCAGACGAATCTTTTGCATTCGTAGATTATTTCCTCGAAGGACAACGAGGCGAAGTGATCGGCCGCTATGAAAACACGGATTATAATCCACCAACCTGGTGGTACATCCGACGCATCGATCAGGGTAAGGATGGTTGGGTGTGGAGCGGTGCGGTTACGTTTTACGGCGTTGAGAGCGGTATCCCAGTGATCAGCGTGGAATTTACGCCAGGTCCGGCGGACGAATAACACAGAACGGATTTCAACTATTAATCCCGGCTACTTGAGCAAATTTTGACGAGACGGCATATCGCCGTCTCGTTTGAGTTTCAGACGAATATCAGCGGAAGCAGGTAAGTGAGACCGAGCACCATCCAAGCGACAACCGACCAATAGGCGATGTATTCAAAAAACGAAAACACGAGCACAGGAAAAGGCCTTATTTCTTTGAGAAAGGGTACCTTCTCCAACACGTGCAATCCATACACAGCGAAGATATGTTCGGCGACACCTTGCAGACCGCCGAGGATGCAGAACACGAGAATCAATCGATTTTCAAGGACGAGAGCAAGCTTCCACATTACGAAGCCGATCGCGGCGTAGAGCAGCACGTTTAATAGTCTGATCGAACGCATCCAATCCGGATAGATGTAACGATAATAGATATCCCAATAGCGTCCCATCAGCACTACGGACATGATGCCCCAGAAGATCGCCGAAGCAAGAGCGCTGGATTTGGCTGCGGTAATGAAACGCTCATCCGAAAAAAGAGTTGCAAGCGGGAGTGACAGGAAAATACCCACCACGCCGAAGACCAGCGTACTCAGCCAGACATCGCGTTGGGTTAATCTCAGGTCCATCAGATCATTCGATCCAGACAATCGTCAAGTGGGAGATGGTGGAGAAAGGAACTAGCTCGACTTTACAAGTGTACCGGGTTTCGCTCCCAGGATGGCGTCCTCAATCGATCCGGGTTCTACACCCGAAAATATGCGCACTTCGGTATTGGGGTTCAACCTGGCGATGACCAATGCAGCTTCCACTTTCCCGCGCATGCCACCGGTCACGTCGGTTGCCTGCGCACCTCCCAGTTCGATCCTGTCCGGATCTTCCTGGCAGATCGAAGGGAGGATTTCATTCGATTCCGGGAAGTTGGCATAGACGCCAGCTTCGATACCTGCGATCAGGACCCGCGAGGGTTGCAGGTGCTGCGCCAAATAGGCGAAGATCGTTTCCGTGGAGACGATCGCTGCGCCTTGTACGCTATCGAAGGCGACGTCGCCATAAATCATCGGCAGGAGACCCGCTTCGATCGCCTGCGCAATGGGTTGAACTGCCATTTCCTGAATTTCTCCAGCGGCGCAGGTAACACTCGCGGAAGGGGGAAATGCCACCGCTGGGAGTCTTTCGTTGAGGAAGGCATCCACAACGAAACGATTGAGGCGCTGGGCGGAAGCCCATACCTCGGCGAAACCCAGCCATTCGGCGGGCGTCGATGTACCGCGATCCGTTCCGTGTCGTGCCGCGGCGATGTGGCCGAAGGATCCGGACCCATGACCGACCAATATGCGCAGGTCGGGCTTTTTCTGCAGCGCACGAGCAATCTCCATCGCCGTGCGTTCCAGGATGAGATACCTGACGGTCTGCGCCTGATCTTTATCCGTAATCAACGAGCCACCCAATTTGAGAAAGATCATCGTCATACCCTGGTCACGCGAGTCCAAGCGGCTCCGGCAGCGTTTAAAGCCTCGGCGACGACTTCACCGGCGGCTGGCTGGATGAGTGCAATGATGATACCACCAACGCCGGCTCCAGATAACTTTGCGCCATAGGCACCGCAATCCCGTGCTGTGGAGAGCAGTTTCGAGATCGTCTTCGAGCTGACTCCCAGTGCTTCGAGTCTGTCCTGATTTTGATTCATTAGCTCGCCCAAAACACGTACATCTGCATCTGCGATTGCCGATCGGGCTCGTTCGGATATGCGGCCGATCTCCTGGAAGATTGAATCAAACGACGTTCGATCCTTTTCCCAGGCATTACGTACTCTGGCGACGATCTCTCCGGTGTGCGAAGGCAGCCCTGTGTCAGCGAGGACAAAGGTAAGTTCGCTTCCGATCGGAAGTCGTTCCGGTTGACGCCCGCGGATGAAGTAAATCGGCTGGTCATACACAATGACCGTGTTGTCGATCCCCGAAGGCGTGCCGTGGTGGATTTTTTCCACTTCATAAACCAACTCGGATTGGCGTGACAGTTCGAGCGAACGATCGAAGTGCCGGCACAGCGCGCGCACAACCGCTGTCGAGACGGCAGCGCCCGAGCCGAGTCCGGAGGCAACCGGAAGATCGGAGGTTATGCGCATCTCGATCGCCGGGAATGAATGGACTTGGATTTCCTCCAGGGTCAACTGTGTGATTTTACGCAGCGGGTTATTTGAGTCGGCCTCGTGTAGCCATTCATCGAAGCCGATGTCCGGGGCGACGAGGCGAACGTGACTTTGGGGTTGATGAGTAATAGGCCGGATTTGTGCGTTGGCGCGCAGTTGGCGCAGCGGGAATGCGATCGCGGGTTGCCCGTAAACGACCGCATGTTCTCCAAACAGGATGAATTTGCCTGAAGCGCTTGCCCGGATCATGATCCCAAGTAGAGAATTCCTGCGGATGAAACTCCCCAGATGATGATTGTCGCCAAAAGCGGTAAATCGGAAAAGACGAGTTCTTCCGGCGCGCCACCGGCGTCTTCAATGTTGACCAGGTAGAGATAGCGGAATACTCCGTAGATGACGAAGGGGATGGTCAACATCATCAGGTGATTGGAGGGGAGATTTTCGGCCGAGAACGTGTAGAGCGAATATGCAATGATCGTGGTACTTGAAACGATGATGATCAATTGATCAAGGAAGGAAACGGTGTAGTGGTCAAAGACACGGCGATGGGAGTTTGCCTCTTCGGCCAGCATTACCAACTCCGAGCGGCGTTTGCCCAATCCGATGAATAGGGCCAACAGGCTGGTGCAGACGTATAGCCACGGAGAAAATCTTTCGACGGTGATTAATACCACCCCGGCGCCGACGCGTAAAACGAATCCCGAGGCAAGCACGAGTACATCGATGATCGGCACGTTTTTGAGCCAAAATGAGTAGAAGAAATTCATGATCAAGTAGATCGAGATGACAATGCCGAAATAGGTGTTGAGCGCGAAGCCCGCACCGAGTGCCGTCACGAGTAGAATTCCGGCGCTGATTCGGCCAACCGTTAACGAAAGTTCGCCAGATGCGAGCGGGCGGAATCGTTTCGTCGGATGGAGACGATCCTGTTCCAGATCCGCCAGATCGTTGATGAAATAAACCGCACTTGCACCAACGCCGAGCAGGAAGAATCCGGCGATGGCCGTCAATAGTGGTTCCAGGTCGAAGACCTGCTTGTCAAATACCAGTGCGGCGAAAATGAACCCATTTTTCGGCCACTGCTTGGGGCGCATTGTCTTTACGATGGATTTAATCATGGCTGCGATGATAGCAGGAACCCAATACGCAAGCAAGTGTTTTCGGTGAGGCTTGTTAACTTGTGTACAATCTTGGTATGAGCGAGCAGGAACGCATTGATATCCTCCTGACGGAAAAAGGTCTGGTCGAGAGTCGATCTCAGGCACAGCGTTTGATTATGGCCGGCCAGGTACGCGTCGAAGGACAGGTGGTCCACAAACCTTCGAGGCGCGTGGCGCGTGACTCACACATCGAAATCGAATCTCTGCCACGCTTCGTCTCCCGGGGTGGGGAAAAATTGGCGGCCGCTCTGGCGCACTTCCCGATCGAGGTTGCCGGCAAGGTCTGTGCCGACGTTGGCGCTTCGACGGGCGGTTTTACGGATTGTTTGCTACAAGACGGCGCCGCACGCGTGTATGCCATCGATGTCGGGCAGGGAATCCTACATTGGCGCTTGCGGAACGATTCCCGCGTCGTGGTCATGGAGAAGACCAACGCGCGTAAATTGAAGGCGCTTCCTGAACCGGTGGTTTTGGTGACGATCGACGCCTCCTTCATCTCCTTGCGTTCGCTGCTGCCCGTTGTCCGCGGCTGGCTCACGCCTGGCGCGGATTTACTCGCCCTCATCAAACCGCAGTTTGAAGCCGGGAGGAAGGCCGTCGGGAAACGTGGAGTCGTGCGTGATCCGGCGATCCACCGCCAGGTCGTCGAACGTGTTATCGCTGCCGCATCTGAACTCGATTTCACACCGCTCGGCGTGATGCAATCTCCCTTGCGCGGTCCTAAAGGCAACGTCGAATTCCTCCTCTGGTGCAAAAACGAAGTTCGTCCGCTGAGATTTGAACTGCCCGCGGGACTCTTTTCATACGATTGAGCCCACCGCTCGTTCTTGGCGAAGCCTGCTGCCTCCGTCCGTGTCTCGTTACTGTTCCTGCGCGTGTCTCTCGGTTATACTTCTGTCTCGATGATGATCTTAGACTTTAAGTGCAGCACGTACGGCCGATGAGCACGGATAATATTCGCAATTTCTGCATCATTGCCCATATCGACCACGGGAAGTCGACTCTGGCCGACAGGCTGCTGCAGATCACCCATACCATTTCCGATCGCGAGATGACGAACCAAGTCCTGGACAGTATGGATTTGGAGCGCGAAAAGGGCGTGACGATCAAGGCTTCAGCCGTGCGCATGTTATATGATGCGCCGGATGGGCAATCGTACACGCTCAATTTGATCGATACGCCGGGACATGTGGATTTCGGCTACGAAGTCAGCCGCGCCATGGCCGCGTGCGAAGGTGCGATCTTGGTAGTGGATGCAAGCCAGGGTATTGAAGCGCAGACCCTGGCGAATCTGTATTTGGCGCTCGATTCGAATCTCGAGATCATCCCGGTGATCAACAAGATCGATTTGCAAGCGGCTCGTCCGGAAGAGATTGCAGATGAAATTCACGCCTTACTCGGTACGCAGAAGGAGGATATCTTCCAGATCTCTGCGAAACAGGGAGACAACATCCTGGCCGTGATCGATGCGATTATCAGCAAAATCCCTGCGCCGGCGGCGAATCGAGATCGCGCGATGCGGGCACTCATTTTCGACTCGCATTACGATTCCTACAAAGGCGTCGTCGCCTACATCCGGGTCGTCGACGGAGCAGTAAGTGTGCAGGATGAAATCCGATTAATGGCCTCGGGCAGCAACTTTATACCCATGGAGGTGGGCGTGTTTACCCCCGGGATGACCCCGACTCCGCCGCTCGCTGCCGGTCAGGTCGGGTACGTCGCCACCGGATTGAAGTCCCTTCGTGAATGCCGCGTGGGCGACACGATGACTTTGACGGAAAACCCCGCAAAGGAATCCTTGCCGGGCTACCGTTTGCCGAAACCGATGGTCTTCGCAGGTTTCTATCCCAGTGAGGGCGAGACGTATCAAAATCTCAAGCAGGCGATCGAAAAACTGCAGCTTAATGACGCTGCGCTGGTCTTTGAACCTGAGACCTCACAGGCTTTGAATTTCGGCTTTCGCTGCGGATTTCTGGGGCTGTTCCATATGGACATCGTGCAGGAGCGCCTGGAGCGTGAATCTAATGTCAGCATGATCGCGACGGCTCCATCGGTTGAATATGAGGTTGTGCTTCGAGATGGAGACGTATTGCGTATCGCTTCTCCCGCCGAGCTGCCGGATAGTGGTGAAATCAGCGAGATTCGTGAACCCTGGATGCGCATGCAGGTGTTTTCACCGGAACGCTATTATGGTGCCATATCGGAACTGGTGTCGAAACGCCGAGGACAATTCATCGAGCAAGAATTCCCTACGGCAGATCGAATCGTATTGCACTTCGATCTACCGCTGGCCGAGATGATCGTGGATTTTTTCGATGGTTTGAAATCCTGCACGCAAGGATATGCCTCGTTGGACTATCAATTTCTCGGCTACCGCGCCGGGGAATTGGTCAAGTTGGAAGTCCTGATCAATAACGAGCCCGTCGACGCACTGGCATTGATCGTGCATCGAAGTACTGCTTTGGCCAAAGGGAAAGCGCTGGTTGCGAAGCTGCAGAAGCTTATACCCAGGCAGCAGTTCGCCGTTCCCATACAGGCCGCGGCGGGTGGACGCGTCATCGCGCGCACAAACATAAGTGCGCTGCGAAAAAATGTCTTGGCGAAATGCTACGGTGGGGACGTCACGCGGAAGAGGAAGCTGCTTGAAAATCAGAAGCGCGGCAAGAAACGCCTCAAACGTGTGGGCAACATCGACATTCCGCAAGATGCATTTATGGCGGTGCTCCGCTTGGGGGACGAATGAGCGGTTTGTCTCGAGTGATTCCCAACGAGATTCCTACACGAGTGGTGCCTGGATGAGCAAACGATCTCCTCGAACCTACATCGGTTTGTTCATCGGTTTGGGCATCAGCGTAGCTGCTCTAGTGCTGGCTTTCCGCTGGGCAGGCTTCAAGGCTTTGAAAGATGCCCTGAGCGCCGTCCATTTTCACTTCTTATACTTGGCGTTGATAACCTTCTTGCTTTCGATGTTTCTGCGCGTTGCCGCCTGGCGGGTTTTGCTTCAGCAGCCTGTATCCTTGTGGCGAGTGTTTGCGGTGCTGAATCAAGGATATCTCATCAACAACGTTCTTCCCTGGCGGTTGGGGGAGTTTGGACGGGCCATCCTGCTTGGCCGCAGGCCCACCATGACTGCGCAAGGTGTGCTCGCCTCGATATTCGTTGAAAGACTCTACGACATCATCATCGCGCTCGGTTTCTTCGCCGCGTTGGTCCCCTTTGCGGTTGGAATTCCGGGCGTCTCCCGCAGTGCATTTTTTGCGATCGGCGTGATCGTGTTTGCCGCGCTGGGATTATTCGTGCTCCTTCGATACCCCAGCATCATTTTCCGATTCATCGATTTCCTTCCGGGCGGAAGAGAGCGATGGGGGGAGCACCTCGATCGATTTAGAGAAGGATTGATGACGTTGCGCAGCCCACGCATCATTCTCGTGAGTCTGTGTTTTCTCTTGATTAGCTGGTTTTTGGCAGGATTGCAGTATTGGCTCGTGCTGCTGTCGATCGTTCCAGAGGGACAGATTCACTGGGCCTTTTTCATGCTTACCATTACAATGCTGGGCGTCGCGATCCCCTCTTCGCCAGGATACATCGGCGTGTTCGAGGCAGCGGGCGTACTGGCGTTATCGGCTTTTCACGTGCCTGAAGGCCAGGCGCTTGCGGTTACTCTGATCCTGCATGCAATGGTTTACCTGATCTCATCGTCGATCGGTGCGCTTGCTTTCATCGGCGAAGGCGAGACCATCTGGCAAATCCTGCTTCAAGCACGTGAGCGATTTTTGCTCCAGGCGAAGAAACCGGTGGATTGAATGCGTATCCTCACCAGTCTTTACTACTATCGCCCCCATTTCTCCGGACTTACCGTCTATACGGAACGGCTGTCCCGTGCCCTGGCTGCCAGAGGACACGATGTAACGATCTTAACTTCGCGTTACGATCGCGCTTTGGCTCCGCTTGAAACGCTCAATGGGGTGCAGGTTCGACGCATCAATGTCGCCCTGACCATCAGCAAGGGCCCGATCATGCCCACCATCCTGTATTGGGCGCTGCGTTTGATCCCCAAGCATGACA
>Ga0315534_1001017_pt1 | contig 19702 bp, 22 predicted proteins | sample SalMarSW160240MG_FD_203094 | JGI IMG/M metagenome (GOLD analysis project Ga0315534, IMG submission 203094) | Salt marsh sediment microbial communities from the Plum Island Ecosystem LTER, Massachusetts, United States - Salt Marsh Sediment SW1602-40 ... | reverse complement strand
CCCGAGAGAAGACCAACGAACCCCCCCATAGCGAAGATCAAGAACACGTTAACACTATTTCCCGCAATAGGTAGATACAGGTGCCACATCGTCATCTCCTTTCCCGCTTTTGGATACTTCAGGCACGATAGGTGTGCAATTTCGAGGTGTTAGGCGTTATCGGGTCCCACCGCAGATCCCCCCATTTGTCATCGCGGCAGCAATTTCGCTTTGAATACTTTGCATGGGGCAGGCCCGAAAGGGAAACAGCCCGTCACTAATGCTCAATGTCGTTTGGAAAACACTTTTGACGAGTCTGTCACTTCTCGCGGCTGATATATAGTGATTGGGTCGGATAGGCAAACTCAATTTCCTCTTTTTCAAAACGCTGGAATATGGCAAGATTGATGGCCTGTTGGATGTTCATATAGACGTTGTAATCAGGATTCTTGACCCAATATACAATTTCAAAGTCTAGTGAGTAAGCCCCGTATTGCCTGAAGTGTGCCCTGTCAAAGCGGACATGTTCTTGCGCTTCGATGATTTCCTGAATGAGCGTCGGGATCTGTTTGAGCTTTTCATATGACGTTTGATAGACGACCCCGGCAGAAAAAACAACACGTCGCTCGAACATCCGTTTGTAATTTCGAACCCGACTTCTCAGCAAATCAGCATTTGAAAAAATCAGTTGTTCCCCGGAAAGGCTGCGAACACGAGTCGTCTTCAAACCTATGTGTTCCACCGTTCCCAGATAATCGTCGACAATAATAAAATCTCCGATGACAAAAGGCTTATCCAACACGATCGAAAAGGATGCGAAGAGGTCACCAAGAATATTCTGGACTGCTAGGGCAACGGCCACCCCGCTTATTCCCAGTCCGGTAATAAGGGCAGTGACATCAACGCCCAGATTGTCCAAGGCTATTAGCAGGATGATTGACCAAAGAATTATCCGAATGATAAATCCCACGGCAGTAAAGGTCGTAACGGCCGCCGCATCTAATTCCCTCTTCTGCTTTTTTTGACGATCCACCCAGAAGCTTATGATATGGGTACCCAAAATAGCCAACTGGATGAGAATAACAATGGCCACCAATGTACTGATAATGTCTGCTATGGTTTCGGGCACGGATAGCGATAGAGAGCCAAAATAACATGCTATTGTGAGCAAGAAGAAAGGTTTTATCCTGTTGATGAGTTCTGCGGCGAGATCATCCCAGACAGTATCTGTTCGAGCCGCTATTTTGTTTAATTGCCCGTAAATGAGCCTTTTCATAATTCTGGCGAGGACAAAGACGACAAGTAATATGGATAAAGCAATGAGCCACTCCTTGACCGTGTTGTTATAAAGATTTTTTTCCAAAAGCACGGGTTCCTCCTTTGCGCTTGTCGTTTAAGCACTCGCTTTATATAAACCAAGAACATCGGCAAACTGAACATTGGATCAATCAAAAGAACAGTATGTCCTCAGGCGATTCGGACTGACGTGCAGCCATATTGCAGCTGGAAGTATCATGAAATTGCTTTGATGTCTATGGGTTAACTTTTAGATTGGAAGGCGTTAACCCAAGTTTTACCTTTTTGGCCTTACGGAAAAAATCGGCTCTAAAAAGCCAAACTGTTACCCCTTGTGGGCCTTGCAGGCCACATTGCCTTACCTTAGGGTTACTCTGGGAAAACCTATGACGGCGAGGTGGTATACCTTTGCAATAATGGCGTTGTTTCTTATGGGTATCCAGAGATTCCTGTACAAGGTCTCTGCTGAAAGAAAATGTGACACGGCCCAAACAACCCTGTCTTTTATGGCCACGGTAGCTGTTTTGAGTTCAATTCTGTTCGTTGTTCTCAAACAGTCCGTTTCCAATATCCAATTTCTACTATTGATCGCCCTCATAAACGGTAGTGCTTTTCTTGCCGGCACGGTGGCCCACATAGAGGCCCTTAGATACATAGCCGCTTCCATAGTATATCCAATCATCAGGCTCAATGTCGTTGTTGTCGTGATATTTTCGATGGTCGTCTTTGAAGATGACTTATCCGCCTATCAGGCAGTGGGAATTGGTCTTGCTGTGGCTGCTATGGTTATCTTGTCAAGGCGACATGATGAAAAGAAAAGGCCTGATGGAAGAACAAGACTTGGCTTCATGTTTACATTCATTTCCGTCCTGTGCGGTTCTGTTGCTTCGATCTCCAGCAAATTTGCTGCTATTCACACAAACAAAATGGCCTTCATGGCACTTTCATACATATGTGCAACATCGTTGTCTCTGGGAATAAGAAAGAAATTGCAAGCGCCACATACTACTAAAGGTCACCAGGATGCATGGATAATCGGTTGTGTCATGGGCCTCATCAATGTTGCCGGATTTTACTCATTCTTGAAAGCACTCTCCATGGGACCACTGTCCATTATCGCTTCCATCACCGGTATGCATTTTGTCATCGGAATCATTTTGTCTGTCTTGATTTACAGAGAAAACCTGACGCATTTGAGAATACTCGGCATCTCACTGACCATTGCCTCGATCACCCTGCTGAGGCTTTAAACGCAGCATCAAAAAGAGGGGAGGGAACAAAGAGGGCACGTTGATGCAGAAATTGCCTAAAGGGAGCTGGTCATAGGTCCGTGCAACAACAAAAAGGCACCTGGAGCCCACCTCCAGATGCCCTCTGCTGCCCTCTTTGGTCGGGGCAAGAGGATTTGAACCTCCGACCCCCTGAACCCCATATCTGTGAACGGATTCTTCGGCTAACAGTTAACTGATGAGTGCCAAGACATCGATGACTCTAAAATGCCAAGACATCGATGACCTTAAGGGTACTTTGTGCCAGGACATCAATGACCCATTTGGGGCTTTTTGGTCTATAATGTCTCCTTCAAGACAAACCCTGAAGGAGGTCACAAATGGAACAAGAACTCAGAAAGAAAGCAATTTCAAGGTACTTACAGGGAGAAACTCCCAAGGCCCTATACTTCCCCCAAACGCTTTCATAATATTCGCAGTTGGACGTTCGGCTACTATTACGGGGGTTATTATCAAAGGCTGCCATCGGGTTACGTTGTCGTAGAAGCACCTTCTGGGGCGGTTGTTGTCGAAGAACCACCGGTAGTCGTACGCGGGCGTGTGTCGGTTATAACTCGTGCTTTGAATGTCCGCTCAGGACCTGGCATGAACCATCCTGTCGTCCATCAAGTTTATCAAGGCAACATGCTTGCAGTCCAGAATCATGCGCCAGGGTGGTTGTATGTGAAGCTTCCAAGCGGACAGTTTGGATGGGTGGTGGCCAAGTTTACCACTCAGATACCCCCACTGGCGAATGGGTGGTAATACACGCCTTGATTATGCAGATTTTTTCCCGTCCTGTCTTAAGGCCTAGAGGCTAATTGCACTTTTGTCCACAGTTCAAAGGGTTCGGGCCTTTGACCGCCAGGACGACCCCCCATTCCACCGGGTCCACCTCCCATCTGTCCACGGCGTCCCATCTTTTTCTCATCCATCTTTGCCGTTTCAAATCCTACACCGATTCGCCCGGCCGTATGGGTTCCAATGGCATATGGCCTTTGCTCGTTTTGCGTGAGAGGAACCTTGACTTCGTAGACGAGAATCCCTTGTGAATTACCCACATTAACATTGATTCCGAGTTTCTGAACCTCATCCATGAACATTGTGCTGCATTCATCTTCACCGGGACCGAGTAATTCCAGTTCAAGTTGTGTCGCTTCAAGCATTTTATCGTGTTGATCTGGCCTTTCCCCTGAACCACTATGCATGAGAGACCCGCGCCTATCTTGCATTCCAAGAGGAAAATGGATACCGAATATTTTTTTCTTGCCGACTTTTGGATCAAACCACACGGTCAAGCCCGATCCTAAAACTTGCTGTTACATTTTTCGACTCGACGAAGCAAGACAAATGTAGAGACAATATTCGTCATTGAACATACCTATCGTAGTTCTTGTCTCTTTATCATAATACAACCTGCAATCCTGCCACTCCGTATGTATACCATCGATGGTGATCTCGCGGTCACGCCATCTGCTGTTAAGTTCCGGTTCATTGCACCCCTCAACCAAAAAAGCAGAAAAGACTGTGATGAATGCAAGGAAATAAAGCCGCATATTTCTTGCTTCCATATTTTTCACCTTTCCCATATTTGTCAGTTATACCACTGCGTGAGATTCCCATCTGATAGAGAAGGGCGATCACTGTGAGCCTCGCTTTCTCTGAAGAAGAGAAAAGTAAATGAGTTTTCATTTCCTATAGTCGCAAGTCTTTCAACAAAAGTTACCAAAAACCCTCCTGATAATCTTCTTCATGTTCATACGCTATCTCTTTCTATTGAGGGCATTATTCCAACTTCCCTGAACGGTTGATCGTTTTCAAACCTTTTTTGCAAAAAAAGACGGGATTCTTGTAACCTTTCATCAAAATCATACGACCAAAAGCAATGAGAATGAGAAAAAAAGTTATTGTTGAATCACAAAGGACCACTCACTTTAAGAAAGGAGTCTTAAAGTGCACGAAAAAGACAGATGCTCCCGGCGTCGGCGACCGCGGAAACGATTCATCCCATTCTTTGGTCTGCTTCATCGCCTGCTTGGCTCTTCTAGCCATCCTGTATCTTTTTACCGGCCATGGCATATTGTGGTGACCATACGGCAGATCCAGAACGGTTTGCCAAAATTGGCGATGTCAATTAGAGGTGTATAAAGAAATCATTTGACTATCGGTTATAGATGCATCGTCAGTGATCCTCACCGGGAGTCTTCAGCCTTAATGCCTTGATATCATTGCGAGATCTGCACGCCTCCCCACTTCAAAAAGGTTATTTATGGATGGGAACCAGCTGTCTTTGAAGGGGCGGACCCAACATGCGGACAGGTTTCTGTAAGGACGAGCTGCGGGCCGCTGGGGTGCCTGCTCCCTAACTACTTATTATATTTGGAAATTCCAGGTGTGAACAAGCCCATGGCTGGCAATTTAGATTCGACCCAGAAAAAAATTAGAGAAACAGCGAAGACTTTTTGATCCTTATTCGTATTAGAGGATGTAAGCATGCTTGCTACGCTTGAAAAAACCCGAAGAAAAACTTAAAGGAGGTAACCATCATGAAAAGAAGGATGGCTGTTTCGGCACTGGTCGTTGTGATCTCTATGTGGGCGGTGGCTCACGCTTCAGATGCGACAAAACGGTGGGGGGCTGGCAACAGATCCCCACGTCAGGAGCTCCTGTCTCAGCTCCCGGCAGATAAAGAGATGCTCTTCCATCAGACGATGAGAGAAGCCAGGGAAAAGGGAGCTGCAATCCGTGAGCAAATCAGGACGCTTCGTGAAGAAATCAAGAACATACTTGTGGCGGATCGGTTTGACGAGGCGCTCTTCCGTGGAAAGAAAAAGAGCCTGGGGGCGCTTCTGAGTCAGATGCGTGCCAACAGGGAGGCGGCGGTCGTGACGCTGGCAAAGCAGTTTACGGCTGATGAGCGCAAAATCTTGGCCGAACTTCTTCCACCCGAGCCAGGGCGGCATCGTCATCTGCGATAACGCAGACATCAATCGACCACAATGAGCGCCTGTGAGGGTGACATGGGTGCACCCTCACGGCACCATTGTGTTTTTACCAGATCATGGCGGCAGGAAGATAATAGAGAATATGGATACGGATTTCTCACATCTCGATGACGAGTCCTTGATCCAGCAGGTACAGCAAGGCAGCCATGAAGCATTCGCGGCCATGGTCAATCGTCACTCGAATCGGTTCTACCGTATCGCCTACCGCCTTGTTTTCAACAAGGGCGATGCCGAGGACATGGTGCAGGAAGCATTTTTGAGACTTTGGGCGAGGCCGCAGCTTTGGAACCCCGGCAAACAGGCAAAATTCACCACCTGGTTCTATAAAGTCGTCATCAACCTGTGCTTGGATCTCAACAAGAAGAAAAAGCCGCTGGACTTACCTGAAGACAGAGAGCTGGCGGACAGAAAGCCTGGGCAGGACGCATTATTGGGTATTCATCAAGAGCAGGCTTTAGTAGACGGTTTTATAAAGGAACTTCCCGAAAGGCAGCAGCTGGCTCTGAACCTGTGCTTTTATGAAGGACTAAGCAATAAGGAGGCAGCCGAAATCCTCGGTGTAAAGGTCAAAGCCTTGCAGTCGCTTATTATGCGTGCCAAGACGACGTTGAAGGAAAAAGTCAAACGACATCTAGGTGGAGGCTCAATATGAACATAACCCTTAAACAATTTAAAGAAAACTTGCTCGTCTATGGTGCTAATGTTCATGAGTGGCCGGAAGACATCAGGCAGGCAGGGTTAAAGGCACTGGAGACTTCTTCTGAGTTTCGGGCCTTATTGGCAGAGGAAGAACGATTTGAACGGGTTCTCACAACAAGGCGGTATGAAGAACCGAGTCGTGATTTAGCGGAGCGCATTGTCTCAGCCTCGCAACCGAAGAAGAAAAAGGTATGGCCCAGTGTTGTCGGGTTCTTCTCAGAATTGGTTTGGGAATTCAGTTTACCCAAACCGGCACTGACCGCATTTTCTGTTTCCCTCATTTTTGTTTTGATACTCGGATTTGCCATAGGTTTTGCAAATCTCATCGGGTCCGTGTCCACCGAAGGAACCCAAACAGACTTACAAGAGTTTCTGTACTATGAAGGAGAGGTCCTATGAGCAAGAAGATGAGGGTTCTGATTATTGGTTCACTTCTCCTGAATGTTTTGCTTGTTGGGGTTATCATCGGCGATATGTCTCACCGCTGGCAAGAGGAACATTATGCTGGAAGGCGCGCACGAGAGCTTGCGTTAAAACTGGCCAAAGATAAGGCAGGGTTGATTCTGAAAACGGTGGAAAGAGTGCACCTGAATAATCGAGACGTTCACAAACAAATCCGAGAAGCCAGAAAAAGAGCGATGAAGATCCTGACTGCACATCACTTTGATGAAGCTGCCTACCAAATTGAAGTGGAAAAGCTACATGAACTGCGCGGTCTCATGATGCGACGGTTGGCAGATGCCACGATGGAGCTAGCCAAACAGTTTGATCAGGAAGAAAGAAGAGCCTTGGCTCAATATTTGAGACGTCCTCCACGACCTCCACGGGACGTCGAGGCACCGCGGGATTCGCGAGGGCCGCGGCACGGGCTTCCGTGAACAGACGAAAAGAGTCACTTCTAGAAGAAAGAAGGATTCAGAGTCTCCATGAGCTATTGACAGCTTGAGCGGATATAGAAAAAGGAGCGAGGTTATGGAAACGAAATCCAAGCACCCTGTGGACACTGTTGTCGTCATTCTTGTGGGCCTATTCATCGTCACCTTCACTTGTACAGAACATGTCCTTGCTTCTCCACACCACCCAAGGGTGCCTGTTGCACCCCGTCAAGGGACAGTTATCGTTAATCTGCCGGCCGGGCACCGGACGGTGTACGTTGGCCGGTCCAGATACTTTTACCGTTCAGGGGTGTTCTACAGACCAGGGCCCTCTGGCTATGTTGTCGTAAGAGCCCCCATTGGTGCCGTTATTGCGGCCCCGCCGGCTGGTTGCAGAACGGTTGTTGTTGGCAGCGCCACGTATTACGACTACAATGGTGATTATTATCAGAACACCCCAGGAGGTTACGTTGTCGTGGAAGCCCCTACGGTTGTGCCTGCACCCGCGGCCACAACGGGCCAGCGGGTGTCAGTGACGGCCCATACCCTCAATGTCCGTTCTGGGCCGGGCATGGGCCATCCTGTGATTGAACAGGTACGGCAAGGGATCGTTTTGATGGTCCAGGGTACGGCTCCTGGGTGGTTATACGTGAGGACACCGTCCGGAAAGCTTGGATGGGTATCGGGGCAGTACACGGTTCCTTTCGTTTCCGTGCCGAGCGGATAATGCATGGAGGACTCGGTCTAAGAGTTGCATACAGTCATAAGGATAGTGAATAGATGACTCCTAGCATCATGGGAAGAGGAATGATTTGTCCGGTGAGGCGTGTCACCACACCACTGGTTTCAAGCCTCACGCTGCTGTTGCTGCTGTTCGCAGGCTGTACGACCGTGGGGCCGGATTACGTCCCTCCTGAGGTTTCAGCACCTGCAGGGTGGACCGCTAAGTTGGAGGGTGGTCTGACCGCTGAGCAGATAGATCCACAAAGGCTGGCACATTGGTGGACGACACTCAACGATCCGATTTTGTCGAGCCTGATCGAACAAGCGGTTGCAGGCAACCTCGACGTCAAGGAGGCGAGGGCGCGGGTTCGCGAGGCACGTGCCCGCCGCGGCATCAGCCAAGCTGATCGCTTCCCCACCATTGAAGCCACCGGTTCCGCAAGCAAAAACCGGAGCAGCGAAGAAACCGGTGGCGGTGGGACGCGTGAGCTCTATGCAGCGGGGTTTGATGCCAGTTGGGAACTAGATCTATTCGGCGGCATTCGCCGCTCCGTTGAGGTGGCTGAAGCCGAGTTGCAGGCAAGCGAAGAGGATTTGCGGGACGTCCTTGTCACCCTCCTTGCCGAAGTCGCCCTGAACTATATCGAGGTGCGTTCGTTCCAGACCCGGTTGTCCATCGCAGAGGCGAATCTCGATGCGCAGGAGGAAACCCACAACCTCACACAGTGGCGGTTTCAGGCTGGCCTGACGACTCAGCTTGACGTAGAACAAGCAAAATACAATCTGGAGCAGACACGGTCTCAGATACCGGCGCTGGAGACGGGGCTTGAGCAGGCCAGGAACCGGCTCGCGGTGCTGCTGGGCCAACAGCCCGGTTTCCTGAAGGATGCGCTGGCCGAACCCAAAGCCATCCCGGTCACTGCTCTAGAGGTGGCCGTTGGGGTGCCAGCCGATGTCTTGCGACGCAGACCCGATGTGCGCCAGGCCGAGCGCCAACTGGCCGCTCAGACGGCGCAAGTCGGCGTTGCCACTGCCGACCTTTATCCCAAACTCTCCCTGATCGGGTCGATCGGATTAGAGGCCCTGTCCCTGGGGAATTTGTTTTCGTCCGGCGCCCGGACATCTGCGATCGGGTCGAATATCGGGTGGACGATCTTCGACACGGGCCGCATAAGGCAAAACATCAAGGTACAAACTGCTCTGCAGGAACAGGCACTGTTCCAATATGAGGCCGCAGTCCTCACGGCACTGGAGGAGGTGGAAAACGCGCTTGTCGCCTACGCTGACGAGCAGGTTCGGCGGCGATCGCTGGTAGAAGCGTCACAGGCTGCGCGGCGTGCCGTTGAACTGGCACAAACCCAGTATTCGTCAGGGCTCATCGATTTTCAAGTCGTACTGGATGCGCAGCGCTCATTGTTATCACTCCAGGATCAGTTAGCAAGTAGCGATGCTGAAGTCACCTCCAACCTGATAACCCTTTACAAGGTCCTCGGAGGTGGGTGGACCTCCCTTGTGCCTAAGAATGCCACATAGGGTCAAATTTGGAAGGAAGTCATGAAATCCAACACCAAGGCAGAATCCGACATTAGCCAAACCCTGGGCATCGACCACGCCCCAGGCCACAGAAAGCACTTAAAAAGGTGGCTTCTCCTGGCCCTCCTGGCAATAGCTGGGCTGGCAATGGCTGTTGCCTGGAAGACGTTAGAGAAGTCCAATTCGGTTCATTACCAAACCCAGAAAGTTCAGCGGGGAAACTTAGCCGTGACTGTGACTGCGACAGGCACCCTCGAGCCAACCAACCAGGTGGATGTGGGCTCTGAGGTCTCCGGGACCATCGAGACGGTTGAAGTGGACTACAATGACCAGGTGAAGGTCGGCCAGATCCTGGCGAGGCTAGACACCTCGAAACTCCAGGCGCAAGTTCTGCAGTCGAGAGCCACCTTGGAATCGGCCCGGGCAAAGGTTCTGGAGGCAAAGGCGACCGTGAAGGAGACGCGTAGTGAACTGACACGGTTGAACGAAGTGCGGGAATTGAGCAATAACAAGGTCCCCTCGCAGCGCGACTTGGATGCCGCCGAGGCGGCCCTCGAGCGCGCGCAGGCTGATGAGGCCAGCGCCACGGCGCAAGTCTCTGAAGCCCAGGCCGCCCTCGACTTCAATGAGACGGATTTATCAAAAGCGGTCATCCATTCACCCATTAACGGCGTCGTCCTTACGCGCAGCGTGGAACTCGGACAGACCGTGGCCGCCTCTTTGCAGGCCCCGGTGCTGTTCACCCTGGCCGAGGACCTGACCCAGATGGAACTTCATGTGGACGTGGACGAGGCCGATGTGGGTCAGGTGCAAGAGGGACAGGAGGCCAGCTTTACCGTCGATGCCTACCCGGACCGGATCTTCCCGGCGCGGATCAGACAGGTCCGTTATGGCGCCCAGACCGTGGACGGCGTGGTGACCTACGAAACCGTGTTGAACGTGGACAACTCGGATCTGTCCCTGCGGCCAGGGATGACGGCCACGGCAGACATCACCGTGCAGAAAGTGGAAAACGCCATCCTGGTGCCCAATGCTGCGCTGCGTTTTACCCCTCCAATCAGAGAAAAGGAGGCCCCTTCCAACGGTGGCAGCATAATCAACAGCCTCCTTCCGCATCCGCCCAGGTCCAGGTCGAAACAGCGCGAGGATGTGACTGTCGATAAGAGACAACAGCGCGTCTGGACAGTTCAGGAGGCACACCTTGTGGCCATTCCAGTCACGACCGGATCGTCCGATGGTGTGATGACTGAGATAACGGACGGCGATCTTCAGCCTGGGATAGACCTCGTGGTCGATACAGTGGGCGCAGGCTGATGAATACGACCGTCTCCAAGCAAACTGTCAACCAGACTCTTATCGAGCTGCAGGGCGTGACTAAGGTATACGGTACCGGCCGCGCGGCCATGCACGCGTTGCGGAGAATCGACTTGTCCATCGACCAAGGTGAATTCGTCGCGGTGATGGGGCCAAGCGGATCGGGCAAGTCTACTTGCATGAATATCCTGGGCTGTTTGGATACGCCGACCGTGGGAGCCTACCTGTTCGAAGGTGTTGATGTTGGTAGACTGTCCCGCGACCAGCGTGCGGTGTTGCGTCGTAATTATCTGGGGTTTGTGTTTCAGGGCTATAACCTCCTCAACCGCACCTCCGCTTTGGAGAACGTGGAACTGCCCTTAATCTATCGAGGCGTTCCTGCCACTGAGCGGCGCGAGCGCGCCGAACAGGCACTTGAAGCAGTGGGTCTTAAGGGGTGGGAATCACACACGCCCGGCGAACTCTCCGGTGGGCAGCAGCAGCGGGTTGCCATTGCTCGAGCCATCGTTACGAACCCAAAAGTGCTACTGGCCGACGAGCCCACCGGCAACCTGGATTCCGCCCGGAGCTGTGAAATCATGGAGCTTCTCACGAGGCTCAACCAAGAGCGCCGTATCACCATTGTGATGGTTACTCATGAGCATGACATGGCAGCCTATGCGACACGAGTCATCCGCTTTCTCGATGGCGCTATCCACTCTGAAAAGCAAAACGGGGGGACTTCTGAATGATTTGGGAAACGATTCTGCTCGCCTTGCGGCAAATCCGCCGCAACGTTATGCGTTCATCGCTGACCATTCTAGGCATCGTCATCGGGGTTTCTGCCGTCATCACCATGGTGACCTTAGGCGGCGGGGCCACGGCGAAGGTAACCTCCGACATCGCCAAACTGGGCACCAATCTGCTCTCGGTTAGACCGGGCCAGGGGTTTCGCGGTCCTGGCGGAACGCGCTCAACAGAAGACATGTTTGAGGTGGGCGACGCTGAAGCGATTGCTCGGGAGATCTCCGGACTTTCCGCAGTAGCGCCCATGGCATCTCAAACCACACAAGCGATTTACCAAAACGAGAACTGGTCTACCACGGTTACCGGCAGCACCAATGCCTATTTAGAGGTTCGGAACTGGCAGCTTGAAAACGGACGCCAATTTACAGGCGGTGAGCTACGGGCCGGCAAGGCGGTTTGCATCTTAGGGGCCACGGTGCGGAATGAACTTTTTGGTGGCTTGGATCCTTTGAGCGCTACCATCCGGCTGGAAAAGCTTGCCTGCCAGGTCATCGGCGTGCTCGAATCGAAGGGTGAGTCCAGCTTCGGGACGGATCAGGATAACTTCGTGCTCATTCCTTTGCGCACACTTCAGCGTCGCATTGCAGGAAACACGGACGTCAGCGCCATCTACGTATCGGCACAAGATGGCGTTTCCACTGAAAAGGTCGAGAAGGATATCGAACGACTGATGCGCGAGCGTCGACACATTTCTATTGGCGATGATAATGATTTCCATGTCAGAGATATGCAGGAACTCGTTAGCACGATGACGGGGACGACCCGTGTCCTGACTGGGCTGCTAGGCGCAGTGGCAGCGGTAAGCCTCCTTGTGGGCGGGATCGGCATCATGAATATTATGCTCGTGTCCGTCACGGAAAGAACGCGCGAGATTGGCATTCGACTCGCCATCGGCGCCCTGGAACGGGATGTGCTGATGCAGTTTCTGGTCGAGGCCGTAGTGCTTTCTTCCTTCGGTGGTCTCGTTGGCATCGCCCTCGGGGTCGCAGCGGCCGGTGTCGGTGCGCGTTTTCTTGGCGTTCCTTTTGTATTGAACCCAAGCATCATTGTCATCGCTTTCGCATTTTCCGCCGCGGTGGGCGTTATCTTCGGCTACTTTCCGGCTCGGCAGGCGGGACGGCTGGACCCGATCGAAGCCTTGCGTCACGAGTAATTTTGGTTCCTTGGAACGAAGAGGAGGATGGAGTCCCTGGCCTTCAATGGGCATAGGCGTCAGTTTCCTACAAAAAAATGAGCGCTTTGTGCTTTGAGCAAGGCCACACAAGGGTTTACGCCGAGGCGTACTTTTCGTACGTTGCAGGCGAAAACCCGCGGAGAACGCCGCTCAGGGGAAAAAGGGCCATTTATGGATGGACACTAGTCTAACAGGGAGGTAGAAAATGCGCGATTTCCCAAAATACTTAGAGCGGTTGCGGTCAGGCGACAACGCCCTAAATCCGTTCCTTGACTTCATGGGTATGATCTTGGAAGAACTAGCCGCTGGGTACGCCCGGTTCAAAATACCGATTCGACATGAGTTTCTCCAAGGCGCCGGTGTTGTTCAGGGAGGATTGATCGTGGCCGTGGCCAGTGAGACCATTGCCCATGCGGTCATGACGCTTCTGGAACCTGGAGAGGGTATTGCGACGATAGAGGTCAAAAACAATTTTCTGGCAACCGCCAAGGATGGTGTTCTGATAGCCGAAGGGAAAGTATTCAAAAAGGGCCGGACGGTCATCATCGGAGACTGTGTTGTATCATCTGATTCGGGCAAGGCCCTATCTCGCACCACGTCGAGCATTTTGTTGCTAGCCGGACAAAGTGTCCCGGACGAAACTTGATCCGGCCACTGTCAAATCACGTTTCGTTCAGGACAGATCCACAATCTCGGGACCTCACTGTTCGATTTGTGACAGAAATCTTTATTTCGTGTCCTCTTCCTCTTCTTCTTCGTCCTGCTCTTCTTCCTCTTCCTCTACGTCACTGTCAATGTAAAGCAACTCACCCTCAGCAAACTGTGACCTTATAAAGTTTTCCAACTCAGTCCGTTTTTCGTTTGCTTTTCGCAGACTGACGGCTTCCACGCCAAGTTCAAAATCCAGCACATATCTTCCCATTGTTTATCTCATTTCTTCTATTTCATCAAACGCACTTCTCATCAGAGCCATTGGACAGATAGCAGATGCCCAGAATGGACGTTAGGTAACCGTCAAAGCAACCCCATCTTCACAAGCCCACCCATCCATGTCATGGTGAGCACCGATTTTTTTAAGGAGGTGCGAGCATGACAGAAGCAGAAGATCACGGAATCGATCCACAACTCACTGACCGGACCGAGGCGACTCCAAAAGACAGGCGGCGCCGATTTGAACAGCACGTCAGACGATGGCGAAGCAGCGGACTGACACAAGCAGAGTATTGCCGCCGTAATGATCTCAAGTGGTCGACGTTTCATTATTGGAGGAAGCGATTAGCGACATCGGCAGCAGCCGTCACGCTTGTGCAGGTTCCTGTTGGATTCAATAGGAATGGATCGGGTTATCAGCCGTGCCAGGGGGCACTTTGGGACACTTTGGGGACGCCCTTGACTTTTTTAACCTAATTTCGTATGCAAGGAGACGTCAGATTGAGGGAAACTGAGCCATGCCAAGAAGAGCCAGGCTGGATGCCCCCGGAACCCTGCATCATGTCATTGTCCGGGGCATTGAACGAAGAAACATCGTTGACGACGATCAAGACCGGCAAGATTTTGTCTCTCGTATGGGAACGATCGCCCTGGAGACGGGAACCGCAATCTATGCCTGGGCTCTGATGACCAACCACGCCCACATCCTTTTGCGCAGCGGCCCATCCAGCCTTGCGCGGTACATGCTTCGGGTTTTGTCAGGTTACGCCAATGTCTATAACCGCCGTCACCGCAGACACGGGCACCTTTTCCAGAATCGCTACAAATCCATCATTTGTGAAGAGGATCCGTATTTCAAGGAGCTTGTCCGTTATATTCATTTGAATTCCTTGCGCGTCGGGCTCGTGAACAATCTGGCAAGGCTGGACAGGTACAAGTATTGCGGCCATTCGGTGTTGATGGGCCGCGTTAAGAATGACTGGCAGGATCGGGACTATGTGCTTGAGTGGTTCGGGGAAAAAGAAAGTGAGGCCAAAAGGGCTTATCGCCAGTTTGTCAAAGGAGGACTTGATCTTGGGCGGCGTCCTGATTTGGTTGGCGGGGGGCTTATAAGATCTCAGGGAGGCTGGGCGGCGGTCAAGGCGTTGCGTCGCCTTGGGGTCCGGGAAAAATCAGATGAACGGATCTTGGGCAGCAGCGATTTCGTGAAGCGACTTATTCGACAATCGGATCAAACGAGAAGAAAACAGTTTTCCGTCCAGGAGTGCATGAAACGCGCTGCTCTACTTGTAGAGACACTCTGCAAGAAGGACAATATCAGTGTAGAAGTACTGAAAGCAGGAAACCGGCGGTGGGAAATATCAAAGGTTAGGCATCAGTTGGCACAGGTCTTCGTTGACCAGTACGGACTGTCGCTCACTGAAGCAGGACGTCAACTTGGCGTGTCACCCGCTGCCATTGCCAAGGCCCTCAGCCGAGTGGATAGACAGAAGTCCGACTAAACAAGGGTGTATTTTTGTCGGCAAAATATAAGCTAGAGAAGAAGCAGACCCTATCTTTGATCTTCCATTAACCTGGAGATTTGCTCCACAAAGGCTTGGAGGTCCTCCAAGTCGGGGCCGGTAATGATCTCATACAAACGAGCGTAGTCTATTTCCCAATACTGGTGCACCAAGAGGTTGCGAAATCGGGCCATTCTGGCAAGCCGAGACGCCAGTGCCCCATCAATCAAGCTCTGGTCAGCCAGCAACTTGAAGCAAGCCGCATACTCTTCTGCCACTTTTCCCAGTTTCTTCGCTGAAACATGGAGACACAAATCTATGGCAGCTTCCGTGGCGACAATCAGTCTGAAACTGGCAATGTCCTGCTTGTCTCGGTCGCCAAGGAACTCCTCCAATGAGATGCCCTTGAAGGCCTTAAGCCGTTCTATGGATTCGGTGATGTCTCTGAATTTAGCGTAAACCTTATCCACATGGAGTGTCATGATGCCATAGCCTCTTTCATGTACCGATGCCGCAGGGGGGCGTAATCAAGGTACTGTCTTGCGGTACTGGTCATGTAATCGACTAGAAAATCTTCGTTTTGTGTAAATAGAAGCTTTCCTGTAATGACATAAAAACGAAAAGAAAGTGGCGCTTCATTAATGACTTTCACTTCCACGGGGAACTCGGAGTCAAGGGCATCTTCAATCCTCTGGGAAAGATCGAGTTCAAGGTCCAGGTGTGGCAAGGCGTTCTCAGCACCTAAGAAGACGGCCACGTCGATGTCACGAAAGGAAGGTTCAGAAAGAAATGATCCGTGAAGAAAGGCAAAAACAATGTTGGGTTCTTTTTGCAGGACGACCTTTATCGTTTCAACAACCTTCAGCCGTTCCTCGCGACCTGTTTTATGAAACGCGGCTCTGTTCATATCCTGGCACCCAACCCAGAATACTCCAAAAACCCTGCCATCAAAAGAAACGGAGCGGCCTAGCCAGAGGCTAATCCGCTCGAGATGCTGGAGACTAATTGGTCGGGGCGAGAGGATTTGAACCTCCGACCCCCTGAACCCCATTCATCCACACTTTCAGACTTCCAACCAGCCAACCCATTTTAATCATTACACAATTACGAGCGCCTGGTTTTTATTCCCCTTTGTGCATATAGTGCATGCTGTGCATAATGTCAAATACTTAGCATGCTGTCGGTAGAAAAGGATACAAATAGGATACAAAATTCTCAAACCAGCTATAGATGGGCATTTCCGGCTGATTGGTTTGATATCCTATTGATATCTTGCAAGTTATTAGGGTGGAGGTTTTGACAAGAAGTATATACTAGCAGCCAGCCATTGTCCGTTGCTTGTTCCATCTGAGATTAACAAATCTCGTTGCACACCAAAAAGCCTGAAATTTTCTCTGGGAAAAAAGACTTGACAGATTATGATCCAATAAATATTATTGATAATAATTCTTTATAACTACCTTTTATCGTTTATAGGCAGGCTGTTTTGAAATCTAAAAAGTTGCCCCGCGAAGAGACTATACCTAGATATTGTGATCCGCAAGTTCGCCTGGAAACGATGGTTGAAAAGTTGAAAGAACATGAATTTCGCATAACCCCTCAACGACTAGCCGTATTAAAAATCCTTGCGAAAAGTCAAGGACATCCCAGTGTTGAGGATATTTTCAAAAAGCTGAAACCTGATTTCCCGACCACAAGCATAGCAACGATATACAAAACGGTAAATCTTCTGAAAGAAATCGGAGAAGTTGTAGAGTTGGACTTCAGCGAAGAAAGCAATCGGTACGATGGGAACAGGCCTTATCCTCATCCACATCTAATCTGCACGCGATGTAAAACGGTCGTGGATCCCGATATGGCAACCGTCGAGGATCTATCGAAAGAGCTTGCCAGAAAGACAGGCTATGAGATTTTGAATCATCGTCTCGATTTCTTTGGCGTTTGTCCCCGTTGCCAGGAAAATTCGTAAACGATTGTGATATATTTTTTTACCCAGAAGAGGATAAAAATGGCAAAGAAAAAGAAGCTTTTAACAACCAACTCCGGGAGGCCGAGGTAGTGTATTGGGGCCGCTGTCCCGAGTGTCTCGCAGAAACCCCGGTTACGGCCGGGGGCTGAAGCGGAGACCGGCCCCGTCCATCGCGGCCTGCGCAAGAGCGACGGCAGCGACACCAACAGAGCAACATCTCAAGCTCAGAGCAACCAACCCTCAGAGTCAAATATAAGGAGGTTCAGATGTCAGACAGCACAAGACAACGCCCAATGTCGGGCGCAAAAACAGCGATTGGGGCCAGGTCAAGCCAAGATTGGTGGCCGAATCAGTTGAATCTTAATATTCTGCACCAGCATTCCCCCCTGTCCAATCCGATGGGCGAGGCTTTCAACTACGCTGAAGAGTTCAAGAAACTCGACTTGGAAGCCGTGAAGAAGGACCTCTATGCGCTGATGACCGACTCGCAGGACTGGTGGCCGGCCGATTACGGTCACTACGGGGGGCTCTTCATCCGGATGGCTTGGCACAGCGCAGGCACCTACCGCATGGGCGACGGCCGCGGCGGAGCGGGGTCCGGCTCTCAACGCCTTGCGCCTCTCAACAGCTGGCCCGACAACGTGAACCTCGACAAGGCGCGCCGTCTGCTTTGGCCGATCAAGCAGAAATACGGCAGAAAGATCTCCTGGGCCGACCTTATGATTCTCGCCGGCAACTGCGCCATCGAGTCGATGGGGTTACAGACCTTCGGCTTCGCCGGCGGGCGCGAGGACGTTTGGGAGCCGGAAGAGGACATCTACTGGGGCGCCGAAGATGAATGGCTGGCTACGAGCGACAAGCCCAAGAGCCGTTACACCGGCGACCGGGATTTGGAAAACCCCCTGGCGGCCGTGCAGATGGGTCTGATTTACGTGAACCCGGAAGGCCCGGACGGCAACCCGGACCCCGTCGCCTCCGGCCGTGACGTCCGAGAGACCTTCGCACGCATGGCCATGAACGACGAAGAGACCGTCGCGCTCGTCGCCGGCGGCCACACCTTCGGCAAATCCCATGGCGCGGGCGATCCGGCGCTGGTCGGCCCTGAACCGGAAGCCGCCGGCATCCAGGAACAGGGACTCGGCTGGAAGAGCAGCTTCGGCAGCGGCAAAGGCGGCGATACGATCGGCAGCGGCATCGAGGGCGCCTGGAAGCCGAACCCGACCAAATGGGACATGGGCTATCTGAACGTGTTGTTCAAATACGAGTGGGAGCTGATCAAGAGCCCGGCCGGCGCGAATCAGTGGCTGGCCAAGAATGTGGCCGAAGAGGACATGGTGGTTGACGCGCACGACCCGTCGAAGAAGCACCGGCCGATGATGACCACGGCGGACCTCTCGCTGCGCTTCGACCCGATCTACGAGCCGATCGCGCGACGCTACCAGCAGAACCCCGAGGAATTCGCGGATGCCTTCGCCCGGGCGTGGTTCAAGCTGACGCACCGCGACATGGGACCCCGCTCGCGCTATCTCGGCCCGGAGGTCCCGGCAGAGGAACTGATCTGGCAAGACCCGGTGCCAGCAGTCGATCATGAGCTGATCGACGCGCAGGACATCGCGGACCTCAAGGGCAAGATCCTTGCCTCGGGCCTGTTGATCTCGCAACTGGTCTCGACCGCCTGGGCGTCGGCATCCACGTTCCGTGGCTCCGACAAGCGCGGCGGGGCGAACGGGGCGCGCATTCGTCTTGCGCCGCAAAGGGATTGGGAAGTCAACCAGCCGGCCCAACTGAAGACTGTGCTGCAGACCCTTGAGAGAATCCAAAAGGAGTTCAACAGCGCGCAGTCAGGCGGGAAGATGGTTTCGCTCGCCGACTTGATTGTCCTGGGTGGATGCGCAGGTGTCGAGCAAGCTGCGAAGAATGCCGGTCACGATGTGACCGTTCCCTTCACGCCGGGACGCACGGATGCGTCGCAGGAGCAAACCGACGTGGAGTCATTCGCCGTACTCGAACCGGCTGCAGACGGGTTCCGCAACTACCTCAAAACCAAATACGCCGTATCGGCAGAGGAACTGCTGGTTGATCGGGCGCAATTGCTGACGCTGACCGCTCCTGAGACGACGGTTCTCGTTGGCGGTATGCGCGTCTTGAATGCCAACTTCGGACAGTCCCAGCACGGCGTCTTCACCAAGCGGCCAGAGACGCTCACCAATGACTTCTTCGTGAATCTGCTCGACATGAGCACGACGTGGAAGGCAACCTCGGAAGACGAAGATGTGTTCGAGGGTCGTAATCGTGCAACGGGCGAACTCAAGTGGACCGGCACCCGTGTCGACCTCATCTTCGGTTCGAACTCCCAACTCCGGGCCTTGGCGGAAGTCTATGGAAGTGAGGACTCCCTGGAGAAGTTCGTGCACGACTTTGTAGCGGTGTGGAACAAGGTAATGAACCTTGACCGCTTCGACCTCGCCTGATCGTAGCATAAACGTCTTCGAGGGATTCTGAAGCGTATTCTGAACTGTATATCGGATGGCCAGGAAGCGAAAACCGCCACGAATTGACGGATGTTCTGAACGCTTATGGAAGCCATTAGCAGCATATGAGCACGGCGTTTCAATACAATCTGAAACGCCGCGCTTTCTTTAGGCCCTT
>Ga0315534_1001015_pt1 | contig 19714 bp, 16 predicted proteins | sample SalMarSW160240MG_FD_203094 | JGI IMG/M metagenome (GOLD analysis project Ga0315534, IMG submission 203094) | Salt marsh sediment microbial communities from the Plum Island Ecosystem LTER, Massachusetts, United States - Salt Marsh Sediment SW1602-40 ... | reverse complement strand
GCTTATCACCCGCCGCGCCAACTTGATCGCCGTGAGCACACCATCTTCACGCAGCTGTTACCCGGAGCAGGCACCGGTCGTCGTGACCGGTTATCCGCTAAGGGCCGGCTTGAAGCAGGTCGACGCCAGGGGCGCGCGCCAGGGATTTGGACTGGCGCCTGAGGAGCGCACCCTGCTGGTATACGGCGGAAGCCGCGGCGCCAGGTCGATCAACGAGGCCCTGTGGGCGAATTTGAAGGGTGTGCTCGAATCTGTTCAGGTGCTCCATATCACCGGGGAGCTGGGTTGGCCGCGAGTTGAAACCATCCGGCAGGAGCTTTCGCAGCTTCAGGGGGCGCGTTATGCCGCCTACCCGTACCTGCATGACCGCATGGGCGAAGCTTTTTCCGCCGCTGATCTGGCGTTGGCCCGGGCTGGGGCGGCTGTACTGGGGGAGCTGCCGCGCTTTGGCCTACCCGCCATCCTGGTTCCCTACCCGCACGCGTGGCGCTACCAGCATGTGAATGCCAGCTACCTTGAATCGCATGGCGCAGCATGGGTCGCAAGCGATGCCACGCTCGCCGAGGAGCTGCCCGGGCTGCTAGCTTCGCTGCTTGAAGACGAAGGCCGCCTGGAACGCATGCGTTCCGCCAGCCGGAGCCTCGACATGGCGGACGCCGCGGGTGTTATCGCTGAAAACATTGAGCGGTTGATCGAGGATCGGAGCGCCGAGCATGGTTAGCCTGATCGTCCTTTTCGGCATCTTGATTCTGCTTTTTGCAGTGATTGGCGCCACCCGCGGCTGGGCGAAAGAGCTGCTCGTCACCAGTTCAATCATCCTGGCGCTCTTCATCATCCAGATTCTTGAAACGAACGTTCGGCCTTATTACACCGCGCTGGTCATGCAGCCGCCCGCAACCCAGTTCCTTGTGCGCGGTTTGATGCTGATCGTGCTGGCGTTCTTCGGATACCAGACCCCGCACATTCGCGCGCTGCAGCCCAAGCTGGCGCGTGAACGGCTGCAGGACGTGCTGCTTGGGATTTTGATGGGAGCCTTGAACGGCTACCTGCTCTTCGGTTCATTGTGGTTCTTCCTTCACCAATCGGGGTATCCCACTGACCTGATCCAGATGCCCGAGCCGGGCACCCAGCTTGCCGATCAGATTGCAAATATCGTCCAGATTCTCCCACCTCAAATCCTGCCGATTCCGCAGTTGTATTTTGCCGTGGGGGTGGTGTTCGTCTTCATTATCGTGGTGTTTGTATGAGCCGGAGGGTCCATCTGGTGGGCATCGGTGGTGCGGGAATGTCGGCGATCGCAAGTGTGCTGCTCGAAAGTGGTGAGCAGGTGACGGGATCGGATCGCGCCCATTCACTTTATACGGCCGAGCTTGAGAAGCGCGGCGTGGTGATCGAGTACATGCACCGGGCGGAGAACGTTGCCGGTGCCGACCTGCTCGTCGCCTCATCAGCCGTCCCCGATGACAACGTCGAGCTGCAAGCGGCGCTGGCCCTGGGCATCCCCGTCAAGCGGCGGGCGGAATTCCTGGGTGAATTGACCCGGGGTTACCGCACGATCGCTATCGCCGGGACGCATGGCAAGACGACCACGACCGGGATGATCGCCTGGGTGCTCGAACAGGATGGACGCTCTCCGACCTTTATCGTTGGCGGCATGCTGCCCGATCTCTCGGGCAACGCCCGCCACGGCACTGGTCGTGATTTCGTTATCGAGGCCGACGAATATGACCACACCTTCCTGGGATTGCACCCGGATGTAGCCGTGGTAACCAATGTCGAACTGGATCACCCAGACTGCTATCCGACCTTCGAAGCCTTTCAGGATGCATTCGCCCAGTTTTCGCAGCAGGTTGAATCCATGCTCTTCGTCTGCAAGGATGATCCCGGTGCCCTGGCGCTCGAGCCTGCGCACGCGAAGCGGATGACCTACGGGCTCGATCCAGATGCCGATCTGCATGCCGAAGATATTCGAGTCAATACCGCTGGCGGCTCCGATTTTCTGGTTTTGCGTGGTTCAGAAACGATCGGTCTGGTACGGACCAGGCTGCCGGGTGATCACAATGTCCGCAACGCGCTGGCCTGCCTGGCGGTTTGTGATTACCTGGGCGTCGAGTTCCGCGTAGTACGTGAGGCTCTGACCAATTTTCACGGCGCCGAAAGACGGTTCCAGCTCAAGGGCCAGGCCGCCGGCGTGACGGTGATCGACGATTACGCCCATCACCCGACGGAAATCAGGGCCACGCTCAGCGCTGCACGCCAGCGTTTTCCGCAGGGTCAGATCTGGGTGGTCTTTCAGCCTCATACCTATTCGCGTTTGCGGGCGCTGCAGGCTGAGTACACCGGCGCTTTTAACGAAGCAGATCATGTTCTTGTAACCGAGGTCTTTGCTGCCAGGGAGGCGGTAGACCCTGATTTTGGTGGTCAGCAGATCGCAGACTTGATATCACATCCCGATGTGCGTTTCCGGCCTGATTTCGACCGTGCCGCGAAGGAACTGGCCGAAGGTGCACATCCGGGCGATGTAGTCATTACGCTCAGTGCAGGCGATGGAAACCTGGTCGGTGACCGCCTGCTGGAAATCTTACGGCAGAACGAGGGAGAGAATGATCATGGCTAAGAAGAAGGGCGTCTTCGAAGCGGATCGGAAGATGGAACTACGACTGCGCCTGGCCGCGAAGCGCGCCGCAGATCCCGGATTCCGGTTGAAAGATTCGCTTGTACTGATGGACATGCCTGAGGCCGGTGTCCTGAATAAGTTGATTGAGAGGGTGCGTGATCTGTGAATTTAGGCGTCCCCGGGAGCGGAGACCTGATGTGGCTGAGGGAGAGGTTCGGCGATCAACTGCGCACAAACACGCCGCTCGCCCCCTTTACCTCGGCGCGCATCGGGGGTCCGGCAGATACCTTGATCGAGGTCCGCTCATCGCAGGAGTTGGCCGAAGCTGTGCGGTTCCTATGGGATCGAGACGTCGCATTTCGAATTCTCGGGGGCGGCTCGAATGTGCTTGTCGCGGACGCCGGGGTTCGTGAGGTGGTTATTTTGAATCGGGCACGAACCAAGCGATTCTACCAGGCCGATTCGAGCCCTGAAGTTGAGGCCGAGTCAGGTGCTTCGCTGGGCACAATTGCACGGCAAGCGGCTGGGCGGGGCTGGTCCGGCCTGGAATGGGCAGCCGGTGTGCCAGGGACGCTGGGCGGCGCAATTGTGGGGAACGCCGGAGCGCATGGCGGAGATCTATCCGGGTCGCTGATTATGGCCGAAATCTTGCAACATGACGGTAGCCAGGAGTACTGGCCGGTCGAACGCATGAATTATGCATACCGAACAAGCGCGTTGAAGCGCAATCCAGGTCCGGTTGTGTTGGCAGGTATCCTTCGTTTTGGCCGGTCGACTCCGGCAGAATGCAAGGCGAAGGTGAGAGAGTATTCGGAACAGCGGGAACGGACCCAGCCGCCAGGGGCGAGCATGGGATCGATGTTCAAGAACCCGAGCGGGGATTATGCCGGACGATTGCTGGACGAGGCAGGGTTGAAGGGTTTGCGCATAGGCAACGCAGTGATCAGCCAGAAGCATGCAAACTTCTTCATCAATGAGGGAGGGGCTACAGCGGAGGAGGTTGCCTCGCTGATTAATAGCGCTCGAGATCGGGTTCGAGAGCGGTTTAGCATCGATCTCGAGCTCGAGATCGAATTGATCGGTGACTGGAGCGGCATTGGGGCAACTGCAGAAGACGGGAGCAGGCAGTGACGGAAGGGATCCGCCTGGGTGTGATCTTCGGTGGACGCAGTGGTGAGCATGAAGTCTCGCTCATGTCAGCGCGCTCCGTGATTGAGGCGCTCGACCCGGAAACCTACGACGTCATCGAGATCGGAATAACGAAGGAAGGAGCCTGGTTCAGCGGCCAGGATGTGCTTACCTCGTTTGAGAAGGGACAGATGCAAGGCCTACTACCGGTGTTGATGCTGGCGGAGCCTGGCTCACCCGGCATCTATCAGCGTGAACCTGACGGCCGGATTGAGATGCTGGCCTCCCTGGATGTGGTCTTTCCGGTATTGCACGGGACATATGGTGAGGACGGTACGCTGCAGGGGCTGCTGGAGTTGGCGGATGTCGCCTACGTCGGGGCAGGTGTATTGGCCTCCTCTGTGGCGATGGACAAGGGTTTATTCAAACACCTGATGCGTGCGCATGACATACCCGTTGTGGACTGGATCATCTTGAATGCCAGCGAGCTTGAGTCCGGGCTGGAATTGGCGCTCGAGCGGGCCGAGATGCTCGGTGAATATCCGTTCTTCACCAAGCCTGCCAATTTGGGTTCATCCGTGGGAATCAGCCGCTGCAACAACCGTTCAGACTTGATTGAAGGTCTGCAGGAAGCGGCGCAATATGACCGCCGCATCATCATCGAGAAAGGGTTGGATGCGCGCGAGATCGAGGTGAGTGTGCTGGGAAATGAATTGCCGCAGGCGTCGATAGCTGGCGAAATTGTCCCGGGTGACGCTTTCTATTCTTACAAGGCGAAGTACCTGGATGATTCATCCGAGCTGATCATCCCGGCTCCGATTGACGACGACTTGATGGAACAAGCGCGCAGCCTGGCTGTCAAAGCCTACAAGGCTATTGATGGTGCCGGCATGGCGCGGGTTGATTTTCTGCTCGATCGGCATTCGGACATGCTCTATATGAATGAGATCAACACGATACCGGGATTCACCAAGATCAGCATGTATCCCAAACTGTGGCAGGCGAGCGGGCTGATCTATTCAGAGCTGCTCACTCGATTAATCGAACTGGCGCGCGATCGTTTCGTACAAAAGCAGGCATTGGTACGGACTTTCGGGGGTGCAGGATGAGCGTCGGAGAACGAACGCTCGGCATACCCCAGAGTCGTGCGGATGAAGTCCGTGCCCGTCGAGCACGTAAGGAACAGCGGGTCGAAAGGCCGGAAAAGATTCAAGCCGAGAAGCCCAGGCGCGCTAAGCGCGTGCGACGCAGGTATGACCTGTCTCTATCGCATGAATACAACACGCAGATTCAGCTCACAGCCCTTCCAGCCGGATTTCTTGGCCAGCGGGTGTTCGCTGGAGTGGTGATGGTTCTGGCGGTACTGGGGTTAATCCGTTTTATAAACTCGCCCGGTTATCGTGTGGGACCGCTCGAGATTGAAGGAGCCGGGCTGCTCACGTCAGCACAGGTGCGATCGCTGGCCGCGGTTGAGGGGACGTCAGCATTCCTGGTTGACCCCCAGCAGGTCGAAGCCAGGCTCGAGGAGGCAGCAGAAGTGGAATCAGCACAGGTAACGATGAGATGGCCCAGGCAAGTCAAGGTTACGCTGAAGGAAAGACAGCCGACCGCGGAATGGGACGATGGAGGACGGATCTGGTGGCTTTCTTCAGATGGGGTAGCCTACATCCAGCACGGGCTGGACAGTAATCTGGTCCACGTCCAGAGTGAAGAGCCGACGCTGAATTTCAGCGGGTCGCCACAGGACTCGGTCATCGATCCGGTCGTGGTTCAGGCTGCGAGCGAGCTGCAGAGCTTAATGCCGCAGGTTTCGACCTGGACCTTCGATTCCAGCCGTGGGCTTGGATTTCAAGATCCACATGGGTGGATGGCATATTTTGGGCACGAGGGTGACATTTCCTTAAAAGTGAAGGTATACGACGCGCTTGTGCAGGATATGGAGACTAACGGCACCTCTGCCTCCATGGTCAGCGTTGAAAACCCTGCCGCGCCATTCTACTCGCGTTAGTGAGGCGGTCTGTGACAACTATTATCGGATCCGAGGAAGCGATCTACGTTGGTCTGGATATCGGGACCAATAAGATTTGCGCGCTGGTTGGTCATTCATCCGCTGAGGGCAAAGTGCGGGTGATCGGGGTTGGTATCGCTCCAGCGCGTGGGATGCGTAAAGGCGGGGTGGTGAACCTCGAAGCCCTGGCACGTGCAGTTCAAACGGCCAAGGATAAAGCCGAACGCACCTCGGGATTCGAGATCACCTCAGCACTCGTGAGCCTCTCCGGTGCGCATATTGCCTCGCAGAACAGTAAGGGGATGGCGGGTGTGACCGGCCGCACTGTTGGATACGACGATGTAAACCGTGCCGTGGAAGCGGCCCGCTCGATCGTGGTTCCGTACAACCGGAGCATCGTGCATGTCATCCCACGCAGCTTCGTGCTCGATGGCCAGGATGGGATCAAGTCCGCGGTTGGGATGCACGGCTACCGGCTGGAAGTCGAGGCGCACATTGTCACTGCAAGCACAACCGCGCTGCGCAACATGGAGAAATCCATCGAAGCAGCCGGCATCGAAGTTGATGGATGGGTGTTGGGTTCGCTCGCCTCCGCTGGCGTCGTCCTGACGGAAACAGAGCAGGAAATGGGGGTGATGGTCTGTGATATCGGTGGGGGAACGACCGACATCGCCATCTATATCGAAGGTGCGGTCTGGCACACAGCCGTAATACCTGTTGGCGGCGAGCATCTCACCAACGACCTGGCACAGGTTCTGCATCTGCCCCAGGAAACGGCTGAATCGCTGAAACAGCGGCACGGCCACGCCCGACCGGATGCGCTCGATTCGAACCAATCTTTCGCCGTGCGTCCATTCGGTGAGGAACAGCCGCTGCAGGTCAAGCATGTTGATGTGGCCAGGGTCATCGAGCCACGCGTCGAAGAGTTGTTTGGGCTGGTGCGGCAGGAAGTCAAACGCAGCGGGTACGACGGCCTTCTTCCAGCGGGTGTCGTGCTGACCGGAGGCACCAGCCTGCTGCCAGGGATTCGAGAGGTCGCCAGCGGGGTCCTGCAGCTGCCGGTACGGACTGCACAGCCGGAAAACATGCTCGGCCTGACCGATAATCTGCGTTCCCCGGCCTACGCCGCTAGCCTGGGCTTGCTGTATTGGGCTCAGAGGTTTGAAGAAGCCGATGATGATCTTGAAGGATACAGCTACCGCGGCCTGACGCTTCCCAAGCTCAGCCTGGAGAAGGCAGCTGAATTCTTCAAACGTTTACTACCTGGATAATGAGGCGCGCCGCAATCGGTCGAGTAAGCGTGCGCGTGAAACCGAAAGGGAAAGAGGAGGAACAAAATGAACGCAGGACCACAGATGGAGTCATTTGCAAGGATCAAAGTCGTAGGGGTCGGCGGTGGAGGCAGCAATGCCGTGAACCGCATGATTGAGGAAGGCCTGGCCGGCATTGAATTTGTTGCCGTCAATACTGACGCCCAGGCCCTGCTCCTTTCGAACGCGCCAACCCGGGTGCGCATCGGCGACAAGCTGACACGCGGCCTGGGCGCAGGCGGGGATCCGGAAGTGGGGCAGAAAGCGGCTGAGGAATCAGCCGAAGAGCTGTACGAGGTGCTGAAAGGCAGCGATATGGTCTTCATCGCGGCAGGCATCGGAGGTGGCACAGGAACCGGTGCTGCGCCGATTGTCTCACAGATCGCGAAGGAGATCGGTGCGCTGACGATTGGCGTAGTGACACGGCCCTTCACGTTCGAGGGAGCCAAGCGTGCGCAGTCGGCTGAGTCGGGCATCTCCAAACTAAAAGAACAAGCCGACACACTCATCGTCATCCCGAATGATCGCCTGCTTCAGATCGCCGATAAGAAAGCCAGCCTGCATGACGCTTTCAAACTGGCCGACGATGTGCTGCGCCAGGGCATCCAGGGCATTAGCGAATTGATCACCGTTCCCGGCTTGATCAACCTCGACTTTGCCGACGTGCGCACGATCATGTCTGAAGGCGGCGCTGCACTGATGGCGGTCGGACGGGCTTCAGGCGAGGACCGCGCCCGCGTTGCTGCAGAACAGGCGATCTCGAGCCAGTTGCTTGATATCACGATCGATGGTGCGCGTGGAATTCTCTTCAATGTAACCGGTGGACATGACCTGAGCCTGTTCGAGGTCAACCAGGCTGCCGCGATCATCAAGGAAACCGCGCACCCGGATGTGAACCTGATCTTCGGTGCGGTGATCGATCCGACCCTGGGCGATGAATTGCACGTAACGGTCATCGCTACCGGGTTTGAACGGTCGGGCAGCGTGCGGCAGTCAATGCGCCGCGCCCGCAGCCGAACAGAAGCCAGGGCCAAGGATGGACAGAGCGGAGCAGCGCTGGAAGAGTTCCAGCCGCAGGTCTTCGATGTCAACGATCTGGACATCCCGGCCTTCTTAAGACGCCGCTAAGGTGGGCGGGGCCTCAGCCTTGGCCAGCTGACCTCCGCTCCTGATAGGCCCCAGCAGACCGTTTGCCGCCCGGTTCTGCCTGTGGGCAAACGCATGCAGACCGACGCCGGTCTCCTCCTCTCGGCGCCGGTCTGCTGCGCGCCCGCGCAGGGTACCAAAGTACCAGAAACTTTAAGGTAAATTCCGCCCCCCCGACCTTGTTTGCGTGTTTATCTCTATGCTAGAATGAGCCCCCTTGTCCTAGAGGTTCGGCCTGGAGCCGCACCAGGCCCAGATCTGGCATGGAACAGGTGAGCTAATTGAGAGGCTGGAATGCGCTGCCCTTACTGCGAGGGTGAGGAAACTCGAGTCATCGATACCTCCCATGACGCGCGCGGCGGGGTTCGCAGGCGGCGTGAGTGCATGGTTTGCGAGCAGCGCTTCAGCACCTATGAGCGGGCAATCCTCACTGCTCCGTTAATCGTTAAACAGGATGGGACGCGCGAGGAGTTTGAACGTGAGAAACTCCTGTATGGCATCCGCATCGCCTGCGCCAAGCGGCCGGTCTCAGCTGCTGATATTGAGCGGTTGGGGGGAGAAATTGAAGCCCGCCTGGAAAGCATGGGCAAGGAAGAGATCTCGTCACGCATCGTCGGCGATATGGCCATGGCTGGTTTGAAGGACCTCGATCATGTGGCCTATATCCGCTATGCGATTGTTTACCTTGGACTGGATGACCTTCAATCGGTACGGGATGAAATTGATCATCTGCTAGAAAGCTAGGTCGCTCTTTACCCGTCAGGCCAGAGCCGATCTTATCGTCCGTTTGTATTGGTTGGTAGGGATGGAGGGAGAGGAATGATCGAAACAGGCAAGCAAGGCCTGGAGGTTGAAGCCCGGCACATGATACCTGGTACGCCGCCATTGCCGGAGGGACTTCCGTCGGCTGACTTGACCGAAAACGCCCGGACGGTACTGAAGAAACGTTATCTCCGCCGGGGCGATGATGGTGAGCCGATCGAAAGCATCGATGAGATGTTCTGGCGTGTCGCTTACCACGTCGCATTGCCCGAACAGGAATGGTCGGGTGAGGTTGAACCGACCGCGGTCGAGTTCTATAAGCTGCTTACCAGCAAACGTTTCTTCCCGAATTCACCGACATTCACCGGGGCCGGAACGCCGCTTGGACAGCTCGCTGCCTGTTTCGTTCTACCGATATCCGATGACATGGGACGCGAATCGGCCGGGATTTTCCAGACGCTGCGCGACGCCGCTCTGATCCAGCAAACCGGGGGGGGCAACGGTTTTTCCTTCTCTCGACTCAGGCCGAATGGTGATCTGGTCTCTTCCTCAGCCGGGGCTGCCACGGGGCCGGTTGGATTTCTGCGCGTATATGATCAGGCCTTTGGTGAGATCGCACAAGGTGGAACCCGGCGTGGGGCGAACATGGCCGTCCTGCGCATCGATCATCCCGACATCGAACACTTTATCACCTGCAAGACAGATGAAAATGCGATAACGAACTTCAACATTTCGGTGGGCATCACCGATGAATTCATGCGAGCGGTAAAAGAAGACGACTGGTGGGAGCTGCGGTTCCCCGATGTCAATACGCCCGAATACCGGAAAATTAAAGACCAGCCCCGGTCCGAGTTAGAAGAAAGTGTTTCCCACAAGGTATTCAAACGGGTGCGCGCTCGTACGCTGTTCGACCAAATCGTGAGCCAGGCGCATTACAACGGTGAACCGGGCGTACTCTTTCTCGATGCTGCAAATCGCAGCAATCCCGTTCCGCATCTCTATGAATTGGAAGCGACAAACCCGTGTGGTGAGCAGTGGCTCGGGCCGTATGAGAACTGCTGTTTGGGCTCGATCAACTTAGCCCAGCATTTTGGCCCGGATCATACCGTGGATTGGGAGTCTCTTCAGGAGAGCGTACAGCTTGCCACCCGTTTCCTTGATAACGTGGTCACCGCCAATGCTTATGTTCCGGCTGTACCACAGCTCAAGGAAGCTGCTTTTCGCGCTCGGCGCATCGGGCTGGGCATTATGGGCCTGGGGGATTTGATGTATTACACCGGGATCCGATACGGCTCGGAAGAGGCACAGGAATTTGCCGCCCAGGTTATGGAATTCATCCGCTATCACTGCATGCTGACCAGTATCGAGTTAGCGAAAGAACGCGGTCCCTTCATGGCGATCAGCGGAAGTATCTACGATCCGGACGATCTTAAATGGGAACCGCCGACGCCCATCTCCCCCTTCAGCCGTGATTATCAGCGTCCGAGAGTGAGCTGGCCCAATGTCCAGGTTGGGATTCGCGAGCATGGCATCCGCAACGCTGCCCAGACCACGATCGCTCCAACAGGAACGATCGCGACGGTGGCCGGCTGTGAAGCGTACGGCTGTGAACCGACCTTCGCGCTGGCCTACTACCGGCATGTCGATGACTCGGGCACAGATTTACGCCTGACCTATACCAGTCCAATGTTTGACTCTGCCCTGAAGGAAGCTGGTATCGATGAACTCACGCGCGAGATGATCATCGAAGCTGTCATGAAATATGGCACATGCCAGAGTATCGAGGCAGTTCCGGAGCAGGTCCGGGAAGTATTCGTTGTCTCCCAGGATATCAGCGCCGATGAACACGTACGAATGCAGGCTGCGTTACAGGCGTTTGTAGATAACAGCCTTAGTAAAACTTGCAATTTCCCGGAGGAAGCAACGGAGGAAGACGTCGCGCAAGCTTACATGCAAGCCTGGGAGCTGGGATGCAAGGGCTTGACAGTTTATGTCACTGGTTCGCGCCAGAAAGTCGTATTGGAGACGCACGACACCGCCGAGTCGAGGGAGATCGTAGCCGATGGACCGCGCCAGATAAACCTCTGGCTGGAGGGCAAGAAACCACGGCCACAGCGTTTGAACGGCTGCACGTATCAGATTACAACCCCACTAGGCAAAGCCTTCGTTACCGTGAACGAGAACGGAAGCGGTTCGAACCAGCCGTTTGAAGTGTTCATCACCTCCGCGAAAGCTGGATCCGAGACAGCGGCTGTCTCAGAAGCCATTGGACGCCTGATTTCTTACCTGCTGCGGATCGCTTCACCCGTCCCGCCGCGAGACCGGATGGGTGAGGTCGTTCGCCAGCTGGCCGGAATCGGCGGAGGACGGCCGACCGGGTTTGGTCCGAACAGGGTGCTCTCACTTCCGGACGGGCTGGCTCGGGCATTAGCCGCCTACCTGGAGGAAACACCGGAGATTATTCCCATCGAACTTCCGCGGGAGCTTGAGCTGGAGGAGCAGATTAGCCTGCAAATCGGCGATCTCTGCCCTGAGTGTGGAGCAGCCAGTGTCGTTAAAGAAGAGGGCTGCAGTAAATGCTACAGCTGTGGTTTCAGCGAATGCTGATGGATTGATCGCGCAAGGCAGGGGTTCGTTCTAAATTCAACCGGGTCCGGAATGGGATGGAATGCCCAGGACGGACTCTTTTCTTATACTATGATACGGGTAGTGTACATCAGACAATGCGCTGTCCACCTGTATCGAAAATCGGTCAAAGCTGGAGGTTTACCATGGATGAGCAAGCGAAAAAAACTGCACTACGCATGATCCCTTACGGTCTGTTCGTTTTAACCGCGAGAGACTCCCGGGGTCAATTCGCCGCAGCTTCGATGAACTGGGTCACGCAAGCTTCGTTCAACCCTCCGCAGGTCGTTGTCTGCATCAAGAAAGATTCGACGACATTTCAAGTGGTCGATTCGGCCGGGAAATTCGCCTTGAATGTACTTGGAAAACCCGATGCGGATCTTGCATTTACATTCTTCAAGCACGTCGAAGAACAGGAGGGGACCCTCGGAGGTGTTCCGTACCACATGCTGGGAGATGTCCCGGTGCTATCATCCGTCCCAGCTTTCTTAATTTGCGAAGTCACAGCGGCAGTAGGCGAGGGGGATCACCGCGTACTCCTGTGTACTGTCATCGAAGCCGGCCTGCAGAGCTCAATCGAAGGTCGCCCGGATGATGCCACCTTGTGGTTGCGGGATCTGGAAGGCAGCATATTTTACGGGGGGTGATCCACCTGAAGTATACAATCAGAACGCCGGCAGGAGGCGACTCCTGCCGGCTCCCCGAGCATTACCGATTACATCATGAGCGACGGATTGCGAAGTCCTTCTGACATCCAGAACATACCGCGGGAGGATGATCACGAACTCATCTTCCGGCTTTAAGGATCGGACCCGAACTCGCTGGGGACTAGTTTCCCTCAGTGGTGCAGTCTTTTCGGCCGGAATCTTCGCCTTCGGGACAATTTCAACTGGTGCCTGGTCCGCACACCCGGTGGGATATGCCCTTCTAGCGGTAGCTCTTTTTACCAATCCTTTCTTGTCTCGTACTATTAATTACATCAACCGCTGAGTTGGATGGCAAGAAAAGTAATGAGCTCGACAAAACTAATTAACAGAACTGAGGTCGTTGGACTCGAATTCGATAAACGGAGGGTTTCGAAGCAAAATGATCGCCACCGAAAATCTTTTCCAGACGTATAGTATTGTCGCCCGCGATGCGGAAACGGGTGAACTGGGTGTAGCAGTCCAAACCCATCAAATGTGCGTCGGCGTTGTCGTGCCCTGGCTCTCCCTCGGGAGTGGGGCGCTGGCTACTCAAGCACTTACCAATGTGCGTTTTGGCCCGATGGGATTGGCAATGCTCGCAGCGGGCGTTCCGGCTACGGATGTGGTTCATGGTCTGTTGGCGACCGACGCAGGGCGAGACAGCCGCCAACTGGCGGTCGTTGACCGAAATGGAAACGCAGCGGCGTGGACCGGGAGTCAATGTATTGACTTCGCCGGTCACCATATCGGGGATGGTTATAGCGTTCAGGCGAACATGATGAACACGCCAACTGTGATCGAAGCCATGGGGGAAGCCTACGAAGTGGCGGAAGGTGATCTGGCGGGTCGATTGTTCGCTGCACTTCAAGCTGCCCAGCAGGAGGGCGGGGACATCCGTGGGATGCAGTCTGCCGCGATCAAAGTTGTCGGGGGAGTTGATATTGAAGATGAGACCGATGCTCTGATCCCGCGCTATGATTTACGAGTGGATGAACACGTCGATCCACTGGCGGAGCTTGGCCGCTTGATTCGTCTCCGGCGGGCACAGCTGAAGAGCGGGGAGGGATTCCAGGCGCTGCACGATGGCAGGAAAGAAGAAGCACTCGAGATCTGGCAGCAAGCGCGGCAGCTTGCACCTGAATTGGAAGAACTGGCATTCTGGCAGGCGATTGCTTTGGCCGATGAGGCTGATGACATTCGCGGAGCAGTCCAAGTGCTGACGCCAGTCCTTGATAATGACCCATTGCGTGACCGTTGGTTGGACTTAATTGGGCGTATTCAGGTTTGTGGGATTATCGAGCGGAACGGGGTGGATCAGGTGCTGATCTCCTCTCTTCAGGAAGCCTGGAATCATGAGCTGTAAGTTGAATGCCAGAGTTCAATATATTTCAAAATGGGGTACTCATCCTGTTGAGATCATTTACAATCCGGAGGCTGGACAGTTATGGCTAAGTACTTCGTGCTCGTCGCTGGAAACATAGGCGTCGGTAAGACCTCACTTACAGAAAAACTCGGTGAGGCATTAGCCTGGAAGACGGCCTACGAATCGGTTGTCGACAATCCCTATCTGGCGGATTTCTATGCCGACATGGCCCAATGGGCCTTTCACTTGCAGGTGTTTTTCCTCGGTCATCGCGCTGAACAGCACCTTGCATTGGCTAAATCACCAGAATCTGCCATCATCGACCGCTCAATCTATGAAGACGCCGAGATCTTTGCGCGGACAGCCCTGAAATTGGGCACCATCCAGCAGCGTGACTTTGAAACTTACCACCGCATCTACCGGCTGGTAGTGGACAACCTCCCCCGGCCAGATCTCCTGATCCTGCTCCGAGCTCCAACAAAGGTGCTCATGGAGCGAATTCGCAGCCGGGCCCGGGAAATGGAAGCCGGCATCACGCCGGATTACCTTAATTTGCTGGAGTCGTTTTATGACCAGTGGATGGCATCGTTCGACCTCTGCCCTGTGCTCACAATTCGCACCGACGACCTCGATTATGTCCACCACCCGCAGCATCTCGAGATCGTGATCCAGCGCATCAACCAGCAATTAGCTGGCAAGGAGGAGATCCACTTCCCGGTTGAATGAGAGGCCCGTCCGGAATTTACACCGAATTTACAGCAATTTCATCGGATGATATCCAACCTCCTGCATGATCAGAACATCGACCAAGTAAAGGAGGTTGGATATGTTTAAACGAGGTATGCGCATTTTACTGCTTGTCAGCCTGCTGTCTCTTGCCACTTTTAGGGCAGCCTATGCTCAGGGTGATGACCCAGGAGGGCAGTTTCGTCGGGTTGGCGTTATCTCAAGCATCGACCTGCCGGGGAAGACCTTCACCCTGCGAACACTGATCGGTGGTGATGTCCACGTCCATGTGACCGGTGCAACAGAGTTCCGCAGCCCTGGCGGCGAGATCCTCCGATTTGATGATCTGGAAGAGGGGATGCGGGCGCAGGTTGTCGGTGACGAGCGCGGAGATGGCACGATCCAGGCGACCCGGATCTCGGTTGCCCGGGCTGAAGACCTCCCCCCGACGATGCGTTTGACCGGGAAGATCGATTCCGTCGCCTTGGAGAGTTTCGTCCTCCTGGCGCGCGACGGCCGCAATTTGACATTTCATGTTATCGACCGGACGACTTTCCGCAGCCGGGATGGCTCGATCCAATCACTCGGTGACTTGCAGCCAAGAATGGATGCACTGGTCGTTGGAGTCGAGCAGGATGGGCAATGGAACGCGTTGTTGGTTGCAGCTGGAAATCTCGACAATCTGAAAGAGCGAGCGTTCCGAGCACAAGGCGAAATCACCGCCGTGGTTCCAGGCCAGAATACCTTTACGCTGGAAACGCCTGAGGGCGAGAGCATCTCGTTCCTGGTCGGGGAACGGACCCGGTTCCGCAGCCCGGATGGCACCGTGACTTCGATCCACGAATTGAAGAAGGGGATGGTCGCTCTGGTCGCAGCCGTGGAATCGGAGGAAAACGGCAACCTCGCACTGCTTGTTGCGGCTGGCTACCCACCTGAACGGCCGGAAAAGCCGGTCATCGATGTGCGTGCGGCCGGACGGATAAGCCAACTCGGTAGTAACAGTGTAACGATCGAGGACCGTGATGGGGGAACAAAGACCTTCCTGGTTGACGGAAATACGGTCTTCCGCTCACGCGATGGTTCTGTGGGAAGCTACGATGATCTCGAACCGGGGATGATCGCCCTCATCAGGGGTTCAAAACTCGACAACGGGTCGTTGCTTGCCCGCTGGATTGGCGCTGCCCAACCAACCTCTCGGCCAGCTGTTAGCGGGTCTGAGGACCTACGTCCAGCACAAATCGTTGAGTAAACGAGACCGAATTGCATATAAGGATCGTACCTGCCCCGGCCGTAAAGTGATGCGGCCGGGGTTTTGCGCGACGTGGATCGACTCAAATGCCCACGATGGTCCTCCTCCGTTTTGTGCAAAGTACATGCTCACTGATCTGATTCCACCTGTCCTAGTAAAATCCGGAGGACTATGCTGGTTTGAGAACCAGCCCCTACCTGGTGCTGCTGCCAAGTTTAGCCCTGACTTTGCTGACGATCGGTTTCAATTTCATGGGCGATGGATTGCGCGATGCCATCGATCCCCGCACCCGTAAGAGGCGCTGAATCCGAGATGCCAATCAGCAGAGAGCGAAACAGCCGCCGGCAGGATACGCCGGCGGCTGTTCTGTTGTTTGTTGAGGGTGTTAATGCTTAGTTCGAGGCTACTCTCTCCCATGCAGACTTGATGTTTTGAGCATCTTGATCCATTTCTGGGCTTTCGCATAGGATGCGCCCCCCGCACTTGAATTCGACCAGCGCTTTCATCAGGCCAATTAAATTAAAATCGGAATCGGCCAGCATGAGGTGATTCTGTTCGCCCTTCTCAGTGTATTCAATGCCCGAGAGATGGCAGTGCAAGTTTTTCAGCGCTGCTGCTCCAAGTACCTTCCTGTATGTGGTCAGGATTTCTCCCCACTCGCTCTGACTGTTGAGGCTTCCGTTTCCGGTGCGTGCATGCAAGTGGGCAAAATCCAGGCACGGTTCGACGCCCTCCAATGCAGCGGCCATTGCCAGCGTATCCTCGATAGATCCCAGCATGGCACTCTTGCCCATTGTCTCGGGGCGCAGCGTGACAGGATTACCTGCAGCCCGCAGTTCATCCAGGCAGCCCTGTAGTCTTGCGATGGCGATTTCGAGGACTTCCTCTGGCGGACGACCAAAATACGATCCGGGATGGAAAATAATGTCAGTCGCCCCCGCCAGGTTGCCGAAGTGCGCCGCGTCCATCAGGCGCTTCCGGCTCTTCGGCCATTCATCCTCATCAGCATTCAGGTTGATGTAGTAGGGTGCATGCACGCTTATGCCCACCCCATTCTGGCTGGCAGCTGCTTTGATCTCGGCGCAGGTCTTTTCTGAGACCCGTACGGATCGCACCCATCCGATTTCGAACGCAAGCAATCCCTGTCTTGCCAGGTGTTCAATCGCGCCGATTGTCCCTCCGGGTTTCTTCGGGGTTGAGCTCGGGGATCCAACGGTGCCGAAAATAAATTCCGATTCTGGCAAGAATCACACTCCCGGTCTAAATCGATCTTTTGGAAAGCGTGGAGCAAACTGCAGTTGTGTTTTCCGGTTGCAGGCTTGAGTTTATTCGTCTTTATCCGAGCGGAGCGATCCGGTTTTTGGAGTTCGTTCACGCGGGATGGAGAAGCTGAAAGTACTTCCCTCATCCTCCTTGCTGACGACCCAGATACGACCACCATGCTGTTCAATGACGATCTTGGCCAGGGCCAAACCCAACCCGGTACCCTCGATCGGATTGTTCGGGTCCTGAACTGTGATGCGGCCCCGGAAGAGGTGTTCAAATACACGCGGAATTTCATCTTCCGGGATGCCGGGACCTTGATCGATAACGTTGACGATAATCTCATCATCGTCCCACCGGACGCTCACGTTGATCTCGGTATTTTCCCCTGAAAACTTAATCGCGTTGCTCAGCAAGTTCGCCATTACCGAGTTCAGCCGGCTGGGATCGCCAACGATGAGCAGCGATTCGTCTGGCTGATCGTAAACGATCTTCTGCCCGCGGTCCTCGAAGAGCGGCCGCAAGTCTTCGATTGCACGCCGGATTAGATCGTTGATCGGGAATGGTTCGTAGTTGAGATTGGCGGTTGATTCGACTCGGATGGTTTCCAGCAGCCCTGTTATCAGGTTGGTCATGGAATCAGTTGCACGCTGCATCATATTCAGTGCTTTACGCTGCTGTTCGGTTAAGGCAGCGTCATTCAGTAAATCAGCGCCAAGCCGGATGGCGTTCAGTGGGTTCTTAAGGTCATGGGCTGCTGTGCCAAGAAGCTGGGAGCGCATGCGGTCAATCTGCTTCAGGGCTGTGATGTCTTGCATGACGGCAACTCGGCCGACATCAGTAATCTCGCTGATAGTCGCGTAGAGCACGCGCTCCGTAGGTGTCGTAACTTCAAGGCTAGTGGGGAGCGTAGCTTCTGAATCGAGCAGCAGGTCTCCGAGTGGGTGGCCGGCGAAGATATCAGTTGCCATCCGGCCAATCGCAAGTTCGGGGTTGATACGGAATGCCTGGCCAGCGGCCTTATTGACGAGGATGATGTGGCCGCTGTTGTTGGTTAGGATGACGGCATCTGCTGTTTCTACCAGGGTCGCTTCCAGCCGGGAGCGTTCTTCAGTAACACTGCGGAACAGGCTGGCGTTATCAAGCGCAATGGCCGCCCAGGACGCGACCGAGGAAAGCAGCTGCTGGTCGCTCTCCGTGAATACGCCGCGCGGGTGGTTAATAGCCTCGATCACGCCGGTCACCTCGCCTCGCCGGTTGAGCGGGACGCAGAGCACCGATGATGTCAGTAACCCGGTTTGACCATCGATCGCGCTGTGGTAGAGCGGATTGGCACGAACGTCATTCACGATCAACGGGCTGTTATTGCGGGTTACCCAGCCAGCGATGCCCTCTTCGAGTCGGATGGCGACATCACGAATACGCAGGCGAGCACCACCGCTGGCCTTCAAGATTAATTGTTCGCCGCCTTCATTCAGCAGAAAGAGCACGACCGCTTCGGCTTTCAGCAAATTCTGGGTGTGCTCCATGGCTTTCTGCAACGCTGATTCCAGATCCAGGGTGGATGTCATTTCGCGGCCGATTTCGCCCAGCGTCTGGAGCTGGTTTGCCCGTGCTTCGGCGGTTTCGAAGTGCAGCGCGTCCTGCAAGCCGACCGCGCCAATATTGATTATCGCCTGGGCAAGTTCAAGTTCCTGTTCATTGATCTTGCGCCCCGGTTGGGTATACAGCAGGCGTGCCAGCCCCAGCGCTTCGTTGCGAACAGCAAGCGGCAGCACCACGGCCAACGAGATACCCTCCGCCTCGAGCATGGCGATATCCTTGGCGGAACCTCGTGTCGGGGCAAGCCCGATTGTCTTGGGCTTGAGATCTTTAAGGACTTCCTGGTGCACCGGGTAATCGGGCATGTTGTCAGCGAATAGTTCAACAACCTGCTGCTGCATGCTCTTACCAAGTTGTTGGCGGAAGCGCGTGGTCTCCCCTTTTCCATCATCGAAAATAAGCACCTCGCACATATCGGCTGAGGTCGCCTTCAGCAGGTGCGCTGCGGTTTGCCGGATAGCCTCCGGGCGGTCACGAGTGCCTGTGATCGCATGGCTGGCCTGGTAAAGGAGTGACAGTTTATGGAAGAGGTAGCTTTGACTGGCGGATTGTTTCGCGAGCGCAAAGATCTCGGCTGCGCGCGCGGCGAGTACCTCGAGAGTAGCCAGCGCAAGCTCTTCAAACTCAAGACCCTTATCGCTAGCAACAAAGAGCAGCCCGATCGTCTGCCCGCCAGCCTGGCAAGGAGCACATGCAACCATGCCAGGACTCAACGGCAGCCCAAGGGAACCGGTATCACCCTTGGTGCTGGAAGCCCGTTGCGTCTGCAGGGCGGCACGCATTACGGGATGGTCCGACGTGGCGGAGATATTCCCCAGGTCGTTGACTGAAATCCCCTGCCCTAAGCGTGGCAGGAAAGCACCCTGTTCTTCGTTGAGCTCGAATAAGGCGGCCCGCTCGGTTCCGAGCAGCTCGCACGTAACTTGGAGCAGACCGGTTAACGCCTGCATTGGGTTGTGGATGTCAAAAGAGGAGGTGGCAGCCTGGTACAGGCTGCCCCGTAACTGTTGGTTTGTAACGTTATTTAAGCTGGTTTCCTTCATGATCCGCCTTACGCGTCAGGAAATTATGTCATAGATCAAGGTGCCTTGCAATCCACTGATCCGGCTACTCGGAAAATGATGAACACCCTCCGTTTTCCCTATAGAAACTGCCAGCCCAGCCGGCTCAGCAGCGGAGGCCCGAGAATGAGAATGCCAATTAAGGCTGAGATAAGCGCCGCAATCAGA
>Ga0315534_1001014_pt1 | contig 19720 bp, 17 predicted proteins | sample SalMarSW160240MG_FD_203094 | JGI IMG/M metagenome (GOLD analysis project Ga0315534, IMG submission 203094) | Salt marsh sediment microbial communities from the Plum Island Ecosystem LTER, Massachusetts, United States - Salt Marsh Sediment SW1602-40 ... | reverse complement strand
TGGCTTCGCGGCGTACCTTCGCCAGGCGCATGCTTATTGCCATGGGGCTTTGGCTGGCGATCACGGCGATCGGACTTTCCATCGGCATGGCCGGATATGCCGCTCTCGAGGGCATGTCGCTGCCTGACGCCTTTATGAATGCGGCCATGATCCTGTCGGGCATGGGGCCTGCGGCCCCTGTCACGACAACGGCCGGAAAACTGTTCGCGGGCTTTTACGCAATCTTTTCCGGGCTCGTGATCATCATTGCCACTGGCTTTGTCCTGGCGCCGCTGTTCCACCGCATCCTTCACAAATTCCATGTCGAGACGGAACAAGAAAGCAAGTAGGCCGCAGGGTGGTCCTGTGTCGCGCGCTCAAGGACGCTGAAGCGGGTGCACAGGCCGGCCTGACCTGCTAAGCAGCGCCCCGAAACCCGATTCCGGAGCCTTCCATGAGCGAAGACGAAAGCCAGACGCGAATTGAAACCGCCGCCCTCATCCGCCGTTACTACGACGCCTTCAACTCTGGCGATAGCGACGGGATGCTCGCCTGCTTGTGCGAAGACGTGATCCATGACGTTAACCAGGGGGAGCGCAGGGTCGGCAAAGACAAATTCCGCGCCTTCAACGCACGAATGACCCACCACTACGCCGAACAGCTTGAAAACCTAGCCGTGATGGTGAGCAAGGATGGGAAACGCGCAGCCGCCGAATTCAACGTCAACGGCAAGTATCTTGCGACCGATAGCGGTCTTCCCGAAGCGAACGGTCAGACGTATAAGTTGCCCGCAGGTACGTTTTTTGCCATCCGAGACGGAAAGATTGCCCGAGTGACCACGTACTATAACCTGACCGACTGGATCGCGCAGGTTTCGGGCTGAACGGCCGTTGCCGCACCGTCAAACTGGGTTCAAGCGAAATGCTCGTCACGATGCTGAGGTGCAAGCTGCACCGCGCCACCGTTACCGAATGCGACCTTCACTACGAAGGCTCGCTCAGCCTTGATGCCAATCTCATCAAGGCGGCCGGACTGCTCGTGAACGAGCGTATCGAGGTCTACAACATCAACACAGGTGCACGCTTCGCGACTTACATTATCGAGGCGCCCGCTGGATCAGACCAAGTAGGTTTAAACGGTGCGGCCGCTCGGCTTGCCTGCGTTGGCGACAGGATCATCATTTGCGCCTACGCGGCAATGACCGAGGAGGAAGCCAAGGCGCACAAGCCGCGCGTCATCGTCCTCGACGAAAAGAACGAGTTTGAGTGCGTCAGCTCCAAGCCTCTGACCGAATAGACGGCATAAGGTTTCCCAAGCATGGCCATCGAGGTGAAGTCTCTGACGGGCGACGAGATTACACAGATCCTTCCCGCACTCGCCAAGCTGCGAATTGTCGTTTTTCGCGACTGGCCTTACCTCTACGATGGAACCTTGGAATACGAAGAAAAGTACCTCGCCCAGCTCGTTGCCGCCAAGGATGCCGTTTGCGTCGTCGCCCGTGACGGCGCCGATATCGTCGGAGCTTCCACCGGCGCGCCCATGATCGAGCATGCCCATGAATTTGCCGAGCCTTTCGAGAAGGCAGGATATGACATTTCCAAGGTCTTCTATTGCGGCGAGTCCGTCTTGCTGAAGAGCCACCGTGGCCACGGGATCGGCCACGCATTCTTCGCCCATCGCGAGGCACACGCCCGCAAGCTCGGCGGATTCACGTATTCCACCTTTTGCCGCGTCGTCAGACCAGACGACCATCCCCTGAAACCCAAGGATTACTTTCCCCTCGACAATTTCTGGAAGAAGCGCGGTTACGCGCCCGTCGAACGTCTCGTTGCCACGTACGACTGGAAAGACGTCGATCAGTCCGCAGAGACGGCACATCAGATGCAGTTTTGGGTCAAAACGCTTTAACGTAGGCGACATGCCAACGGCTTAAGCTCCTCGTATCCAATCGGGTGAGCCAAATTTCGTAATCAAAGCAGGAGCTTGCAACATGGCGGCTCGTGACACGGTGAAGGTTGCTGCCGCGCAGTATCCCATCGACCAGCTCGCCTCTCGCGACGCTTGGCGCAGCAAGATTGCGCGCTGGGTGACAGAGGGCGCGGCAACGGGAGCCGAAGTTCTCATCTTCCCCGAGTATGCCGCAATCGAGCAAGCCTCCTTCTTGGGGGCCGACGTTTCCGGTGATCTGGAGGCGACGCTAAAAGCCGTCGCCGATCTCGAGCGCGAGCGCACGGCTCTGCACCTCGACCTTGCAGCCGAGCACAACGTCCACATCATCGTCGGCAGCGGGCCGAAGAGAAAGTCCGACGGTCAATACGTCAACGCCGCCCAGCTCGTCACACCCGCCGGCAGCATCGGCGAGCAAGAGAAGATCATCATGACACCGTTTGAGCGCGACTGGGGCATCTCCCCCGGTGCGCGCATCCGCATTTTTGAGACCGCCCTTGGGCGGTTTGGGATTGCGATCTGCTACGACAGCGAATTTCCCCTACTCGTGCGTGCCATGGCTGAGGTTGGGGCGGAAGTGATTTTGATCCCCTCGTGCACGGAACGGCTCTCCGGCTATCAGCGCGTAAGAACGGGCGCACGCGCGCGGGCCCTCGAAAACCAAGTTGCGACTGTCATGAGCCCCACCGTTGGAGACGCACTTTGGTCCCCGGCGGTCGACCGCAACGCGGGCGCGGCAGGAATATACGTTCCCTCCGAGCACTCAATCTCGGAAGACGGCATCCTTGCAGAAGGAACTGTGAACCAGACCGAGTGGGTCTGCGCCACGATCGACCTTGCTCATCTGCGCCGCATCAGGACCGAAGGCGAGATGCGCAACTTTGCCGATTGGCAAAATCAGCCTGGCGCACCGAGTCTAAATGACAAGGTGGACGTCGTAACGCTCAACTGATCCCGTCAGCCGCCGACTACTTCAGTTCCCAGGTAATCGTTACGTTGGCTTGAAGCAGCTCGGTGCCGCGCTCAATGGGAACGGCTTCAGCCATGGCCGTGCGCGCCATTGCCATAGGACGCGGACCGCCGCCGGTCGCGCTTTCGGTGATCTGCAGCACTTCGCCGACCTCCGCACCTGCGGCATCTGCAAAGAGTTTCGCCCGCCTGAGTGCATTGGCGACGGCGTCCTTGCGGGCCTCGTCAAGTAGCGTTTCCGCCTTGCTCACCTCGAAAGAGAGCCCTGACATCTGGTTGGCACCCAATGTCGAGAGTGAATCAAGAATTTCTCCCAGGTTGTCGATCTCGCGTACGGTCACCTGCACTTGGTTGATGACCCGATAGCCGTCGATGACGGAAGCCTGCCCCTCGTGTGCTCGCGTGTAACGGGGCTCGATACGAAACGAGCTCGTCTGGATATCCTTCGCGTCGATCCCACCTTCTTTGAGACCGGCAATGAGTTTCTTCATGACAGCGCTATTCTTGTCCAACGCCGCGCGCGCGGTTGCCGCCTCAGTCGTTACACCGCTGTTGATCGCGGCGATGTCAGGCGCGGCCGTGACCGAGCCAGTTGCAGAAACGGTAATCGATCGGCGAGCGTCCTTGTCGTCGGCATGCCCGGACGCGGCAAAAACCGCCAACGACATCACGGCCACCAACGGGGAAACGAGAAACGGCAAAGTGCGCATATTGGGATCCGGCTTGGAACTAGCAGAAGTCGTGACCAGATCAGACAAACTTGGTGGGGATGCGGCCGTTTCAGGACAGGGGCCACTCTGCTATAGAGGCCCCGCCCGAGGCTGGCGGGCCCGTAGCTCAATGGTTAGAGCCGGCGGCTCATAACCGTCTGGTTGCAGGTTCGAGTCCTGCCGGGCCCACCACCGTCACACAGTGCCGGCCAGGCGCAGCCTGCCTGAAGGTGGGCAATCTCTCAACGCCTAGCTCGATGAAACGGTGCCCCGTCCGTTCGACTCAGCAACCACCACCTCTTCGCCCGCATGAACCGACTTGAGCAGGCTCACGTCGTCCAGGGCCAGCGCCCAGATGTTGCAGGGGCTGGCCAGGCGGATTTCGCCGCGGCGCGACATGGGCGTGGGCCCAAAACCGATCGCAATCGCATCGCCGTCGGGCCAAAAGGCGATTTCGCCCGCACTGACGACCTCGCGCGCATCAGGCTCTGCAACAGTGGAAAAAGGAGCCTGAAAATAGACTTCGTGCCCCCACATCTGCGCGGAGGCCCGTATGGGCAACGCCTCCCAAATTCGCTCCGCGGTTGGTGTGTCCAAGAGCCGAGCACGGATCTCAACACTGCCAGCCCGGATCACGATCTCCCGCATCGCGCTTCTCCCAACACCCGTCAGTCTTTTGCTGCCGTTAGGGACACCTTCTCACCGGGACGCACGCCGTTCAATACCCTCACGTCATCAAGGGCACGCGCCCAGACGTTACACGGGCGAGGAAGGCGTATCTCGTTGGGACGCGAAATGGGAGTCCGACCGTAGGCGATGACCACGCGGTCATCCTCAGTCCAAAAGCAGATATCGCCCAGTTTGGCGGTCTCTTGAGCGTTGTTTTCCCGGCCAGATTCAACGGGAGTCTCAAAATGGACGGCTTGGCCCCACGTATGGATACTCGAATGGATGGGAAGCGCCCGCCACACCCGCTCAGCCGTCGGCGTATCCAACAACTCAGCCCGGATTTTCGCCCGACCCGCCGTAATCACGACAACCCGCTTTTTCACACCAGAGGCCGGTCGAGGGGTGGAAGACGCGCCAGATCGTGTCGTAGGGCTACTCTTGGGCATCAGGGGATCGCGCCTGCGTGAGGAAAAAGCCGCGGCCGCCTTCAGGACGTACCCGCTCCTCCGGATCAGGCCGGCGGCGGCCCAAAGATCACCACGGCGTTGAGGCCGCCGAAGGCGAAAGAGTTCGACATGGCGTAGTTCACCTCGAGGTCGCGGCCTTTATTTGGGATGTAATCCAAGTCGCACTCGGGATCGGGATCATCAAGACCGATTGTGGGCGGAACCCAATTGTCCTGCATCGCGCGGATACACACCGCGGCTTCAATCCCGCCTCCGGCACCCAGCGGGTGGCCGTGCATGGACTTGGTCGAGGAGATCGCCAAGCTTTTGGCGTGGTTGCCGAAGACGGCCTTGATGGCCCGAGTCTCGTTGGCGTCATTAATCGCCGTCGCCGTGCCGTGGGCGTTGAGATATGCGATGTCGGATGTCGAAATCCCGGCGTCATCGAGTGCATCCTGCATCGCAACCTTAGGACCTTCGATGTCGGGGTTCACCATGTCCATGGCGTCCGACGACATGCCGTAGCCGACGAGCTCTGCCAGGATGTTGGCGCCGCGTTCCTTTGCGTGTTCCAAGGATTCCAGCACAAGTACTCCGGCACCTTCGCCAAGGACGGTCCCATTGCGTTTCTTGGCGAATGGGAAGCACCCCTCCGGCGAGAGAACGTGCAACGCCTGCCAAGCTTTCATGGTGCCATAGTTAATCACAGACTCCGAGGCACCGGCGATGGCCACATCAACAACGCCGTTGCGAATGTAATCCCGGGCAATTCCGATGGCGTGCGTTGCCGTCGAGCAAGCACTACAGGTCGCAAACGTCGGGCCTTTGATACCAAACTCAATGCCGACGTGCGCTGTTGCCGAAGACCCAATGATACGCAGAAGCGTCAGTGGATGTGTCGCCCGCTTTCCTTCCAGCCACAGTGCACGGTAGGAATTCTCATAGGTGACGAGACCGCCAGCGCCTGAGCCGATAATGCAAGCGGCGCGAAATGGGTTAGCAATTGGGAACTCGAGACCCGATTGCTTGACCGCCTCATCGGCCGCCGCTGCGGCGAACCAAGAGTAGCGGTCGGCGTGCATCACAAGCTTGTCGCGCTGGAAATGCCGCAGTCGTGCCTTTGGATCGAAATTCTTGATCTGGGCTGCGATCAGGATCTTGAGGTCCTCGAGCGGAAAGTTCTCAAGTGGGGTAACCCCGCACTTGGCGACTTTCATTGAGTCCCAAAGTTCGTCGACCGTTAGACCGATCGGTGTAACCGCACCGATCCCTGTGACCACGACGCGGCGCGCGTCGTTCACCTTTGCCATGACTGTCTCTTAACCTGCCAGTTGAGGGCGCCGTGTGGACGGCGCGGGATAAGCGGACGCTCGGCACCCGCAACCACCGTTTTCCAAGAACGACCCGTCAAACAGGTCATCCCAAGCCCGAAACTTAGGCTTTGGCTCCGGCTGCCTCAGGACCTTTGGCCATCAAATCCTTCACGCGGTCGACGACAGACCCAACCGTCTTGAAGTCTTCGACGTCCTCGTTCGCGTTGTAGGGAATTTCGATACCAAACGTATCCTCGATGTCAAAAACGATCATCGCAAGGTCGAGCGACTCTATCTTGAGATCCGTCAAAGGCGTCGATAGCGAGATATCGTCCATCGGCTCCTTCATGTGCTTCTTGAGGATCTCGACGATCTTTGTTCCAACTTCGTCCATATCACTCTCCCACCCCTGCTTTAGAAAGACAGGGGGACGTGTCGTTTCGGTCCTGACTAGTCCAAGGCCAGCATCATAACAAACTGAGGCGTCACATATACTTAAACGCCTATCAAGTCCAGCCAACCGGCTTGCCCAGGCCTTGCGAGGGGCCAGCCACCTGAAAGGGCCCGATTTTTGCGCCGCTGAAAACCTACCAATCCTGGCAGGTCTGTGGCGAGCGCAAATCAAAGACGTCGCCGCTGTATCCTGAAGCGAGCCGCTCCCGGTATGGCCAATGCCCCTGATAATGTGCTCAATAGCATAGTGGTTCTCAACGTCATGTTACCAAGGAGATTGACGCTAGGTCCCACCTGGCCCGCCAGAGCCTCGGCCAGAAACGAGCCCTCGTGGAGCCCCTATACGATGTCGGACATAGGCCCTGCTCACGCCCCCTCGCCCGAGGGCGAGGCCCACCTTCCGTGGCTCAGACGCTATCCGGAGGGCGTCGACTGGCACATGCCACTTACGGTCGCCCCTCTCTATCGATTGATCGACGAGGCCGTCTCCAAGCATGGCACCCTTCCGGCCACGTCATTTTTCGGAAAGTCGCATTCCTACGCGCAGATCGGCAGCCTCGTCGACAAAACCGCGGCCGGCCTACAGCGATTGGGAGTGAAGAAGGGAACGAAGGTCGGGCTGTTCCTGCCAAACACGCCAACGTTCATCATTTACTTTTTCGCCATACTCAAAGCCGGCGGCACGGTGGTCAATTTCAACCCGCTCTACACAGTGAGTGAGCTTGCCGACCAAATCAAAGACAGCGACACCGAGCTGATGGTGACGCTCGACCTGAAGGCCCTTTTCGAGAAGGTAGACGCGCTCTTGCAACTGGAGACGTTGCCGCGAGCCATCGTCTGCTCGTTCTCAAGCCTACTCCCGCATACGAAGGCAACACTCTTCCGGCTGTTCCGCTCTAAGGAGATTGCGCGGCCACTGGCCTCAGCGGCGCGAGACCGCGTCATCCTCGACGCGGACGTGCTCGCTGGCAACGAAGCGCTCCACCCCGTTTCCATCGATCCGATGAGCGATGTTGCCGTGCTCCAATACACAGGTGGCACGACGGGAACGCCGAAGGGGGCTATGCTCACCCACGCCAATATCTACGTGAATGCCCAGCAGGTCACTGCCTGGGCACCGGATCTGTTAGACGGCGCCGAGCGCGTTCTCGGCATCCTTCCCTTCTTCCACGTATTTGCATTGACCGTCGTTATGAACTTCGGCATCGCAAAGGCGGCTGAAATTATTATCATGCCGCGCTTCTTGCTCGATGATGCGCTCAAGCTCATCACAAAGTCGCGCCCGACGGTGATGCCCGGCGTTCCCACGCTCTTCAACGCCATCATGCACCATCCGAAGATCAAGACCTTCGACCTATCGTCCCTCAAATTTTGCCTATCTGGCGGCGCGGCGCTCCCCGTCGAAGTCAAAGAGAAGTTCGAGGCCATCACCGGTTGCAAGGTGGTTGAAGGCTTCGGTCTGTCGGAGACCTCGCCGGTTGCCACGTGCAATCCCATCAATGGGCCCGTTAAGTCCGGCTCCATCGGACTGCCTCTGCCCGCAACGATCGTTTCCTTGCGGGATTTGGCTGACCCATCAAAGGAAGTCCCGCAAGGCGAAAAGGGCGAGATTTGCATCAAAGGTCCCCAAGTCATGCTGGGCTATTACAAGCGCGATGCGGAAACGGCCCAACAGTTCATCGGCGACTATCTGCGGACCGGCGATATAGCTCGAATGGATGACGAGGGCTTCTTCTTCATCGAAGACCGGATCAAGGATCTCATCATCTCCTCCGGATTCAACGTCTATCCACGACGGATCGAGGAAGCGATCTACGAGCACAAGGCCGTCGAGGAAGTGACCGTCATTGGCATCAAGCATGAGAAACGCGGCGAAGCGCCGAAGGCCTTTATCAAGCTCAAAGCCGGAATGACGGCCACCGAGGAGGAGATCTTGGAGCATCTCAGCCCGAGGATTTCCAAGATCGAGATGCCCGCGGCTATCGAGTTCCGCGACACGCTACCTAAAACGATGATTGGCAAGCTCTCAAAGAAGGAGCTCAAGGCTGAGGAGGCCGGGCGCGGCAGTTAATGATCGCCCCAAGCTGTCAGCGATAAAGGTCCGCCCGGGTTGGCGGCAGAGCCGGGGGTCGCTTGGCGGACTTGGAAACAAGAGTCTGGAAGATACGAAGTGTTCCCCGCGAGAAGGCAAGCGACACGCCCGCGAGATAGGCAACCCAGATCCGGTATTTTTCTTCGCTGACGAATTCCACCGCGCGTTCTTGGTTCGCGGTGAGACGCTCGCACCACAGTTTGCACGTGCGTGCATAATGCAGTCGCCAGCCTTCCACGTCCTGCACCTCAAACCCTGCGCGTTCCATCGCATGGATCGAGTGGCCAATGTCGTCGAGTTCGCCGCCGGGGAAGATATATTTCGCAATCGCCCGCTGCTCAGGCCGCATCCGGCGCTTAAACCAACTCTTCTTTGGCGCGCGCCGCGCAATCGCGTGATTGAGAAAAAGTCCATCCTCGGTAAGCAGTGAGCGCATCTTGCTCATGTAGAACGGAATGTTTTTGAGTCCGATGTGCTCGTACATTCCAATCGAGGCAATCTTGTCGAAGCGGCCGGACATCGCCGAGTAGTCCTTGAGCTCGACGGTCACTTTGTCCTCAAGCCCGAGCCGTTTCACCTTCTCGCGCGCGTAGTCCAGCTGTGCTTCGGACAAAGTGATGCCGTGCGCGTAGACGCCATAGTTTTTTGCCGCATGGCAGATCAATCCGCCCCAGCCGCATCCGATGTCGAGGAGGCGCTCACCCGGCTTCAAGCGCAACTTGCGGCAGATCATCTCCAGCTTGTCGACTTGCGCCTGGGCAATATCGTTGTCCCAATCGGTGAAGTAGGCGCAGGAATAGACCATCTCCGGGTCGAGAAAGAGCGCGTAAAACTCATTCGATAGATCGTAGTGGAACTGGATGTAGTCTTTGTTGTCGGCGGTCTTGCGGCTGCGCCCAGTAATCTCGCCCTCAAAGCCCTCATCTTCCCTCTGGCTGTCGCCTCGGGCGAATAGAAACGGGGTGAGCTTACCGACAATGCTCAGTGCTTCGCGCCCCTTGAGCTTGACGGAACGGCCGCCGCGATTGAGCTGCGAGCCAAAATCGATGAGGGTTCCGCCCGAAAAATCGATACCCCGCTTTACGTAATGGCGGATGAAGTTATCGAGCGTTGGCCGGCGCAACAGCGAACCAATCACACCGGGGCCGGCAATGTGCAATTCGAACGGCCCACTCACGTTCTTGCCAAGCGGCGCAAGGGAGCCATCCCAAAGCCTCAACGAAGCATTGAGGTCGAGCCTTTCGGCCAGCTCTCGTGCAAGACCGCGAACCGCCTCAAGTTGTTGTGCTTGCCTGTCTTTGGCCATACCGGCACCCACCCTCGTTTCCTGCGAACGCGTGGGTGGCATACCTTGGCGCGGCTGTCGAGTGGACCTTAGGCGGCCTGGTGCAGCTCTGCGGCATCTTTGGTCTCCATGATCGCAGCGACACCCATGCCGCCAGCAGTGCAGATGGAGATGAGGCCGCGACCGTGTTTTTCGCTCAGGAGCTTGGCGAGATTGGCCATAATTCGCGCACCCGTGGCCGCAAAGGGATGACCAAAGGCAATTGACGAGCCTTTGACGTTGAGCTTGGAGCGGTCGATGGACCCGAGCGGCTCACTCTTGCCCAAGCGTTCCTTACAGTATTCTGCGTCTTCCCACGCTTTGAGCGTGCACAATACCTGCGCGGCAAACGCCTCGTGGATCTCATAGAAGTCAAAGTCGTCCAGCTTCAGGCCAGCGCGATCGAGCATACGCGACACGGCAATCGTCGGCGCCATGAGCAGACCATCCCCACCGACGAAGTCATTCGCAGCGGTCTGCGAGTAGGTCACGTATGCAAGTACCGGAAGATCGTGCTTCTTGGCCCAGTCTTCCGAGGCGAGCAGAACCGCGGCCGCTCCATCGGTCAGCGGCGTTGAGTTCGCAGCCGTCAACGTGCCCTGGTCTGATTTCTCGAAGGCCGTTTTCAATGTGGCGAGCTTCTCAAGTGTCGCGTCCTCGCGGATGTTATTGTCGCGGAACACGCCCTCAAAGGGCTCGACCAAATCATCCATGTAGCCTGAGCGATAGGCATCGACGGCGTTCTTGTGGCTCTCAAGCGCGTATCGGTCTTGGTCCTCGCGCGATATCTCCCAGACCTGTGCCATAAGCTCACAGTGTTGGCCCATGGTCAGCCCCGTGCGCGGCTCCGTGACTGCGGGCGGCTTGGGGATCAGCTCCGCCGGCGAGAAGCCCTTGAAGACTTTCAGCTTGTCGAGTGTCGACTTTTTCAAAGACGCCTGCGTCAAACGCTGGGCGAGCTTCTTGGAAACGACGATCGGTGCATCGGAGGTCGTGTCCGAACCGACCGCAATGGCGCATTCGATCTCACCCGCCGCAATTTTGGCCGCACTTCCCAGCCCGCCTTGGAGGCTTGTGCCGCACGCCTGCATGAGTGTGATGCCCGGCGTGGAAGGCGACAGCTGCGTGCCTAGGATCGCCTCACGCGTCAGATTGAAATCCTTGGAGTGCGTGACGACCGCCCCGCCGACGACCTCGTCTATATGCTGGCCCTTTAGGTTGTAGCGGCTTACGAGCGCGTTTAAGGCTCCCGTCATCATGTCGAGATTAGAGAGATCGGCATAGAACGTGTTGGAACGGCAAAAGGGGATCCGCACCCCACCAATCACCGCTACCCGCCTCAAGAATCGCTGCATGCGCTCGCCCTTATCCATTCCTGGTGCCGGTTATTGTCCGGCCCAAACTCCAACTCGTATCCAGACCGCACCAGCCCCCGAAGGGGCTGGCACCCAAATTGCTACTCAGCCGCCGCCTGCTCCGGTGCAGCCTTTTCTTGTTCCGCCTTGTAGTGAAGTGGTCCACCGCGGAACGGCGCAAAGCCCGTGCCGTAGATAACGCCGGCATCGACCAGGTCGGCGGTTTCGACCACACCCTCATCGACACTCTTTTGAGCCTCGACGATCATCGGCTCGATCAACTCGCGCCCAAGACGTTCCATCTCCGCCTTGTCGAAGGTCTTATCCTCCGACTTGACCGGCTTTCCATCCTTCCAGGTGTAGAAGCCTTCGCCGGTTTTCTTTCCAAGGCGTCCGGACTTAACAAGGCGTTGCAGCCGCGAGCCTTCGGAAGAGAATTTGAGAATTTCTGCAACGTGCGCGCAGACATCGAGACCAACCGAGTCGGCAAGTTCGATGGGGCCCATGGGCATCCCGAATGTGCGCGCCGCCTCGTCGATCCTCTCCTTATCTTCACCGTGCTCCAACCGCTGCATGGCACCAAACATGTACGGGGTGAGCACCCGATTGACGAGGAATCCAGGAACGCTCTTGGTGATGAGTGGGAACTTGTCGATCGCGGTGACGAAAGCCGTACCCCGGTTGACCTCGTCCTCGCGGCTCGAAGCACCGCGCACGACCTCCACAAGCGGCATCAGCGCGACAGGATTGAAGAAGTGCAGGCCAATGAGCCGGCCCGGATCCGGCAAGCCCTTGGCGATGTCTTCGATCTCGAGTGAAGACGTGTTGGTGGCAAGAAGTGCCCCCTCCTTCATCTTGCCCTCGACCTCGCCCAGCACTTTCTGTTTGATTTCAAGATTCTCAACGATGGCTTCGATCACGGTATCGGCACGCGACAGGCCCTCACCATTGGGATCGGGGATCAACCGCGCTTTGGCCGCATCGCGCTGCGCCTTCGTCTTGAACTTGCGGGAAAACAGCTTCGACTGTGCCGCAATACCCTTCTCGATCTGCTCGCTTGAGACATCCTGCAACGTCACTTCCATACCCGAAACAACGCACCACCCGGCGATATCGGCCCCCATTGTGCCGGCACCGATCACGTGAACGCGCCGCGGACGCCAACCCAACCCCTTCGGCGCTTGCCCTTTCAGAAGCTCAGAAAGGAAGAATACGCGCTGTAAATTTCGCGACTGATCGGAAATCAAAAGCGGCGCAAAGGCTCGCGTCTCGGCCGCCTTCAACGCGTCTTCGTTCCCGCCGTGCTGCTCAAACAAATCAATCAGCCGATAGGGCGCAGGATAATGATCCTCGCGAACCTTCTTCTTGGTCTCCTGGCGCATGCGATTGGCGAGAAAACCACGCGCTGGCCACATCGACAGCGCGGACTTGGCAAGTCCCGCCGGCTTCGACTTCTTGCCGCGCAGAACAGCCTTGCGTGCCGCCCACGGCAGCGTACCGGCGCTGGCGACGAGCTCGTCAACGAACCCGGTCGCGCGCGCGGCCGATGCACTCAGCATCTTGCCGGTGAGCATCGCCGTCATGGCAGATGGGGCTCCTGCCTGTCGGATCGATCTGGCCGTGCCATTGAACCCTGGGAAGATGCCTAGCTTCACCTCAGGGAAGCCGAGCTTGGTCGAGGCATCCCGCGTGGCGATCCTGTAGTGGCACGCCAATACCAATTCGAGGCCGCCACCCAGACAAAACCCATTGATAGCCGCGACGACCGGAATTGAAAGTCGCTCGATCCGATCAAAGAGAGCATTCACCGGACGCAGCTTCTCAATGACCTCCATCTCGGTTTTGAGGTCGGAAAACTCACGGACGTCCGCACCCACGATGAAACCACGTGGCTTGCCCGAATAGATAACCAGTCCGCGAACCTCGCGCTTGCGTGCGCCACCCTCGACGTTCTCGATGATCTGGGCCAGTTCTTCCAAGGGCCGCCGGCCGAGCGAGTTCTGGCTTTCGCCTTCCCGGTCGAACTTGGCCCAGGCAATTCCCCACTGATCGATGGAGAAGTCCCAGTCCTTCAGATCGGGTAGTGGCCTCGATACGGCTTTGAACATTCGCAAACCTTTCTACTGGCTGAGGGCCTGCATAGAGCCTCAAGCGCCGGCCCTTCAGGGCCGCTCTTCAACGGTCTATTCTGCTGCTGCACTCTCCGCACTGCGCGAATTGTGCCCCATCGTTGCATAGTTGGGTTTGAGTTCTGCAGGATCAAAATCATCGACGGCGATGACCCGAGCCGTAAGGGTCTCGACCTCGCGCAGCAAAGCACCCTCGCTCTCGGTGATGACGCCCTTCTCGACCGCATCGCCAATCCAGTCGATGCCGTGGAACCGTCGCACCGTTCCCGCGCGAATGGCACGCTCCAGCTTCTTTTCCGCCGGCTCCGCCTCAACAAGTTTCTCCAGCGTGACCTCCAAGAGGCCCGTCGGATCGTCGGGATCTTTCGAGACAAAGATAAATCTGGTCAGCCGATCGCGCACCTCGGGTGCGTCCAACACGAGTTTGACGACGCGCTGCGAGAGCTTGTCGCTCGCACGGCGATATGGGGCGCCGAAGGGAAAGACGATCGCCCGCATCACCCAGCCCAACGGCACGACGGGGAAGTTGTCGATCACCCCGCGCAAGGCTTCCTGAAACCGGTAAAGTCCGTTCTCCGCTGCCAGATCGACGATGTCCCGGTCACTTGCAAGCTTACCGTCATCCTCAAAGCGCTTCAGCGTACACGAAAGGAAGTACAGCTCCGACAACGCATCTGCCAGACGGCCTGTGATCCTTTGCTTCGTCTTAAGCCCACCCCCAAGGGTAATGACTGCCGCGTCGGCAACGAATGCGAAGTTGCGCGCGGACCGAGCGAGTTGCCGATAGTGCTGGGCCACGTCGGCGGAATGAACCGGCTCGCGAGCAAAACGGCCGCCAGTGACGTTGTGAAACAGCGCACCCGTCGCGTTCGAGACCGAGAAGGCGATGTGACTGCAGAATGCGCGATCAAACATATCGAGCGCTCGCGCGTGATTGGGATGCTGAACCGCTTCAATCTCTTTGTAGAGATAAGGATGAGATCGCAGCGCGCCTTGAGCAAAAGCAATAAGCGTGCGCGTTAGTATGTTGGCCCCCTCGACCGTAATCCCGACCGGAACCATGTTGTAGGCGGCCTGAAGATAATTGGCCGGTCCGTCGCAAATCGCACGCCCACCATGAATATCGAAGGCATCGTTGACCGCGCGACGCATCATTTCCGTCGTCTGGTACTTCATCACGGCTGACAGAACCGAAGGCCGCTCTCCGCGCGACACCATCGCAGCGGTGACCCCGCGTGCCGCTTCGCTCACGTAGGCTGTCTCGATAAGGCGGCCAATCGGTTCTCCGACGCCCTCCATTCGTGCAATCGGCAACCCGAACTGCTTGCGAATGCGACCGTATGCGGTCGTGAATCTCAACATCGCTTTGGCGCCGGCCGTCGCGGTCGAAGGCAGGGAAATGGACCGTCCGGCCGCAAGGCATTCCATTAGCATGCGCCAGCCTTGGCCGGCCATTTCCTCACCGCCAATCACCCAGTCCATAGGGATGAAAACATCCTTGCCCGAGTTGGGTCCGTTGGGGAACGGCGCTCCTCCGGGCATATGGCGGCGCCCGATGTTGACACCCGGGTGGGTGGCCGGGATGAGCGCCAACGTAATGCCGACGTCGTCACCCTTGCCGAGGACGTTTTCGGGATCGAACAAACGAAAGGCGAGCCCAACCAACGTCGCATCTGGCCCCAGCGTGATGTAGCGCTTGTCCCACGACAGCCGTATGCCGGTGACCTCTTCGCCCGCGTGAGTTCCGCGCGTGACGTAGCCGATATCGCGCATGGCAGCGGCGTCGGAGCCGGATGTCGGCCCGGTCAAGCTGAAACAGGGGACCTCCTCACCCTTCGCCAGACGCGGCAGGTAGTAACTCTTCTGTGCCTCCGTGCCGTATTTCTCGATCAACTCGCCCGGTCCCAGCGAGTTTGGCACCATGACAACCGTGACCGTCGCAGGAGAGCGCGAGCCAATTTTGCCAAGGATCAACGACTGCGCTTGCGCTGAAAAACCGAGGCCGCCGTGCTCCTTGGAGATGAGCATACCCAAGAAGCCATTCTTCTTGACGAAGTCCCAGACGTGTTCCGGTACGTCTTGCTCGGCGTGCCGCACCTGCCAATCGTCAATCAGTCGGCACAGCTCTTCTGTGGGACCATCGAGGAATGCGCGCTCCTCAGCCGTTAGCACCACAGGCGCGATCGATCGCAACTTGTCCCAGTCCGGCGTTCCCGAAAAAAGCTCGGCATCAAAGCCAACTGTTCCCGCCTCCAAGGCCTGTGCCTCCGTATCGGAGACCTTGGGCAACATGCCCTTGACCAAATTGTAGACAGGCTTGATGAGCGCGACCCGGCGCACGGCGGGAATGGCAAGCGCACCCAACGCCACCGCGACCAGCCAAAGTAAAAGGGTCACGAGCCCCCATGGAGCCAGAATCGCGGCAACCGCCATCGCCAAAGCCCAAAGCCATGCGGGTGCCTTGTACATGCCAAGGGCGATGACGGCCGCTAACAGAAGCATGAAGTACAGGAGCTCGACCATCCTTAAAGCCTTTTTCGATCGTGCCTTGGGTCGGGGCAACGCTGCCGGGCAAGCTATGGCTCGGGGCGTTTCGTTGTCGTTAAGGTCAACGCGAGTTTGATATGACCTATCCGCCTCTGGGCGGAGCGGGAACAGATCAAACTATCTGCCTCCATATTGTGACCCTACTATACCGCTTCTACCCCTCATGAAGGAACCTGGAAGCTCAACAATCGCTCATCGGGCCAGGGCCAATGCGCTTTTCGAATGATATTCAAAGTGCCGGAAACCAAGGAGGGAAACGACCAAATCTCGCTCGTGCTTTGGTTACCATGCAGGGACACCGGTCAATGACCCCGTATGCAACCGCCTGGATCGTTGTCGTTGCACTCGCCACATTGAGTGCGCTGCCCGCAATTGCCGCGGACACAGCCGGTGACAGCCCCGCCGTTGACTATGGCAAGCATTTGGCAAACGAATGCACGTCCTGCCACCGACTTGATGGGCCGCCGGGTGCGATACCTTCGATCACCGGCCGGCCCAAAGCGGAATTCATCGATCTGTTGATGTCGTATCGCGAGGAACGGCGTACCAATCCCGTGATGGTCTCGGTCGCCCAATCCTTAGATGAGGAGCAAATGGCCGCGCTTGCCGCCTACTTCGGCTCGCTTCCCGCCTCAGATGCGGCGCCCTGAACCAAACTACCGTTCACCCCTTCACCGGTTTGTCGATCTTGTCATTAAAGGCATCCAGGATAATGGCCTGATACCAGGCGACGCTCTCTTCGAAGTTCTTGTGCCGAACCACCGCCGTCTCTTCCCTCTGCGAGATGAACCCACCGCTGGCCTTTAGATACCCCTTACCGTCCTTTTCAGCAGGAGCGTAATTCGCGCCGATCTTGATACTGTCGTCGGCTGCAAGAAGCGACCAGCATGTGTTGCGATAGCGCGGAGGGAATCTCTTCTTGTGGGCGACCTCGGCCAGGATGTCGGACGCCACCGCCTTTGCCTGGCTGTTCGCCGAGAAGGCGGACTTGGGCATCTCGGCCGCAATCGAAGAGTCACCCAGAACATATACGTTCTCGACCTTTGTGGACGTGAATCGGGCGGGATCGACTGGGCACCAATCACCCTCCGTGCAACCGGCCCTTTGCGCGATTTCTCCCGCTTTCTGGGGAGGAATGATGTTGGCGACACTCGCCTTCATCTTGATACCTGCCGCAGTGACGACCTCCATCGTTTTCGGATCAACCCGCACGACTTTGAAGTCGTCAATCTCATTCGTCAGATTGAGATCGATGATCCCCTCGTAGTATTTGCGGAATGCATCCTCAAACAGCGCCTGCTTTGAGAACGTCATCTTGGCATCGTAGACGACGAGCTTCGACTTCGGCTTGCTGGTCTTGAGATAGTTGGCGATCATACAAACGCGCTCGTAGGGACCTGGCGGACACCGGTATGGATTGCCCGGCACCGTCATTACGACAACGCCGCCATCCTCCATTGCCTCCAGCTGCTGCTTCAGCAGGACCGTCTGAGATCCTGCAATCCACGCGTGCGGCATGCGCTCGGCCGCTTGCACCGAGTATCCTTCGATTGCGTCATACTTGAAACCAATCCCCGGCGAGAGCACCAGGCGGTCGTAGTTGAGCGTTCCGCCACTCTTTAACCGCACCGTCCGCTTTGCAGCATCGACGTCCTCGGCCCGGTCATTGACGACAGTGATGCCCAGCTCCTTCAAGCCGTCATAGGAATGTTGCAGAGACGCAAACGTTCGAAATCCGCCCAGATAGTGGTTGGAATTGAAGCACGTGGTATAAATCACCCGTTCTTCGACGATCGTCACGTCGAGCTGGGGGTCCTCACTCTTGAGAACGCGCGCCACTGTGGCCCCGCCGGCTCCGCCACCCACGATCACAATCTTGGCCGCGCCTTGCGCGATCGCCACATGACCAAAAAGGACGGGGCTTAGTGCAGCCACCCCGGCACCGCCGACAAGCCGACCGAATTCTCTGCGATTGAGTTTGACCATGATCTCTTGTTCCCGCCTAGACCTTCCCGGTATCGTACGCGACATAACTTGCCACCGGCAACCGGCGAATGCCAACGCGCCGCAAGATGGCCAAACAGACCGAACACGAATGCGATGATCGACCGAGCAGAACTTATACTCACCTCCCGACGCGACTTTGTCGTTGGCACCGGCGCCACGGCCGCCGTTGCGGCCCTCCTTGGCTTCGCCGCTCCCTCAAGCGCTGCCAACAGGAGTGTGCAGTTCGAAATTGCGTACCAAGAGCTTCTGCGCAGTGCGACGCCGATCGGGTCGGGGCTGGAACTGGATATCCCAAAATCGGTCGAAAACGGCGCCTTCGTGCCCGTCGCTCTCGCAGTCGACAGTCCCATGACACGTGAGGACTACGTCAAGTCCATTCATTTGCTATCAACCGCCAATCCGGCAGCAAGCGTTGCAACCTTCAAGTTTACCCCGCTCTCCGGCAAGGCGCGCGTTGTCAGCCGGATGCGCCTTGCTGAATCGCAAGAGGTCATCGCCGTTGCTGAATTGAGCGATGGCACCTTTCTCGTGGCCGCCCAGAACGTCGATGTGAAGGTCGGCGGCTGTGGTCTGTAAAACGGATTTCTGACCTGATGAGAAAACCGCCACGCATAAAAGTCCCAGCCAGCATTCGGGCCGGAGATGTGATCGAGATCAAGACACTCGCGACCCACATCATGGAAACAGGCAACCGAAAGGACGCTGAAGGTCAGCCAATTGCCCGCGACATCATCCACACCTTCACCGCCGCATTCGAGGGCGATAGGGTCTTCACGGCAGACCTCGGGCCTGGCATTGCAGCCAACCCCTACATCGCATTTTACTTGAAGGTGCCGGGGCCCGGCACGCTCCAACTGACCTGGATCGAGGATTCTGGAACAACGACGTCTGAGTCGGTCGCCATTCAAGTTGTTTGACGATCGGTCATTCTTCGTTACGAGAATGATGGGTCGTCGCATGTCCCGCCCATGACCGAAGGATCCCCATGACCGACGTACTTTTGCTGCTCGGCGGTTTGGCCCTGCTAACGCTCGGCGGCGAGTTCCTCGTGCGCGGCTCCGTCGCGTTCGCCCAGGAAATTGGCATCTCGCCATTGATGATCGGCCTTACCTTCGTGGGCTTTGGCACATCGGTTCCCGAACTCGTCACGAGCGTTCAAGCCGCACGCGCCGGATCTCCCGGCATTGCGGTCGGAAACTTTGTTGGGTCCAACATTTCCAACACGCTACTCGTTCTCGGGCTCGCTTCGGTTGTCACGCCGATTGCAATGCACTCCACCGCGCTCAGGCGCGATGGCATGTTCGTCATCGCCATCTCCACCGGGTTTCTCGTCTTATCGATTCTCTATACTCTAGACCGTATTGTGGGGATTGCCGCGCTCGCCCTGCTCGGTGTGTACCTGACGTACGCATACCGCCAGGAGGCCGCAGCTTGGGCGGCGTGGAAGGAAGGACATACGGCTGTTTACGAAAAGGCCGAGGCGTATGACGAGTTGCGCGACGGTATCGACCATCGCAGTCAGCTCCGCAAACTGGCCGATCGGCTGGGAATTTTTGTCCCAATTGGGATCGCCTTGGCCGGCCTCGTCATCGTTGTCATTGGGGGCACCTTGCTCGTCGAAGGCGCCGTTAGCATCGCAAGAACCTTCGATATCTCAGAGTCCGTTATTGGCCTCACCATCGTGGCGATCGGCACCTCGTCACCTGAGATTGTCACCTCGCTCGTTGCCGCACTGCGCCGCCACGCCGACGTGGCACTTGGCAATATCCTGGGCTCAAAC
>Ga0315534_1001012_pt1 | contig 19757 bp, 12 predicted proteins | sample SalMarSW160240MG_FD_203094 | JGI IMG/M metagenome (GOLD analysis project Ga0315534, IMG submission 203094) | Salt marsh sediment microbial communities from the Plum Island Ecosystem LTER, Massachusetts, United States - Salt Marsh Sediment SW1602-40 ... | reverse complement strand
CCCACCGGACAGGCCTGTCCGAAGAGAGGTCCTGGTGGCTGCGCGCCGCGGCGTTGACGGTCGCCACTTCGAACTAGGGCACCGCCGAAGTGCCGGATCCATGCGGTTTGCCGAACACGTTCTCCAAGGCTCCCCGCATGACGGACGGATCGGCATCCACGCCAGACCAGTACCGAATTCCAATGACACCCTGGTTGACGAGCATCTCCAGGCCGTCGATCACGGGGCAACCTTTGTCGGAAGAATCACGGATGAGCCGGGTGCGGGGAGGATTCGGGATCACGTCCGCGACGAGCATGTTCGGTCGAAGGCTGTCCAGTTCGACCGGAAGCCGTGCGTCGGCGTCGGGGAACAACCCCACGGATGTGGCGTTGATGACGATGTCCGTATCGGGAGAAATGAAAAAGTCGCCCTTCCAGGCAGCGAAGCTGGCTTGGAAGCTATGCCGGCATTGGGCGCTGACCCGGTTGTTCAGCAGGTCCGCCAATTCGCGGCCACGGCCCTCGTGGCGATTGACGATCGTGATATCCGCCGCTCCAGCCAGTGCTGTCTCCACACCGATGGCGCGTGCCGCGCCTCCTGCGCCGAAGATTACGACGCGCTTTGCGTGGGGGTCGACCTTTTCGCATAACGATCGCACGAACCCTTTCCCGTCTGTATTTTCACCAATCAGCCGCTGACCTTTCCGAACAACACAGTTGACCGCGCCCATCAAAGACGCGGACGTTCCTAACTCGTCCAGTTGTTCGATCACGGCAACCTTGTGCGGCAGCGTGCAATTGAAACCGGCGAAACCCATCGCGCGGGCCCCCTGGACAGCGTCGGCCAAATCGGCCGGCGCGACTTCGATTGTCAGATAGCGCCAATCCAGATTGTGGTGGCGGTATGCCGCCTCCATCATCACCTGGGTGGGATTTTCAGCGACGGGTTGACCGAATACGGCTGTCAACGGCTGTTTGAAATTCATTGGTAGCATTCCGCACACCTTGCTGTCGATCGTTACCCGACGGCGTATTCGTACCACAAAGGCCCGCGCTCCGCGACCCGGCCGGGCCCCTACCCGGAGGCCGCAGATGCTTTGTTTCAGCGACCTGGTTGCGCGTGGGAAAGTGGTCACGTCCGAATGGTTTCGGACGGACATTTTGTGCCGTGCGACGAGCAGCTACAATACGGGGAACCGTCTTATTCAAGACGGCGCTGCGAATGGACCCAGGGCGACCAACGGAATCCCGGCGAACGGGACGTTGGAAGCTTGCTCCGGGGTTCATTGTCCGCGGAGCCGTCAATCAAAGCGGTTTCTCAGCGCCCTGAAATCGCTCCAAGACCGGGGAATGTCACAGCAACATCAGATTTCCAAACAGGTTCTAAAATTTGCATTCCGGTCCGTTCGGCAAATCCGTGATCGTGTCCCGGCGGGTAGTCGTACGCCTGGCGTCGCTGTGGGCGTTCGCCGCCGCCGCTGTCGTCCGCGCCGCTGTCGTTGGCGCTACTATGGCTGCCGCTGTGGCAGGCGCTGTGGCAGGCGAAGTTTCGGACGGCGGCGAAGACTCGGACCTTGCGGCCGTCGCTGCGGGCCGGGTGTTGTTTGAAAGCCGTATTCGTCCCCTTCTAGTGAACCACTGTTATGAATGTCATTCCGCCTCGTCGGAAGAACCGCAGGGTGGGCTGCTGCTGGATACCCGTATGGGCTTGAGGAAGGGGGGACAAAGCGGGCCCGCCATCGTGCCCGGCAGCGCGGTAGAGAGCCGGCTGATTCGCGCGGTGCGTTACACGGATGTCGACTTGCGGATGCCGCCGGATGGAAAGTTGTCGGATCGACAGATCGAGGATCTGGTCCAGTGGGTGGAAAGCGGCGCGTTCGATCCACGCGCGAACAGCGCGTCGCGCCCGTCCTCGTCGACGGAAACGTTCGATCTGGAGAGTCGACGCCGGCAGCACTGGGCCTGGCAGCCGATCGAGCCGGCAGTGCTCCCCCCGGTTGGGCATCCACGTTGGGCGCGGTCGCCCCTGGACCTGTTTGTGTTGGCTGCGTTGCAGCGAGCCGGCTTGAGCCCCGCCGTGCCCGCGGACAAGCACACGCTCATTCGCCGCGTTACCTTCGACCTGACAGGCGTGCCTCCTTCGATTGAGGCCGTGGAAGCGTTTCTGGAGGACGAGCGGCCGGCAAGCTTCGATCGACTGGTGGACCGCTTGCTGGCCTCGCCACGGTTCGGCGAACATTGGGCGCAACGGTGGTTGGACGTGGTACGGTACGCGGAAACCCGGGGCCACGAACAGGACTTTGCCATACCGCAAGCCTATCGTTATCGCGACTATGTGATCCGCGCTTTCAACGAGGATGTGCCGTACGACCTGTGGATCCTGGAACACGTCGCCGGCGATCTGTTGGCCGATCCCCGCAGGCACCTGACGGACGCGAGCAACCAATCCATTCAAGGGACCGGCTTCTGGCACTTGGGCGAGGCGTCGCATTCCCCCGTGGACATCCGGGGGGACGAAGCGGATCGGGCTCATAACCAGATCGACGTATTCTCCCGCGCCTTTCTGGGATTAGGAATGGGATGCGCGCGGTGTCACGACCACAAATTCGACGCCATCTCCACCCGCGACTACTACGCCATGTACGGTTATTTGCAGAGTTCAAGCTTTCAACTCGCCGATGTGTCCGACCCCGTCGCGCAGCAACGCATCTTCGATCAATTGGTCCAGCTGAGGCGGCAGTACGAGCCGCGGATTCGCCGGGTATTCGTGGAGCTCAAACGCCGCCAATTGCAGAGGCTGCCTGCCTACCTGCTGGCCGTCGCGGGACGCGGCAAGGCATCCGGGACGGCGGACCGCAACGCGACTTCGTCACAGCGATTGCACGCGGTCACCATCCAGCGCGTCGAGGAATCGCTGTGCGCCGCGCAGAACGACATCCCGAATCCCCTCCATGTGTTCGCGCGGGTGGGCCTCGGGAATACCGCGCCCGATGTCGAGGTCATTCGCACCGAGAAGGCCGACACGCTGCGGTCGATCCGCCGGCGCGAGGCGGAGTCCCTCCAGCGGCTTGCTGATCTGCAGGTCGCCACCACCGTGCGCTTGGGTCCGACCCGGCAGCGCCTTCCGGCGCGTGACTGGCAGCAACGCGATGTGGTGGAGGATTTCTCCACCGCGGCGCCCGACCGGTGGATCACAAGCGGCTTCCGGTTCGGCAGCGAACCGTGCCGCATCGGCGATCTGCTGCTGGGCACTTCGTCGGGGCGGCCCGTCCGGCGCGTCCTTGATACGCGCGCCGCCGAGAGTACGTTGATTTCGTCGCGGCACACCGGGCTGTTGCGTACCCGAACCTTCGAAATCACCAGCGATCGATTGTGGTACCGTTTTCGAGGCCGGGCGGAAGTTTTCCTGGCCGTCGATTCGCATCGCGTGGTCCACGGGCCGTTGCACGGGGTTGTCAGATCGTCATTGGAGGGCCCGGCGGATGCGTGGCGGTGGCAGTCACACACGGTCCGCGACTACATCGGGCATCGCGTGCACGTCGAGTTTTCCCCGGGCGCCGACTTTGCCCTGGATCGTATTGTGTTTGCCCGTGATGCGCCATCCGATATCGCCCCTGCCAACCGCCATGTGCTGCAGATGCTTGGTGATGCCACGGTAACTCCCGACCCCCTGCGGGCGCTCGCCGAAAATACCGCCGGTGCACTCAAGGCGGCCGTCGAGAACCTGGCGTTGTATGCGGTCGGCCGTGATGACGCATCGTTGCTGAACTGGATGCTCGAACATGAGGGCATCTTTGAACCGCAGCCGTCCCTTCAGGCCTCGTTGAAGCAACTTTCCCGCCAGTATGCCGCGGCGAGAGAAGATCTGGAGAATCAGCTTCCATCGCCGGTGCTGTGCCTGGCGATGCTCGACGGAAGTAGTGAGAACGAGCCCGTACACATTCGTGGTAACCATCGGAACCGGACGGACGACGAAGTCCCCCGCGCGATCCTGACGGCGCTGGGCGGCACGCGCCGGATGGGACCGCGGCGAGGCAGCGGGCGCCTGGATCTGGCGCAACGCCTGGTCGAACCGTCCAATCCGCTTGGTCCGCGCGTGATGGTCAATCGTCTCTGGCATCATCTATTCGGCCGCGGCATCGTGCAACCCGTGGACGAGCTGGGCGCCATGGGTACCCGACCGTCCCATCCCGAACTGTTGGACTATCTGGCCGGCCGTTCGTTCCAGGTGTCGCGGTCCCGGAAACGTATGCTCCGCGACATGGTACTTTCCAATACATACCGCATGGCCAGCCGCGCGAGGCCGGAATGTGAAACACGGGACCCGGACAACCGCCTGTGGCACCGCATGCCCATCCGCCGATTGCCCGCCGAGGCCATCCGGGACCATGTGCTCGCTGTTTCTGGTCGGTGGGACACCACCATGTACGGCCCCAGCGTGCCGGTCCACATAACGCCTTTCATGCGGGGCAATCGTACACCCAAACAGAGTGGCCCGCTGGACGGCGAGGGACGGCGAAGCATTTACATCGAAGTCCGCCGCAATCATCTGCCGGCGTTGCTGGTGACGTTCGACAGACCGGCGCCGTTTGCAAGCATCAGCCGGCGCGGCGTCTCCAACGCGCCGGCGCAGGCGTTGGTTATGCTCAACCACCCGCTCGTGCATCAGCAGGCCGGTATGTGGGCGGACCGACTTTTGGCTGAGACCGGCGCAACAGATCGCCAGCGACTGCGGCGGGCTTATCTGCAGGCCTATGCACGGCCTCCCGATTCCGACGAACAGCAAATGGCCCTTGATTATCTCGAGGTCCGGACGCAACGGCATCGCGCCGAGGGTCACTCCGATGCCAGGCGCCGGGCGTGGCATGAGCTGTGCCACACGCTGATGAACGTCAAAGAATTTACTTTCCTTCCGTGATGATCGATTGGGCGACGCCGTTGACGCCCTGGTGGACGGCCTGTTGTGCGAAGGATTGGTTGAACAATGCATTGTCGCCGTTTCCGGCCGTTGCCGATAACACGACGTGAAATGCTCGGATATTGCGGCGGCGGTTTCGGGGCCGTGGCGCTGGCCGCCCTGATGCACGGCAGTGGCTACGGAAAACGCCCGACGCACAGACGCTCGGCAGCGACTCATCATACCGCCCGGGCACGAAACATCATCTTTCTTTACATGGACGGCGGTATTTCACAGATCGACAGTTTCGATCCCAAGCCGCGTTTGGACCGGGACCACGGCAAACCGTTTGCCGCGCGGATCGAACCGACCCAGTTCAACAACATCGGGACGATCCTGAAGTCGCCCTGGCGTTTTCAACAATACGGACTGAGCGGTATTTCCGTCAGTGAATTGTTTCCGCATATCGCCCGGCACGTGGATAAACTGACGGTCATCCGGTCGATGGTCTCTCCTTTCTCGGAGCACCAGACGGCGAATTTCTTCTTGCACACCGGAACGGGGTTGCAGGGCCGGCCCAGCATGGGCGCCTGGATCAGTTTTGGGCTGGGTAGCGACAACGATGATCTTCCAGCATTTGTCGTTTTGAACGGTGGGCTGATTCCCTCGGGCGGGCTGGACAACTTCGGCAGCGGTTTTCTGCCGGCTTCCATGCAGGGGTCGATCTTTAAAGCGGGAACGGTACCGCTGGCCAATATTGCCAGGCAAGAGAAGACGGCGCATGCCCAGCAATCGAAGATCGACCTGATGCGTCAATTGGACGGACGCTTGTTAGAGCGAGTGGGTCGCGTGGACGCATTGGAATCGGCCATTCGCAACTACGAAACGGCGTTCCGGATGCAGGTAGCCGTGCCGGAACTTGTGAGTTTAAAACAGGAAAGTGCATCGACGTTGCGGAACTACGGGCTGGAATCGGACAACCGGCCAACGCAGATATTTGGACGCCAGTGCCTGCTGGCGCGCCGCATGGTGGAACGAGGTGTCCGTTTCATCGAATTAACATGTCCCCACACGGACAACGACCGCTGGGACGCGCACGGAAATCTCGTGAAGAACCATAGCGAAAACGCGCGGGCCGTTGATCAGCCGGTGGCGGCATTGCTGGAAGACCTGTCGCGGCGCGGGCTGCTGGACGAAACACTGGTCGTGTTCACCAGTGAATTTGGCAGAACGCCGTTCGCCCAGGGAACCGACGGACGTGATCACAATCCTTTTGGATTTTCGTTGTGGCTGTGCGGTGGTGGTGTCCAAGGAGGCCTGACGTACGGCGCAACCGATGAATTTGGCTACCACGCCATCGAAAAAAGAACGGAAATCCATGATCTGCATGCCACGATGTTGCACTTGCTGGGGCTGGACCACACGCGATTAACGTTCCGCTTCAGCGGTCGCGATATGCGGCTGACAGACGTGCGCGGCCGTGTCCTGCCGATCCTCAGCTGACAAAGGTGAGCTGATAAAGGTGTCAGGAACCTTTTTCCTGCTTCCGGGGCCGACCTCGGGGACGGAGCGTCGTCTCGAGTCCTAATCGGCGGACGATGCGGTCGCGCCAGGACACTTCGCCGAAAGGAGAACCACGTTGAACTGAGCGGCGGAGCGCCGTCAACTCGGCCGGGCTCTGGGGTGCGTTGACATGCTCGATCCAGCCAGGGCGGCGAGCGAGTGGCCAGGCGGCCAACAAGCATTTCTCCTTGGCTGATCCATGCTTCCAACGGAACAAGCTACTGAATTTCCAATCCTCGGCCCGCTCAACGAGATTGGCCCGCAATGCGTTGCGTTCGACATACCGGCAGACTGTATAGAAGTGATTGTCATCTTGCACGGGAAACGACTTGAATCGGCCCTGATAAATGTGACCACTGCCCGTGCTGTGGCGGTATGCGTGCCACCGCTGTGTATGCGTCAAAGTGAGCCACCCCACAAACCGCGATAGCTCTCCGTCCTCTTGGGGCCAGACGACCAAGTGCCAATGGTTGGGCATCACGCAGTACGCCAGCAGTTGCGTGTTGGTCCTTGCGACCGCTCCTTCGAGCACCTGCTCGAAGGCCTCATAGTCCCCTTTCTTCTCAAAGATGGTCATCCGCGCGTTGGCGCGGTTGAGGACGTGGTACACTAAGCCGCCGTCGGCCGCTCGCCGGGGTCTTCCCATACCGCGACGTTACCCGGAAACAATCGTCCTGTCAATAAAAAGGTTCCTGACACCTTTTCCACCGCTTTTCCACCGCATGATGGTGACCCCGAGCGGGCCGGCGCCGGAACGGAAGGGGGGCGGTTTGCTTGGTTAGCGGGCTTTCCGTGGCCCACCGTCGCCCCGATGCGGCCCAGTCTTCGGCCGCGTCGGTGAGCCGATTCAAAACACGCTCGACGTACTGCCGCCATTGCTCGACGCCCGCTCGATCCAAACCGGCGGGCACAGAGATTTCGTGGCTGACGACCGCCCGCGCCCGGGACATGGGCCTCGGAATAGCAAAACGGTCCCAGCTCGAAACACGCCACGGCCGGTCGTAACCAAAACCCATGGCCACGACGGGCATGCCCAGCTTGGACGCCAGGTAAATGGGACCTTGGGCGAGGCGGCGGCGGGGGCCACGTGGACCGTCGGGAGTGATCGTCAGATGCATGTGCTGACTCCGCCGTAGCAACTGGCGAATGGCCGTGCCCGCTCCGCGATACGTCGACCCGCGAACACACTCAAAGCCCAGGTGATAAGCGACCCGAGACAAGATGTCGGCATCACGATGCCTGCTCAGCAGCATGGCCAGATTGCAGTGCCCGCGAAGGTAGATCGGGAACAAGATATATTCGTGCCAGAATACGTAGATCTTCTGGCCCTGACAGTCGCGGCGAGCCGGATCAATCGCAGGATCGAAATATGCCACCCGGTAGTCCAGGCTCGCCATCCATCGCCGGGCGGCCGAAGCGGCCAGCAATGCGCCGAGATGCGTCAGCAACGGACTGCCAAGCTTCATGGAATCCATTCTCCCGAGAAGACCTCCACGGCCGGCCCGGTCTTGTAGACGTGGTCGTCCCGCGTACTCCAGTCGATCGCAAGATCGCCTCCATTGAGGCGAACCAGCAACGTTCTGTCGGTCCGCTGGGATAATGCGCCCGCCACGCAAACCGCGGCTGCTCCCGTCCCGCAGGCCATCGTCTCTCCGGAACCGCGTTCCCAGGTACGCTGGCGTACTTCCGCGCGGGAAAGAACCTGCACAAACTCCACGTTCGTTCTTTCCGGAAAACAGTCGCTGTGTTCAATCTGAGGGCCCCATCCGCGCACCAGTTCGTCGGACAGTCGTTCGACGAACATGATGCAGTGAGGGTTTCCCATGGAGACCGCCGATACGCGGAAGCGCTGGCCGTCCACCGGCAACTCGACATCTATGACGGGATTGCCCGGCAGCGAAGTCGGAATGCGGTCTGCCTCCAGAATAGGCGGCCCCAGGTCGACACGAACCTGTTCCACTCGCTGATCGCGGACGACGAGTGTCAGGGGCAGCACGCCGTTGGCCGTTTCAATGGTCAACTGCTCCTTCTGGCAAATCCCGTGATCGTACACGTATTTGGCCACGCATCGTATTCCGTTGCCGCACATTTGCGCTTCGGAACCGTCCGCATTGAACATCCGCATGCGGGCGTCGGCAATCTCGGACGGACAGATCAAGATCAAGCCGTCGGCTCCAACCCCCAGATGACGGTCGGAAATGCGTCGCGCCACCTCCGGCAGGTTCGAGGGTGGGGAGCCGTTGAAGCAATCCACGTAGACGTAGTCGTTGCCCGTTCCGTGCATCTTGGTAAATCGCATGCCGTCGACCAACTTGGGATCATTATGGATGATCGTTACGGATGTGCGCCATCCGATCAGCGAAACGCGTCTTGCTCTCGCATCAACCGGTCAGATCCAGTTGGGTTCCGCTGCTTCCGGAAGCATCCTTGCTCTGGCGTGTTTCCTCGTCGGGGCCCGATTCGGTTGTATCGGGCCGCTCGTCCACTTCCCACAATCGCCGGCCATCGGCATCTCGATCGGAGATTTCCTGGTCTTGTTGTGTTTCTCCGATTCCGGACGCTGTGTCGGCCTTTTCGGCCATGCCCGCTGTCCGCTCTGCTCCCGACGCGTCCTGCAGGGAACGCTCACTTTCACTCCCTTTGGTCTGGGACAGCGGCGCTCCCGCGGCGCTTCCAGCAATTCCCCCCAGTGGTCCCAGACTCATGACACCTTCTCCCCTATCTATCGTAGCACGCGGCGGAGCCGGGCATATTGGACTCTTATCGGCGCCGGAGCGGCCGTCCGTTGAACCATTGGCGAACGTCCATCAATCGTGGCGTGCCCGGAGGCTGTCGGCCCAGATCGGCCTGGATCTGCTGCCACGCCTGATTCATCCAGGGGAATGGCTGTTCGCGGATGACGGGGTCCTCGAACGTGCCTTCGACGTAGATTTGCAGGATTTGTTTGCTGGCTTCGCCGAGCAGACGCCGGACGACCGGCAGCGGCAAATCGGATTCCCGGAAGTTGGCATGGAATGCTAATTGGACGTTGCGGCTGAAATCCATAGTGCCCCTGCCGTACAGATTTACGGCGTCTCCCAGCAGGTTGAACTTGTCGAAATAGACGCGATTACCGTGTATCCGGTACTGAAGTTCACATGTTGTGAACGCTGTCGTGTTGGGCAGTCGCGCGGAAAGTACTTTCAGCAGGGCGACGATCAGCGGCAGTTCGTACATGTCCGCGTGCCGCAGCATGGCGTGTCCCCGCCCGTTGAGCGTTGCCGCGGAGAAGGCGAAACCTTCCAGCGACAACCCGCCGTCGAGGATGCCTTGCAGCGGCTGTTGTCTGGGAAGCGATGCGGCCGGCAGGCGGTTCAAATCCGCGCCGACGACGCCGATCTGGGTACTGAATTTTGGTTTCTGATCGGTCGTCGTCCAACCGTCCGCGACCACGTTTCCGCCGAGAGACTTGGCGGTAATTCGTCGAATTTTCGTCCGTTGGGCCTTCCCGGCATAGGCTCCCAGCAGCACGCGACCGGGATCAGCCAGGAACGGCCCTTGCACGTCGGCCAGAATCACATTTTTCACTTTGAGAGAATCCAGCTCCAGGTTTCCGATGGCTGACCAGTCACGAGGGCCGCGTGATTGTCCGGTCACGTGCACGTTTCCCGTTGCATCTTCGATAGAGAAGCCTGCCCAATCGAATCGCTTTTTCTGCAAATGGCACGTGATGTCCCAGCCGGCGCGAACGGGCATCGTCGGGTCGTTCGTCTGGCGGAAGCGGAGGGCGCCGTCGACGTCCATACGGCCGCCCGGCCCCGCTCTTTTCAGAAGGCTGCGCAGACCCGGAGGCAGTGCCCTAATCGTATCCTCATCCGCGACAAGCCGCTCGACCTGAAAGCGGCCAAAATCGGCATGCCATGGTTTACCGTCCGCGCACTGCACAAAGCCCGACGCCGACACTTTTGTGTTGCGGTGCCATCCCTGAACTCCGTCGATGTCCAACTGCTGCGATGCGTACTTGAGCGTGCCGGCCAATTTGTCCAAGCGGTAGGGAGCGAAGCGTGGATAAATGGAAACGCGGTTGGCAACCGGCTGCATCGTCGCGATCATCTCGGGACGCGGTCGTCGACCCGATCCTTGCAATTGAATCGTCAGATCGACTTCGCCTTGCGGACGGATTTCGTGCCAGAAGTGCCGGGCACGTGACGGCAAGGCATCGCGCAGCGCGTCGTCCAGCGCAATACGACTGCCCTGGATGACCAGGTTCACGATCGGGTAGGCGTCACCCGCTCCGAGGGATCCGTTCATGACGACTGAACCGCTGCCGTGGATCCCGACCAGATCGATGATCTGCCACGATCGAGCGTTGCCCTGAATGCTGCCCTGGATGTCGCTGAGCGGATAGCGAAACCGGTCATATTCGACCGCACCCGCTCGAATCCTGGCAACGAGAAAGTCGTGTGGCCGGGATGCGTCGGGGCGCGTTTTCTGCCACTTCCATTGAACCTCTGCTCGGGCGGTCGGATGCAGCGTAAAGAGAAACTGGCGCGCTTTTTCCGGCAGTGCGTTAAGGAACTGGTCGTCGATCGCCACGTCGTCGCCCTCGATGTGCATCCAGCCGGTGGCGCGCGGCCCCGGGTTTTCGATGCGGCCCTGAATCGTGACGGGACGGTCTTGGGCCACCGCGACAATGTCGGTGACGCAGACATCATCCGTGACGCGCACTTCTCCCCGCGCTTCGCGAAGCGGATACGGAAAACGGTGATAGCGCAGAGCCAGGCCGTGCAACCGCACGCGAACATCGCGCGACCAGTGGCGACCGTCGTGCGTAAAGTCCGCCGCAAGCCCCAGCTGGCCGGCGGGTTGAAAATCGCGACCGACTTTTGCGCAATGTTGCGACACGGCCGCGAGGCGCTGCTGGTCAACGAAGAGATTGGGCACTTCCACGTGCGCGTTGAACAGGGCGTCCGGACCCCATCCCGTTCGACGGCAGGTAAGCTCCACGCGGCTGGCCCCCTGGCTGGCTGACAATCGGCTGACGTGGATGCCGTCCGAATCGATGCGCACGCTGGCTTTCAGGTTGTGCAGCGCGCCGCCCAAGGCGGGATGCGAGAGTTGGCCCTGCCGCACATCGCAGTCGACGCCAAAGCGGAAGGCCGGATCGGCTCCGGCATTGTATGCCACGCTGAATTGGGCGGTGGCCGCGGCCTGCAACGTTAAATCCTGGGGCAGACGGCCGTTGAAGGACGCCGGCAGAACTCGCCACAACCGGGAATCGACCCGCAAACCGTGCGCGGCCCCGGACAATTCGCAGCGGCCGGCCGCCGGGTCGACGGTGCCCTGCAAACGGGCCCGCTCAACGTAGGCGCCACGAAAGGCACCATCAACGGTCAGGCCTCGGCGCTCGCCCGGTCGGTTTTCCGGCGTCGGTGTCAGCACCAGTTCCATTTCTCCCAACGCCAGCGGCTCCGGCCAAGCGTTGCTTGTCGTGACGCCACCAGCGTGTGGCGGAACGTACTCGACCACCGCGCTCTCGACGACAACCCGGGGCGATCGCCGGCTGAACTTTGGCAGAGGAAGCAGCACGTCCAGATTCCAGTCGCCCCGCGAGCCGGGTTGCACGCGGGCCCGGGCCCCTCGCACGATGACTTGCCGAGCGTCCAGATTCTGCGAAATCAATCGCTTGAACTCGGTATTACACACCACCAGGATTTCGTCGATGTAGATCAGTTCCGCGCCGGGCCCGTGTCTTGATGGATCGACGAGCGACAACCCCTGGATGCGGATTCCCTCTCCCTGAATAAGCTGTGCGCCGTCCACGTGGACCGTCAGGTTGGAGTAGTGCTGTGCCAGTCGGCGCTGGATGATCTTCTGGATCTCGTTGTCGATGCGCAGGTATAGAAACACGGCCGTGCCCAGCATGGCCACGGCCAACACCACGATGGACCGTTGAAAACAGTACCAGCAGCAGTTCGCCAAACGTCTGATAATGGGTCCGTTCCTTCGGTTACTGCTCTGTCAGACAATGAACCTTATCGAAAGATCCAGAGCTCAAAGAAAGTCCGTGCGCGTCGCTTGTCGTTCGTGCCGGTCCGTGCCGGGGCCGAAACGTGCGACGAGCGCCGCGGCCGCCAGCACGACGAGCCCGATCAACGCAGGCTGGCGGTAGCGGATGGATCCCACGAAGATGCTGTGAAGAACAGACACGTACGCGGTGGGCAAGCCGCACAGCAAGTAGGGCCATCCGCGGCCGCAATAGCGCGCGAATCCCCAGACACCGAAAACGGCCACCGGTACGTACCACGCCGACATCGCCAGCATCACGACGGGGCTGCGAAAGCCGCCGTCGTTCGGCCAGATATTCCAGAGTCGCGCCAGTTTGATGCCCGCCAGCCGCAGGGTCCGCCACGGATGCTGCCATGCCCATGTCAAGGCTTCCCGCACCAACAGACGATTGACCTGGTATTCGATCGGTGGATCGGTTTCCCGGTGTTGACTCTCGAGCGATCGGCGAAGCCGGGCCTGGCGTTGGGTGACGTGGTCCATGTTGCTGCTGCCATCGGCCGTGGGACTCAAGCTGTCGTACAGGCTTGCTCCGACTTGCAGTGTCGTGGGCACAAAGCGGCTCGTGACAACGGCGTTGCGGATCCACCAGGGCGACATGGCCATGATGAAGGCCGCCAGGATAACACCGGTGGCCGCCCACGGCCGGCGTCCCCGCCGGCTCGCAACAATGTGCGCCGCCGCGCCCAGGGGAGTAAAGAGCAGCCAACTGGGTCGCACCAGCGTGGCGGCTCCTCCCACGAGACCGGCCGCGCAGGCCCATGCCACCGCGCGACGGCGGCGCGGGTCCGTGGCGCTGTTTGTCCACAGCACGAGCTGCCAGGCCGCGCATGCCGTAAAGAGGCCTTCGGTCAGGACGAGTCCTCCTACGGCGACGGCTTCGGGGCTCACGGCCAGCAGTATGGCGGCCAACCATGCGATCCGAGCGTCGAACAATCTTCGTCCCAGACAATAGACGCCTCCCACGGCGCAGGTGCCTGCCAGCGCACTGGCGATTCGCGCCCCCAGTACCGACGGACCAACGAGCTGGATGACTCCTGCCAGAAAGAGTGGATAACCAGGCGTTCGAAAGACCAGTGCGTCAGCCGGCTCGTACCGGTAGGCCTTTCCCTCTGCGATAGCCAGTGCGAGCTGCCAATAGCTTTCGCTGTCGCCAAATGCGAACTGCTGCCCCGTTGGTATCCGAGCCGTCCACCATGCTGCGGCTCCAATCCGCGCGACCATGGCCAGGGCCAGAACCAGCGCGAGACGCCACGAGGAGCAGATCGTTTCGCCCATGTTCGATCATCAGGCTCCCGCTGCCGGACAACACCACGCGCACCGGTACCGAACTGCCACGCGTTGACCGGCGAAGGCGTGACGGCGCCACCGCGAGAAAATTGGGGCGATATGGTATGCGGGTCGGGGAAGGAGCGTCAAGGGAGCTTGTGGCGTCGGAAAGGCGAGCGAGGCGAGCAACATCCTAAAAAACTGCACGGATGAACAGGCTAGACGCCGGTTTGCGACCGATGGGCCGTTTCTGTTGGAGGTAAGCCGATTTCACGCGCTCATTTTGCTGTCACGTTTCCCGGTCGCAGAGCGGTTCCATGGAGGTGTGGAACTGCTGCTGGATACTCGTCCGAAATCGCCGCCAGATATTGGTTTACACGTGCTGGCGGGCCGTTATACTCATGCCAGTCATCGCAATGGCAACTACCGCGTGCACCCCCCGTCACGCGCGTCCACGCTCCCGTCGGATACCAACCGCAAACACACATCGGCCTGAGGAGACCACGCATGGAGAACCGGGCGACATTGCTTTGGGCCAGCTTCCTGACTTTGATCGTCGCCGGCGTTGGTTTCGCCGTGCGGGGGGGGATCCTCCGGGATTGGGGAAGCCAGTTCGGATTTACCCAACTCGAATTGGGCACGATCACTGGAGGAGGCCTCGTAGGATTCGGAGTGGTGATCCTGATTGCCAGCCAGCTTACCGATCGGCTCGGATACAAGGCGATCCTGTTCATCGCGTTTGTTCTACACCTGCTGTCGGTCGTGATCACCATCGCCGCGACGCCCGTCTATGCGGCTGCTGGCAAAGCAGCCACTTTCCAGTGCCTGTATTGGGGCATGTTCATGTTCGCGGTGGCCAATGGACTGTGTGAAACGGCCATCAACCCGCTGGTCGCCAATATCTATCCGGAACGCAAGACGCATTACCTGAATATCCTGCATGCCGGTTGGCCCGGCGGATTGATCGTCGGAGGGTTGTTGGCCCAAGTGCTCGTGGGAAACGTCCGATGGGAGATTCCGCTGGCGCTCTATCTGGTTCCGACCCTGTGGTATGGCTACATCGTGCTGCGGCAGCGTTTCCCCGAATCCGACGTGACGAGGGCCGGGATCAGTTACGTCGAGATGCTCAAGGAGTTCATGTCTCCGATCCTTCTGTTCCTGCTGCTTCTCCAGGCCTGCGTCGGTTATGTGGAATTGGGAACCGATAGCTGGATTGCCAATATCACGGAAACGTTCCTGGCAGGACAGGGACTGCTCTTGTTCGTGTACGCATCGAGTATCATGTTCGTGTTGCGTTTCTTTGCCGGGCCGATCGTCGAGCGTATCAATCCCCTGGGTCTGCTGTGCGTGAGCACCGTGTTGGGAACGTCGGGGTTGTTGTTGCTGGGGTCGTTCACATCGGCGGCATGGATCTGGATAGCCGTAACCATTTATGGTTTGGGAAAGTCATTTCTCTGGCCGACCATGTTGGGTGTTGTCGGCGAACGGTTCCCGCGGGGCGGGGCTGTCACGATGGGCGCGATTGGCGCCACGGGAACACTCTCCGCGGGCCTGCTGGGTGGACCGGGCATTGGCTACAAGCAAGACTATTTCGCCACGGCCAAGCTGACCGAGCTGTCGCCGTCCGCATACGAACGCTACGCCGCGGATGAAGCTCACGGTTTCCTGCTCTTACCGGACGTTAGGGGTTTGAACAACCAGAAGGTAGAAGTGCTATTGGAAATACAGAATGGCCATTGGACGCCGGCGGCGACTCTGGACAGCGACCTGGAGATCGCCCGGCAGCACGGCGATGTGCCCCAACCATTGCAGGAACTGTACGTGTGGTGGGAGCAGGAAGCGGAGCCCCACAAAGAGCAGGATCACGAACCGGTCAAGGCAGCGCGAATCTACGGTGGACAGATGGCATTGAAGTATACGGCTGGAGTTCCGGCGTTCATGTTCGTGGGATACTTGTTGCTGGTTCTCTATTTCCGCAGCCAGGGCGGTTACACGCAACTGACGATCTACGAGGAAGAAGTGAAACGCGAATGAGTCGCTCAGCCGTGCGGGACGGGGACGCTGCGCGGGGCCACCGGGCGTTCCGACCGGTCTCATCCGTCGCCGCGGGCCGGCTCTCGTTGGATGCTGGCAGTGTTTGAGGATCGAAGAGTGACGTGCGACGGCGTCCCTTCCACCAGGATTTCTCCCGGCATGATCTGCGCGGGAACGGGCCCAGCGGGGCCGTTTATCGCTCGCGCGACGCGGTCCCATTCACGGTAGCCCATGGCCTGGCACGGCCAGTCTTGAGCGGCCCATGTGGCCTTAAGCAGCTCCCGGATCAGATAGATCGGTTCGGCTGCCAGCGCGTCGCGCCGCAGGACGATGCTGCCGTCGCGCTCCGTCCGCCGGGCTCGGCGGGCCAGCGTTTGGACCAGGCCGTCCGTGATGGATTGCACTTCGGAGGCGAGTTGGGCCAGCCGCAGCAGGGCGTCGACCACCAGCGGGTTGTAATCCTGGCGAAGTTTGGGCAAGAGATCGTGCCGGATGCGATTGCGCGTGAATCGCACATCTTGGTTGGAGGCATCGGAACTGTATGGCACGTGGAGTTCGTGCAGATAATCCTTGAGCACTCCACGACGGACGGCCAACAACGGCCGAACGATGGTCACGGCGGGTCCCAACGGCCGCGCGCGGCGGATGCCGGCGAGTCCGGCGAGTCCTGTGCCGCGCACGATGCGGTGAAGCACCGTCTCTGCCTGGTCGTCGGCCGTGTGGGCAGTAACGACGTACCGCGCGCCACATGATTCGGCCTCCTTCCGCAGAAACGTATAGCGCGCGCGCCGTGCCGATGCTTCCAGGCCGTCGCCTCTTCGGCAGAACGACGTTCGTCCGCGGCGACCGACGCGGAGGGGAAGTTGCAACTGCCGGCTGAGATTGCGGACTCGACGTTCGTCGTGATCGGACGCCTTTCCCCGCAGCCCGTGATTGAAGTGGCCCAGCCAGAGCCGGCCCGCGCCTGCCTGTCGCAACTTCAGACGCGAAAGCGATACGGCCAGTGCGACGCTGTCCACGCCGCCCGAGACGGCGATCAACACCGACACCTCTTGCCACGCCTCGGCGGGCCACGCCTCGGCAAGCTGCAGTTCCAGCGGATGACAGGCGGACATCGATAATTGAGAGAAGTTTGAGAAGTTTGAGGTCCCCTTGCCGGGACGAAACGCCCATGCGCTCTGCGTCCCCGGAATAATCTACCCATTTTTCCAGGCCCGTGCATGACATGCGACCCGATGATCGGGTCCGGCCTGCGCGGGGGCTCGCGTCCGGTAGCGGGCGAGCGGTTATTGATATGGTTGCAGATCACGGCAACTCTGGTACTATGCGGTGTGCGCGTTGCGAGTGGGCGAGAGCCCCCTCAAGGTAGGGAGTTCGACCCCGGCGACGCCGCAAGAACGTTGTTCACGTCCCGGAGACTTGGATACGCGTCCGACGCGACGGTGTGCCAGGAAACGGGAGGAGATGATTCAACCGACGTTTGTTGAGTGATGCTGAAACGTCCTGCAAATGCGCGGGGGCAGGTGAGGGTATGGATTGGTTGCTAATTGTCCTGGACTTTCTTGGTCTGCGATCGGTATCGGCAAAACGCGGCGGCTCGAGTGATCGCGGGCCGTCGTCGCGGGCAACACGCGGAGTAGTGACGGGTGCGCGACATGCTGCCACCACATCCGCCGCCCGCACGTGGGAGACCGGCCGGACGGAAGACCGATTCGAGACAGCCGCGCAAAGGGCGGTCATGGTCCGACCCAGCACCGAACCATACCCTGGCCCTCGTCGACCGAGGGCCCATGGCTGCCGGCCTTCCCGGCGGAACATATTGAGTTTGCCTGGTTTCCGCATCACGGCTTCTGCGTTGCAGGCGTGTGGGCTTTTTGCCGGCGCAGTGCGCGTCCACCTTTTTCGCGGGGACGCGGGCGCCACCGGTTAGCCCGGCAATAAGTGATCTGCCGGTTGATCTCCTCTCAGGCACGTTCGTGCCACTGGTGTGCTGGCGCCACAGGGAGTGCCGCAAACGCGGCTTACCGCGTCGATCGGATCACCGTCGGATCGCGGGCTCCTGAGAAGACCGCGTGTGATGCAGTGAGGTGCCGTCCCGTGTCACTTCTTTTTTCTTCTTTCCTGATTGTCGCGCAGGGCTTTGGCGCCAATCCCGGTCTCATCGCGGTTACGGCCGCGGTGATCAGCTTCGTGCTGGCGGTCGTGTTGGTCAAGCTTTTCGATCACCTCCGCAAGAAGGATGCCACGCGCGAGGCTCAGCAGATCATTGAGCGTGCGGACATCGAAGCGATGTCGCGGCGCAAGGAGGCCGATCTGGAAATCAAGGAAGCCGCTTTACGGCAGCGCTCCGAGGGTGAGAAAGAACTGTCCCAGTTACGGCAGGAATTGCACGAGCGCGAGCGTTCGCTGGACAAGCGTGAAGACAGCCTGGACCAGCGCGCCGACCACCTGCGAAAACAGGAAAAGATGGTGGAAAGTAACCAGCGAAAGCTGGCGGAGAAGATCGATGACGCCACGCGTCGCAATGAAGAACTGCAGAGCGTGCTTAACCTGCAACGGCAGACACTGCACCAATTGAGCGGATTGAGCGAAGAAGAAGCCTCAAGCCGACTGCTCGAAATGCTGGAAAAGGAACTGACGCACGAGCAGGGAGCACTGATCCTCAAACATGAACAGACCGTGGCCGAGACGTGCGACAAGAAGGCAAGGGACGTGCTGCTGACCACTCTCCAGCGCTTCGCAGCTTCGCATACAGCCGATTCGACCACCAGCACCGTGGACATTCCCAATGACGAAATGAAAGGCCGTATCATCGGCCGCGAGGGCCGCAATATCCGTGCCTTTGAAAAGGCGACGGGCGTGGACGTGCTGATTGACGACACGCCGGGGGTGGTGGTGGTGAGTGCGTTCGATCCGGTTCGCCGCGAAACGTCGCGGATGGCTTTAAGCAAACTGATTGCCGACGGCCGCATCCATCCGGCACGGATCGAGGAGATCGTCACAGAGACGCAGGGTGAAATGGAACGGCATATTCAAAAGCTTGGCGAGGAGGCGGCGCAGGAAGCCGGCGTGCACGGACTGCACGAACGGATCCTTCATCTGCTCGGCAGACTGCACTTCCGTACGAGCTACAGCCAGAATGTGCTCCGGCATTCCATAGAAGTTGGTTTTCTGGCAGGCTTGATGGCCGAGGAAATCGGATTGGCCGGTTCGGTGGCCCGGCGGTGCGGGTTGCTGCACGACATCGGCAAGGCCGCCGACCATGACGCCGAAGGAGGGCATCCGAAGATCGGCGCCGATCTGCTCAAACGTTACGGCGAAGGCCCGGAAGTTGTGCACGCCGCCTTGGGACACCACGATGACCTCCACGTGCAGAAGCCCTATACGATGCTCGTGGCGGCTGCGGATGCCTGCAGCGCTTCGCGCCCCGGGGCGCGGCGCGAGACTTTGGACCGGTACATCAAACGGATGGAAGAACTGGAATCGCTCGCTACCAATTTCACAGGGGTCGAGCAGGCGTTTGCCATCCAGGCCGGCCGTGAATTGCGCGTGATCGCCAGCGCCAAGGATACCACCGACGAGTCCGCCGCGAAGATCTGCCGCGATATCGCCCACGCACTGGAACAACAGTTGACGTATCCGGGTGAAATCAAAGTGACCGTGTTGCGCGAAACTCGCGTGACTGAATTGGCCCGCTGACAGCAACTCCGACCAGCTCCAAGTGAGTCCGTGCGCATCCTCTTGATTGGCGACATCGTGGGAAAACCGGGCCGCGACATTGTCAGCGCGGCAACCGCCGGACTTGTGCAGCGCGAACAACTGGATCTGGTGGTGGCCAATGCCGAAAACAGTGCGGCAGGCTCCGGGATCACCCCTGCCATCTATCGCGAATTGATGGACGCCGGGGTCGATGCCATCACCCTTGGTGACCACATCTACCGCCGGAAGCAAATCAGCGAGATTCTGCG
>Ga0315534_1001010_pt1 | contig 19772 bp, 16 predicted proteins | sample SalMarSW160240MG_FD_203094 | JGI IMG/M metagenome (GOLD analysis project Ga0315534, IMG submission 203094) | Salt marsh sediment microbial communities from the Plum Island Ecosystem LTER, Massachusetts, United States - Salt Marsh Sediment SW1602-40 ... | reverse complement strand
GGTGACCATTTCGGCCAAGCCGGGCGTGGCGATTCTGACCTATCGCAAGCAACAATGAGGATTCCGATACTTGGTCACTTCGATATCGTTCTACAGCCATAACAGCCTATCTTTCTATAGTTACGTCTACACCAATTCAGACTATCTCGTCAGGGGACGTTTTACAGAAGAATTGATGCTCCTTCAAACGCTAATCTCCCCCCATCTAATCATATCAAAACCACGATAAGCCATGGATATTTCCCGAAAATTTTCATCTTTGAAGGGATTGGTTGTCAAGGTGTATATTAAGACAGGTTATCATTGAATTTTTGGCGGGTGCACTTTTTGAGCACGGACATTGAAAACGTTGCTAAATGTTCACTTTTTTATAAATCCCTGATGCTAAAGGGCTTATGGAATGGCCATTTTCGCAGAATTGGCAGATAAGGGATTGTGCGGGTGCGTCAAGCCAAAAAAGCTGAGAAACAGTGAATACAAAGTATGCCTAAACAGAGGAACTATGGTACATATAGAGTAGATGTTTCGATGTATTTGGTGAGAGAAAGTCGACTAAAATCTAACAGGAAACCTCAAACTGCTTTATATGAATATTAGTATTTGAGTCTAATGCGATATTTATCATTGTGCCTTAGGGCCCGCCTGTCGTGACTGCACGATGTGTTTATTTGAACTTCCGCCTCTTCATCTTTCGCAGTGACTATATTCACACTTAAAGTCGCGCCGTGAATGCTCATGGAGGAGACATCCAACTCTATAGGTCTATCAAAGGTTTCTTTGCCTTCATTTTTGATATTCCGCTTGGCCCAGGCCAAACCACTTGTTGCCAGGTTCCTCTCGCATGCCTGAAGGTAAGCAGTATCTGATTGGAACAGGATCTTATTCGCACTGCCGGTTAAAACGATCATCTCGGCCCCGATTAAAGCTATTGCCACTACTAAAAGTATCAACACAAAACCATTTTGTTGCGGATGTTTCATCTCTACTACAAGACCTTTCGAAAAGCACCTGCAAAAAACAGATAGGAATTGGCCATCTTCTCTTCCGAACAGCCCCGAACATGATGCTCTATGCAGGTCTTAACCTCCACGGCACAACCGTCCCTGTCGTTTCTCCGGACTTGCCATTCTACTTTGGCGTTCGGCACCGACCATACTTTCGTCTTTTCTTCGTATTGTTCTTGAGCAGCCGACAACCTGCGTCTGAGTACCTTGCCATCTTTCAATTGATAGCAGACAATACCTTGTGGCAATTCAATCAAAAGCAGGTTTTTATTTGTTGTATATTCCCCGAATGATTCCGGCAGTCCCTTCGCAGCGTCAACATCCTCGTGCATTTGCCCTAACATATTGAGCACACTTGTGTTCTCCTGTACAACGCCACATAAACGCGGGATATCGCTAATAATGGTGGTGAGCAATCCCACCAAAACAATCGATACAGATGAGCCAATGACCATCACCACTAACAACTCTGTCAATGAATAACCTCTGCGCATTTCTATTGCTCCGGTTCTGCCAAAACATATCTACACAATTGAACTTTGACTTCCTTACTGAAGCTCATGCCGCCTGCTTTCACCTCAACCAATTTCATCCCCTCCCATTGACCGGCCCCCGCCGACTCTTTGATAGAAACATTGAGATTTGGCCAAAGCCGCACGAAATCTTCGTCACGGATAGCTTCACCCGTTAAAGCTATGCTGTCAAGTTCCGCCTGGGCGGCTGCTATACAGTGTTGCCTCATCCACTGGTAGCGATTTAATTTTGCGAACACGTGCAGTGACAATGCCAACCCAGCCAAAACCATTCCCAAGACCGCAAGAGCAACCACTATTTCGGTTATTGAAAACCCCCTGTTTTTTTTCTTCTTACCAGACATAACTTTACTCCATTTAAGGTACTACGGGAACGCAAGGTCCGCTGTATGATTAACAATTACAATGAGTGGAGAGAATATGGCATAAACAACAAAACCCACCATTACTCCCATAACAAGTGATACACAAGGCCACATTATGAACCTGACGAGGTTGGCGCGGTAGCTGTAGTTCGAGCGATAGAGCGACTCAAGTGTCTCTAATACAGTCAAAGTATTGCCCTGATTGACCTGCTCATCAAACGCCCAGGCAAGGGGAGAGCCTAATCCGGTTTGTCTGGCCGCAATTGCTATATTGTCACCTCGCTCTACTTTTTCCAGCCATTTTTTTAGTCGTTTTCTGAAACAATGGTTCACATCGAGATAAAGTATATTGGTAATCGCATCATTAACCATGCAACCGGCGTTAAGTGACAGCCGCAGAAGCTCAACAACCTGCACCATCGAATAATTCTTCTCAAACCAGTGCAGAACAGGCAAGTGCCATTTTATAAAGTCAGCAATTCGCGAAATTAAATAAGGCTTGTCCGGTCGACGGGGCCGAAACTTAATCCGAATCGAAGCCGGAACAACCACAAGAACTATAAGTGCAAATACCAAGGTGATTAACCACCCATAATCATAGGTAATAAAACTTGTGGCCCGGATTAAAAATCGAGTGGAAGCTGGAAGCTGTGCGCCCTCTGTCATTTCTGTTAGCACACTGTGAAATAGCGGAAAGGCTTTCCACATTAGTCCCGATACGATAAAAAACATAAAGATTATTAGTATTATCGGATAGGCTGGGTGAACCGGCCTGATTTTCCTGCTTTCATCGGCCTTGGTGACCATATCAGCTTCAATGCTCTTCATGGCAAGCGGAAGCTGGTCGATCCGCTCGGCAGCAGCTATCATTGCCACTATATAACCGGGACATTTAGGGTAGCCTCTTTTAATCGATTCGCTCAATGAGTAGCCCTGAACCAGCCATTTTTGAATTCTTCGCAGGATTCTTGACCGTCGGTCTGTTCGCCCGCCGGCAGCTGATTCAAGGGCCATAGGTAATGGCAGGTTCTGACGCATACTCGAACCGATTGTCGAGACGACGTATGCAGCAGTCGCATGCCGGGATGTTAAACCGTAGGCTATGATTGAACCTACGAACAAAATAAAAAACATGAAGCCGATTATCGACAAAGGGCTAAACACAAAGCCTGCAGTTACTAATAAGAAAAGAGATGCAAAAGTTATGAGTATCCATTTTGCACATTTCTGAGGCCATTTCTCGGAATCGGGTTCACGTCTTGCCATTAGCACAGCCAGCAATGTAACGATGAAAATAACGGGTACAAATAGTATATTCTCAAACGACTCTCTCAAAACGGCAGCATAACCCAACAAAAAACATACGACCGGCAATGTAACCAAAGCAATACCCGGCTTCTTAAAACCCAGGATTACACAGAGAAGCAAAACTAATATTGCTATAATTTCAAACATACTCTACCAAATCATCATACATTCAATTTCGTAATAATTGTTATCATAGGCAAAAACATCGAAAGGACGGCTATTGCCAAAATTCCTCCCACCACAATCAGCATAACAGGCAAAAAAATCGCCTGCAGCCTTGCCTGTCCGCATCGTGCCTGCTCGGAGTACATCTGGCCCAGACTGTAAAGATTGTCCTGCAGTTCATTACGTTGAGTGCCAAGCTGAATCGAATACAAAAACAACCTTGGTATCATCTTGCAAAACTGCCCGGCCCCTAAGATATTAGCTCCCTGTTCGATTTGGCTGGCAAGCATTTCGCTTTCCAAGACAAGCTTTTCACTTCCCGTTGAACCAGAGCCTAATCTCAGGCACGCCGGCATATCGGAACCGGCTGCAACCAACATTGCCATAGATTCGGCCATTCTGCTGAGCACACTACTATGGTACACTCTGCCGATAACGAGTGCTCTTAAAAACAGCGATTCCTTAAATCTTCGCCCAGCCGGAAAGGACGAGAGTATCCTAACTATAAAGAGTATCGCTGCGGCAAGAAGTCCTACGCTTATCCAAAAAGGCACGACGTTTTCCGCCATACTTAAGAATAACCGCGTTAGTTTCGGCAGCATTGCGCCCTCTGTCATTTCTGTCAGTATAAGGCCGAATTGTGGGATTATGAACAGGAATACGGTTGTTAAAATAACCGCAGCCAGAGCCAGGATAACCGCAGGATAACTCATCGCTTCAAAGATTATCCTCCTGGTTTGATTGGCCAACTCCAGGTGTCTGTTAAGACTTGTCAGCATCTCGCTTAATCTTCCTGTTTCAACACCTGCTTTTAATATCCTGCCATAGAGAGGTGGAAAACGCTTCTGTCTTTTTTCAAACGCCTCCTCAATACTTACGCCTGCTTCAAGTTCGCCGGCAATAGCGTCAATGAGTTTGCGCATAGACTTTGAGCTGATATCACTGGCAAGCTCTCGCAGGCCCCTTTCCAGAGGGATTCCGGCTTTCGTTATGGAAGCAAGCTGCTGATTGAAAAGCATAAACTCATTTCTGCCAATGGCTGTCTTGGGCTTTTTAGGTTTGGCCTTTTCAATAGAATTTACAGCAAGCTCCATTTGTTGGAGTAGTTCGCCCGCCTCTTCACGGGACCCGGCTTCAATCGTGCCTTTCATCAGCCGGCCTGCCGACGTCAATGCATTGTATTTAAATGTCGCCATTTTATGTCTCTCTCATTAACTACTGAGGACCCAGGGATATTTCGCGTTCTATTCTATTAGTTTTAGCTCGTACTGATTCCACAGACTTTATTCAGCTCCTCCTGTGTTGTGATGCCCTTACTCACCAAGCGCTTTCCGTCCTCAAGCATATTCGTGTGGCCTTTCCTTTCGAGGATATCTTCAAGCTGCTCCAGGTCGGCTTTTGCCAGGATAGCCTTTCGCAGTTCTCCGTCCAACTGCACTATTTCCGCTATCAAGGCCCGTCCTTTGTATCCGGTATTGAAGCAGACATCACATCCAAACGCTTCAAATAATCCTGTTTTCCCAATCTTTCTCTTACATTTCTTGCAAAGTTTCCTGACAAGGCGTTGGTTTAGAACTGCGGAGACACTTGATGTTACCTGGTAAGGCTCGATTCCCATTTCCAGCAGCCGCAAGAATGCGCCCGCAGGCGTGCCGCTGTGCATTGTACTCATTAGCAGATGTCCCGTCAGTCCTGCTTCGATAGCAATCTTAGCGGTCTCGGCATCCCGGATCTCTCCAATCATCAGAACCTGTGGATCCTGTCTAAGCAGCGACCTTAAGGCGGTAGGAAATGTCATCTGGCCATGTGGTGTAATCTGGGTTTGTGTAATGCCTTCGATTCTAATTTCCACGGGATCTTCGAGAGTCACAATGCTTTTGCCGGAAAAGGCCTTTAGAATGTGCCGCAGAAGAGCGGCAAGCGTGGTACTTTTCCCACTGCCCGCCGGGCCGGTAAGCAGTAAAACGCCCTGGTTTTTGGCCGCAATTTTTTTTAACGCTGTGTGTATATCATTCGAAAAGCCCAACTGCTCCAATTCCAAGAGCTCTCTATTCTTGTAGAATAGTCGCACTACCGCTCGTTGACCGTGTATTGTTGGAAAAACTGCGAGCCGCTTGTCCATAACTCTGTCATCTTGGGTCTTGCTGACTTCAATTCGGCCTTCCTGGGGTATATCGTTACGATAGGTTAGAAGCCCCCCTAGTACCTTCAGCCGTGCAATTACATTGTCAGATAAGGATTTGGGTAGTTTTTCAACGGTGTTTAAGACACCATCGAGACGAAATTTTACGACTAATTCGGAGCCCGTAGGTTCGAAATGGACGTCGCTTGCATCGGATTCTACGGCTTTCTTGAGCAAATCGTCCACCAAAGATACCACATCCCGGGCATCCATTTTGGCGCCGTAAGAGCTGCTCTCGCAATTGCTTACACTCATATTATAGCGGCTTGATTTTGTCAAATTCGGCATTTCATATAATTCCCTTCAAAAGTAAGAGGTAAAAGCACCCTAAAACGTTATCTTAAAAAGCAAGATTTTTTGCTATTATTGCCAATTTTTTTGTTAACATATTGGTAGGTGCTCTCTCTTAACAAATAGAACAGTCGAAATGGGTATTTATGTTTGGCAAGGCCGTTAATTACGAGCTGATTTGGGACTTTTCTGTCTCCGGGGCAGTGGATGAACGCCAGCGGTGGATATTGTCTGCAATGCAAAGCTACGGGCAGGAATTAGTCACAATGCTCTGGCGAATATTAGGGAATGAACAAGATGTTTGTGATGTCTACCAGAATACGTTTTTACAGCTTGCCCATTACAAAAGCAGACAAAAGCCCGAACATATAAAAGCGTATATCTTCCGTGTGGCAGGTAACGCAGCAGTGTCAATGTTAAGACATAGATCTGCTGAAAAAAAGAGATTGTCCACGGCCATTGTTGGCAGAAAGGCCGCTATCTCGACTGCAAATGAGCTTGATTCCAAATACTTGCAGGAAACTTTAAGATACCATATAGCCCAACTGCCTGGACATCTAAGGGACGTCATAATGTTACGCGATCTGGCAGAATTATCTTACGCCCAGGTAGGTGGGATATTGGGCATATCAGCGGCAACTGCGAGGGTTTACAGGTGCAAAGCAATCCAATTATTGGCCGTATGGATGGACAAAGAAAGAGAAGAAAGAGAATGATAAGTATAAACAAAAACAAGGGAACACCATTTCGTAAATCGCAGAATGGGAGTTCTAACAAGTGCAGACAAATCAGGGCTTGGCTGCATAACATTACAAGCAGCCGCCTTGGTCTCGATGCAGACTGGGTACAGAACCATATTGTGAATTGTCCAAGATGTCATCGGCGACTTGTAAGTGTTGGTAAAGTCAATCTTGCATTGTCGGTTATGAAATCTCAACCGCACGAGCTTGATTTATTAATGCGTGCAAATACTCAAGCCATTGGCGTACTGAAACACAGTCTCCGCGGGGCACCGAAAGCCCAGAAACTTAGGGCGATGCGGCCCGAACCTAAGCTGTTCGAGAGGTGCAGCAAGTATACGCATTCCGTCGCAAATGTAGCAGCCTGTATCGCAATATTACTTCTTATGAAAATCGGTATTTTCTCCTCTATGGATAAGTTCCAAACCAAAGGCCAAAAAGTCGTCGAGCAATACTATGTTAGTCAAGTAGGCGAAGACTTGGCAGATGAGGTTTTCTCCGCTTAGTCAGGTGATAATTTCGTGGTTCCCTCTTTGCGGTTGTTGACCTTATACCGTGCCCAATTTTGTAAGTCTCTGACTGTTAAGCGCAGGAGCTTAACAGCCTTTTTAGTCGAAACACTAAAAACAGTCATTCGCGTCAGTCATAATTTGCAGCCGCCAATATCTTCTGAGCTTCTGATAACAATCCCAAGTCATACATCTTATCCTTACTAAGAGCTTATCCGAATAACCGGGTCGTTATGAGGCCGAGCGAAAAGTTCGAGGCCAAGGCGACAGGCCAAAAATGCTCGGAGGCGTGGTTTTCTCCACGTTGAGAACGTTTTTGGCCGACAACGCAGGCATCGGGCTTTGCAGCCGGCCGCAATAGAGCGGGTTATTCGGATAGGCTCTAAGGGGTATATGATACTCCCTGGACATCCCATGTGCTTTAGAAAGCATACTTGACAGATATTATTGAAGGGATTATGTTAAAAAAAACAGCCCAAAAACATAATGTCCCTATAGCAATGGCGGTTGACTAAAGATGCTAACGAGCAGAAAATATGAACAAATTTATGACGGCGTTCCGAGGTAAAAACGACGGATGTAAAACATCCCAGCCTTTGTATTGTGAACATCAAAACTTTGTATAGAAAGAGCGAGATGACGAAGACTTTACAAAAAATCGTATACTTGCTGCTTGTAGTGACCGTAGCCATAAGCTGTAGAATCCAAAGCAGGCAGCCACGGCAGTTAAAACAGGATTCTACTACACAGGATTCCAACACGGCCATATCAGACTCTTTCAGAAAAGCTTTTTCCGAATTCAATCGCGGCGCGGCCCTTCTTGAACAATACAGGTATGCTGAGGCGGCAACGGCTTTCGAGACCGTTTTGGATATCGCAACGGACTGGACCGCAGCACGAATAAAAGTGATTGTTTGACCATAAATAAAAAGCCGCTTTTCGTAGCGGCTTTTTTTATGGAATCTTTGTGTAGTCGATTTAAGCCGGCTCCTTCACTTCTATTCGAGAATTGTTTGGCCAAGTTCCCGAACAATAAAACCTCCAACCCGCCCCAAAAACACGCAAAAACGATAATAAATCGGAAAAAATATTTTAATTTTTCCAAATCTTTCCATTTTTTTCTTGACAATGCGAAAAAGACCCTGTAGTTTACAGTTAAAGCTAAGTAAAACTACATCGCAGAAGAAAAACATCAAAGCTGAAAAATCAAGGTAACATTTGTAGGAGATTTGCGAGATGAGTACGAAAACATTTCTCATATCAACCGTTCTGTTCGGAGTTTTATTGCTTGTGGCGGCAGGCCTGTATTTTGCAGGCACATCAGAGCTTCTTGAGCAGGCTCAAATCTATAAACAGGAAGGAAACTACGAGCAGGCTGAGGCGATTTACCAGCAAATCGTATCAAACTACCCGGGCACCGACGATGCCCTGGAAGCACAAAAACAGCTCACCCTTATGTATATTGCCACAGATAGACAACAGCAGGCGGACGCAGCTTTAGGGCAATTAGTTACAGGCTTTTACGAACATACCGGCATATCACAAGCGGTCTGGCAGATAGCAAAGGAATATGAGGAATCGAAGAAATACGATAAGGCCCTCGAGCTTCATCAATACAATGTAGAACACTTCTCGCCTGATATGTACGCGATGTGGTCGCAGGTCGAGATTGTCTATTCTTATATTAGCGACGCTAACGATACCGCCGCTGCCGCGGCTTGTGATAAGCTCATTACGGTGTTTTCCGAACAAGAGACTCTGCCAAAAGAGATTCACCAGGTAGCGATGAAGTACAGCGGTTCAGGGCAAAGCGAAAAGGCCTACGCGCTCCATCAATACAATGTCGAGCATTTCCCCGACTATAACGGTCTCGACGTGATATGGTCGCAGTCTGAACTGATACGTCTGGATCTCCAGGCCGGATTCTACGAATCAGCCTGTGCCGGTGCCGAGGCGCTGCTGGGTTGGCCGCCCGATCAAAATGACTTGCCGAGAGAGATTCACGTAACAGCCAAGCGTTTTGCCGAGGCCGGAAAACACGACAAAGCCTATGAGCTATATCGGTACAATATCGAGCACTTCCCCAGGGACATGTATGCATTGTGGTCACAGGCCGAGATTGTCTACGCTCATATCAACGGGGGCGACTTTGCCGCCGCAGATGCGGCCTGTGATAAGCTGCTGAGCCTCTTTACCGACCAGGAGAGCCTGCCGAAGGAAGTCTATCAGGTGGCAGAGGCGTACAACAAGGCAAACAGGAGCGATAAGGCCGTGGAGCTGTGTCGATACATAGTCGAGAGATGGCCGAGCAGCGACCACGCATTGTTGGCGCAGAGAGACCTAACCATTCGGAGCATTGATGCCGACGATGAGTTCGCGGCACAGGCTGCTGTTGACAAGCTCCTTTCCGATTTCAGCAAACATAAGGGTATAAGCCAGGTCATACACGCCGTCGCGCAGCATTACGAAAGGGCCAAAGGCAATCTGGAAAAGGCGCTCGAGCTTCACCGCTACAATGCTGAACACTTCTCTTCTGATATGTACGCAATGTGGTCACAAGTGGAAATTGTGTATTCTCAAATTCGAGATGGCAATGATGTCGCTGCGAATACCGCTTTTGACAAGTTGATGGCAGCTTTCTCGGACCAGCCGACCCTGCCAAAGGAAATCTACCAGGTGGGCGACGAGTACGCCAAAGCACTGAACTACGACAAGGCCGGGGCACTGTATCAGTACGTTCTCGCCAACTGGCCGGACACCGAATATGAAATGTGGGCAAAATCAGGCATTGTAAAGTTAGATATCTACTTTGGAAATGATGCAAACGTACAACCTGCTTTGGATGAACTTATCGCCGATTTTAATGACCATCCGGGTATGCCCGAAGCGATATTTGGCATTGGCAAACAATATTATAAAAAGGCCTTTCAGTGTGAAGACCAAGGCCATACTGCTGAAGCAAAAGATTATTACCAAAAAGCCCTGAGGGTATGGAATAAAATTATAACTGATTTGCCGTCTTCTCCTGTTACACCACATGCCTACTTTTTTTCGGCCGCCTGCTATCGCCGATTAGGCCAGTATGACATAGCAACCGATTACTGTAAGAAGGTAGTTGAAAGTTGGCCCAATTATGAATATGTACGTGATGCGCGATTTATGATAGAGCATCGGGTAAAGGAATTACAGATTATAGAATAAAAAACTAATTCTCCTAATCAATGAACTACAGAAATACAAGAAAGGAATCAAAATGTTTTTTGTACGAAGCGCAAAAAGGATGACATTTATAGCGGCCTCGATACCAATGGTTGCTGTAATACTTATGATTTCAATGACTGTGACAGAGGTCGTAGCGGGCGAGAGAATTACGGATAGTGAGCTATCAACCCTATATGGTGGTTGGGGATTCTATAATCCCTATTGCATAGTCACCACTAATGGTTGCGCAAACCATACACTCTGTGAGTCACCAGAAGATGATGGTCACCCATGTCGCTTTTGTAATAGCGAGATTGGCCAGAAGTGCAAAAACAATTGGAGCATAATACCAGACTTTGATGGTTGTAATAATGGCACTAAACCCTGTGAAAATGGACCTTTTCTACCCCCGCCGGATCCTGCCCCTCCTGGTGGTGGTCCACCCGCAGCTTTTGGTTACTGCTGCGGGAGCGAATGCTTTGAAGCATACTGGGATCCAGATACGGCTTACCCAAATTGTGGCGAAACGGACAATTATGACTATTGTGACGATTAATGGAATTAAAACCGTGCTTTTAAATAAAGTAATTTATCAACTGCATAATTTTTTAGGAATTATATCGATGAAATTTACACATAATTCTTCTAGTTTTGGGACTGATCGGATCGTGCGACAAGATACTCAAATGCCTTGGAGTACATCTCAAAAGGTGGTTTTCGTAATCATGCTGAACTTTTTGTTGGCTGCCTCAATTTTTGGTGAGACTACTTCTTATAGTGTCGATACAATTGCGGATGGTTTATTAGAAGCAGAAGCTCGATTGTCTGACATAAGGTTGGATTATGTTTTCACCCATAGGGCATGGAATGAGCCTAATAGACCTAAAGTTGTCGTAGAGGGTATGTATGCCCAAAAGACATCTAAAACGATGTCTAAAAGACTACGCTACTTGGAACGCAGAGATTCTATTGTGAATCCCAACACAGGAAAGGTCACTCTAGGAGAGGATTCTATTGCGAGTTTTAACGGTGAAGTCACTACAATTCTTCATAGGAGAACAAGATCGGGTGAGCCAATGGAGCCAATGAAGGGATACATTCTTGCTAGTTATGACTCTAAATGGTTTGGACGTTATGATAAGGATCCACATACTAAGATTTGGTACCATGGTACAAAAATGCGGCTTGGTGGCGTGCTTAAAAAATTTAAAGACCAATTCCATATCGAAAGCGAATCTGAGGTGTTGGATGGTATATCAACCGTCAAGCTCGTAGGCACACTTGGAGCCGGAAAGATTTCTATGAAATTATGGGTCAGTCCCGAGCGGAATTTCCTTCCTTTAAAGCGGCAAATTATGCGAACGGGCGGCAGGTTTCTTTCGGAAACTGCGCTCTATGATCTCGTTCAATTACCTAATGGGATGTGGTATCCCAAGACAGTCCGGTCTCCCGCAGATCCTCCTGGTTTTCCTAATCCCAGAATAGTTCATATTTATAATATTTCAAAGATTTCAATTGAACCAATACCAGAGGAATTCTTTACGCCAGATTTTCCTCCCAACACCCGTGTTTATGATGAGATTCTTAAGGCTTCATATACAACATATTAGGGCACTACATATGTGCTTGGCGTGATGGATTTTGATTTTGCATAAAAAACATCTCCAGGATCACATAATTTAATATAGAAATTGAAGTTAAATTGATATCAATAATGGCAAAAATCACTATCACATATGCAATTGTAATCACAAGCATATTTCTTCTGGGCTGCAATCGGTCATCAATAACGAACGAACCTACTTTTGACAAACCATTTCCGGTATTAGAGAGCGCAAGCGGACGAATATACGACTGTGCCGCTAATAGTTTATACTTTTTATGCCAGATGTCGAATATTAAGATTTCATATCCAGAGTGTCTGAATTTACTTCCTTTCAGACGCGAAGGCAACAGTATGTTGGAATTCAAACTTGCACTTATGTCTTTAGGCTTTAAAGTTGAAGCTCAACGAATAAATGTTGATGAATTATACCAAATTCGGAATCCAGCCGTTATATTGATAATCCCCCAAGAGAATCTTGAACTTCTTAAAACACAAACTTTTGGTCACTACTTCGTATTATGGCCCCTTGATGACAAAACACTTCGTATTTTCGATTATCCTAACGAACCCGTTATTCTCTCAACAGAATTTTGGATCAGTCATCTACATACCATTGGCGTCAAGGAGATGCCGGTTCTTCTTTGTAGCAAGCAGGATCAGAAACCTTAGGACATTCTATTTCTCTCAGAAGTTACTTCAAAAAATCTACCAAAACTAAAAAGTAAGAGAAGGGATAAAGCAATTCTGTAAATAATCATAAATATAAGCACTTACGCCAAGAGGACGAGATGAAAACACAGGAACGCGAAAAAGGCAAACAATATTAGGAAATAGTATATTAAAGAATCCCCATTGCTTTTCCGTGCTGTTTAGCCCGTTAGAAAGAAAGCCTTGCTTTCTAACGGGATTTACAACAAAAATTGAAAAGCAATTATCTCTTTGATAATATAGCCGATTTGCCTGGATTCCGGCTAAGCGGAGTTCCCGCCGGTATACTCCGGTACAAGCTCCTTGATTTTGCGAACTATCTGGTCGTAGTTCTGCGCCTGGGCGACGGTTACCAGCTCGTTTATGCCGGCACGAAGTCTGTCCCTGTCCATCGGGATATTTTTCCATATACTGATTTTGGGATGCCTTGTACGCTGCATATCTTCGCCTTCTATTGAGAGTTCTTCAAAGAGCTTCTCGCCGGGTCTGGGATTCGTGAAAGTTATTTCAATATCTTCGCCGGGCTTGAAACCGCTCAGCGTGATAAGCTCCCTCGCTAAATCCACAATTTTCACCGGCTCGCCCATATCAAGCACAAAGATTTCGCCCCCTTTTCCCATTGATGCCGCCTGCAGGACGAGCTGGCTTGCTTCCGGTATGGTCATAAAGTACCGTTTCATCTCCGGATGTGTAACGGTTACCGGGCCGCCCTGGGCTATTTGCTTTTTGAAGATGGGTACGACCGAGCCGTCGGAATCGAGAACATTGCCGAACCGAACAGTTACAAAATGTGTTTTGCTGGTTCTGCTTAAGTCCTGAATATACATTTCGGCGATTCGTTTTGACGAGCCCATTATGCTGGTTGGATTCACGGCTTTATCCGTGCTAATCATCACAAAATTAGCAATGCCGTAATTATTTGCGGCATCAGAGGCGATTTGCGTGCCTATAATGTTGTTCTTGATAGCTTCGCCGGCGTTTAGCTCCATAAGAGGTACATGTTTGTGGGCGGCAGCGTGAATGACAACCTGTGGTTTGTATTTTTTAAAAATTCCCTCTACCCGTTGTTTGTCGGTAATATTGCACACAATCGCTTTTATGGAAATATCCGGAAATTGCGTGCGTAATTCCCGCTCTATGTAAAAGAGTGGATTTTCAGCCTGCTCAATGAGTAAGAGCAGTTTTGGGCTGAAATTACAAACCTGTCTGCTCATTTCCGAACCTATTGAGCCGCCGGCACCGGTAACGAGAATTGTTTTATCTTTCAAAAAAGCTTCTATTAAATCCAGGTCAAGCTCGACAGCCTCTCTGCCGAGCAAATCGTTAATATCAACGTTTCGAATCTGGGAGACGCTGAGTTTGCCCGAAGCAATATCGATTATCGAAGGTACTGTACGGAACCGTATTTTAGTACCGCTGCAGACCTGAACGACGCGTCTTCGTTCCTGATGGCTTGCCGAGGGCATTGCGATGGCTATTTCTTCGATGTTGCGTTCCTCGCAGGTTTTGGGCAGCTCTTCGACAGTTCCGAGCACGGGCAAACCGTGGATGAATGTTCCCTGTTTGCGGGTGTTATCATCGATAAAGCCGATAACTTCATATTCAGCGACCGGCTTACGGTGAATTGCTCGCAGCAACTCTTCGCCGGCATCACCTGCGCCCACTATGAGAAATCGTTTCAATCGGCCGGCTTCGACTGTACGAAACTCCTCAAAGTACAAACGGATTACCATTCGCAGCCCCGCCAGAAGCAGAATCGTGGCGAACATATCGGCCATACATATGCCTTCGAGAGGTCTCTCCAAGCCTGCCGGTAAATGTGTACGAATAGGTTCGATGTAGCCTATTACGAACCATAAGACTACGATAATGAATGTGCTTACGAGTGAAGCCCGCATGATGCCGGTCAGGTCTGATATGCCGACATAGCGCCACCAGCCGCGATATTGTTTAAACAGGCCGAACACCGGCAGCTTGACGATGAGAATGAAAAGAAGCAAAGGGGGATATAAAACTAACCATGTGCGTTTAAGTTGCATATTATGAATCAGCAGGAAGGAAAGAAGCAGCGAGGCAGTGAAAACGAGTATATGGGCGAGAATTATCAGAGGTTTGCGGAAACGAAGTAACACGGCAGGGACGGGGGACAACTCTGACGGCTTTTGGACCTTTTGTTTTGGCTGTGTGTTTGTGTTCGAGTCAGACATATTTTATTGGCACCATAATTCCTCTCCCTTGATTATTTAACGGCGAAATTGTAACAGTGGTTTAAGAGTATGTCAATAATTTAACTAAAAGCTCGGTCTTTATTGTTGAAGGGCTATGGTTTCAAAACCCCGTATTAGAACTTACTGAAAAGTTAAAAGTTTAGAGAATGAGCCGGTAGTGCCGATGATAAGTTCGAAGACGAAAATTCTGGCCGTGCGAATGAGTCGGTCCAGGAGAAGAATATAGATGGCCCAGACAGCCAAAAGAATTAAGCCTCTGGTTTATATTACAGTCGGGGTATGTCTTGTTATTGCTGCATATCTGGGACGTGGATTTTATTACAGGGCGATGACAATACACCAGTTATTGACTGATAATAAGCAGCTTAAGCAGGCAATCACGAACCTTACTTACGAAGACCAGATAGGGTATGCAAAAGTAATCGCTCAGGAGCCAAATGATGGGAAGCTTTATACAACTATAAAGTTCGTTGAGACTGCCAGGGACGATAAGTTGAAGATGATTTTGGAGAAGGAGTATACAATCGAGGGTGATATTGTTTACTTTGATGCCCTGATAGTGAAGTTCGGCGACAAGATAGTAATGGACGGCAATACAAAAGCACTATATTTGTGGAGGAGAGTTTACGGAGAGAAAATGGCGCCGGAACAGGGCTTTGCGATAGAAGAACCGGGCGCGGAACCCCAAAGATACAGTGCCTTGCTGGAAGTTTTACCCATAAAGCAGAGGCGGCTTTTCTGGTCTAATATCTGGGATTTGGCAAATAATCCGGACAAGTTGAAGAACCACGGAATCGAAGCGATATATGGCAATGCCGTCTATTCGAGGTTGAGGAGGGGGCTAATTTATGTATTCAAAATAAGCCCAACCGGCCAGGTTTACCCTGAAGTCGTTCCTGATATATAGCAGGACTGAAGGCGTTGACAGGTAAGGCCACAACATAGTCACAATGACCAATGCGCTCTCTTGTGACATTCGGCAGACCAAATATCGGTTAGTGAGTGGCTCAAGGGAACCACATTGCATCCAATCGACCGTTCACATGCCGCAGGTTTAAGCCGTGGTACCGCAACTAAAAAAGGCTGTAAGCATCCTGCTCACAGCCCTTTTGTTTTCAATTATCTTTGCAGCGTCTAACTATTCAACAACAGCCGGGAACGCGCAACGAAGGCTCAGTATTCGCGATTTTTAATTATGCCCGGCTGAGGAACGGGGTATCTGCCGTCGGCGTCGGGCTGCAGTGGCGCAGGAGAATCCATCGTCAACTTGTCCAGACCGGGCGCCATCTCGTGGTCGCAGTTGAGTATTTCGTCGTAGGTGATTTCCTGGCCGGTGTGTGCGGCCATACGGCCAAGGCTCGTCACGAGGCTGGTATTGACACCACTTTCGGTTTCGTTGTAGGGCTTATCGTTGCGGATGGCGTCCATCAGCTCGTTCCATTCGTTCTGATATGGATTCTGCTCCTCCGGTGAAACTTTGGATTGCCAGAGCATGTTTGAGCGCTCCGGATTCTGGCCCTTGTGAGTGCTGGAGGGCATTCCACAGTCACCGCTCTTGGAGACGACAGCGATGCCTTTAGTGCCATGGGCGTAGCTGGAGTAGATGTTTGTGCAGCCCTCGATGCAGCGTCCATCCATGATGAACTTGCTGCCGTCGGCGTACGTGTATTCCACTGAGTACGTATCGAAATTCTGGTCGACGTAAGTAACGCCTTCGGGACTCTTCCGATAATGGCGACCGCCCAAAGCCTGGGCCTTGATAGGCCAGGCGTTCTTCATCCAGCATAGATGATCGATTATGTGGATGTTAAAGTCGCTGAAGTTACCGCCGCTTGCCCAGATGAAACTGTGGAATCGCTGTATTTGGTAAAGTAGGTCGCTGATACCGGGCGGTTTGGGCAGCGAGTGGAAGAATGCGGCCGGTCCATGCATCCGGTAACCGCGCTGCAGAATGATGTCGCCGATTTCGCCGTCCTGGATGTGTTGAAACAGTTGCTTGAGCGCCTGGCTGTGACGGGACATCAATCCAACTCCTACTTTGAGGTTCTTCGCTGTTGCCTCTTTGGCGAGCTTGAACATCCGCCGGCTGGTTGGGCCGTCCACCGTGACAGGCTTTTCCATAAAAACATTGAGGCCTTTTTTGATTGCGTAGGTGAAATGCACCCAGCGGAATGCCGGAGGCGTTGTGAAGATTGCGACATCGCCGGGACTGAGACAATCCATCGCTTTTTTGTAAGCGTCGAAGCCCAGAAACCGGTGATCCTTGGGTACATCCACCTGGTCGGCGTGCATTTTCTTCAAATTATTGTAACTGCTGTTAAGGCGATTTTCGAAGATGTCGCCCATGGCGACGAGTTTCATCGGCCCGTTCTTGACCGACAGGGCGTTCGAGGCTGCGCCGGTGCCCCGGCCGCCGCAGCCTATCAAGGCCACCTTGATAGTGTTGCTCTGCCCTGCGTACATACGTGGAGCGGCCGCCGCCATAAAAGCTGATGCAGCGGCGATCCGACCGGTGTTCTTCAAAAACTCACGACGTGACGTGCTTTTGTTAGTAATGTTGCTCATAAGGGTTTTCCTCCTAACTGAATGGTTTCAACTTCAAATGCACATTTGCTCCGGGAATTGCTGTTTCCCTTCGGCCTAAATATCGTATAGGCCACACTATGTACTATCATAGCCGTCGCAGAGCAATTTACAAGTGTATTTTTCACGTCGTAGTATGAAAGGGTATCGGCCTGCCCGGGCCGATCCCACCAGCCAATCAGCATACCGGGCCGCGCAAGAAGGTCACCCTTACTATAACCGGCAAAACGTCAGAATTCTTCGATAAATTCATGTCAATAAAATGTCTCCGGAGATGTCAAATTTGACGAGTTACGGAAGCAAAAAACAGCAAATTCTTGCTGAAAAACGAGTATTTTTTGACAAATCGCGTTTTCAATGACCGTTGCTCTATAGACTGTGCACATCGACACTTTGTTGAAGGAGTCGGTTGGCTTCCATGAGGCACAGAACAAGCAGGCTTAAATGTTAGCAGCCTGAGTGTTTGCTGAGTCATATATTTTGCGGGGTGAGTATAATTGGGTTCTGCGCCGAATTGGCCTTGAGGCTGGAAAATCGTGTTTTATTGATTCCATCCTGCCCCAAAATCGATATTTATCTATTCGATAATCGCAAAAACACTGTCTTCATCGTAGAAAATATGGAACGACCGGCCCTGCGATTGTAAAGATCTTCATAAGCCGGTAAAGCTTATATGATCAGGTGGTACGTAGCCACCGATAATCGCGGGTTATCGCTTAAGAACAGAGCCGCATACAATTGAAAGGAGCCGGTCGTTATGGAAAATACTATAACATACGTAGCAATGGACACACACAAAAAACAGCATAAAATCGCACTGCATTACCCCTGCCAGGAGGAGATTGTCGAGTTTACCATCAGCAATACAGTTCGGGATATCAAAAAAATAGTAAACAAGATCAAAAAACAAGCTCCGGGAGAAGTTGAATTCTGCTATGAAGCCGGCGTATGCGGATTTACTCTCAAGCGGCGGATCGAGCAGTTCGATTGTCGCTGCTGTGTCATTGCCCCATCGCTGGTTCCAAGAAAGCCCGGCGAGAGAGTCAAGACAGATCGCAGAGACGCTAAGAAATTACTTATGATGCACCGGGCGGGACTGCTTACCGAGGTACATGCTCCCAATGAGCATCAGGAAGCCGCCAGAGAACTAACCCGGCTTCGTGAAACTGCAAGAGACAATCTCAAAAGAATCCGTCATCAGCTTCTCAAACTCCTTACCCGTCACGGCTATGTTTATACAGAAGGCCGTCATTGGACACAAAAACATATTACCTGGCTGCGTACCGTCGAATTTGCGGAATCTACGCTAACAGATGTCTTCGAGAACTATTTTAACGAGATGATCTATTGCATTGGACGACTGGAAAATCTGGACAAAGAAGTTGGACTTCTGGCCAGCTCACAGGAATATAAAGAAATCGTCGGCCTCTTATGCTGTTACCACGGCATCGATACTCTCAGTGCCATCACGATTATAACTGAAATATTCGAGTTCGGACGCTTTGAGTCGCCACGGCATCTGATGAGCTATCTTGGATTGACGCCATCGGAAGACTCCAGCGGAGACAAACAGAAAAAAGGTGCAATAACAAAGGCAGGAAACAAACGTATTCGACGCCTGCTAAACGAAGCTTCCTGGCATTACCGACACAGGTATGTCCCATCAACAGCGCTCAAAAAGCGAAGAAAGGGACAGCCGAAGTGGGCCATCGAAATTGCTGATGCAGCCGGACGAAGATTAAGTACACGACATCGGTATCTGGTAAATAAAGGTAAAATGCCATGTAAAGCAAATATTGCAGTGGCCAGAGAGCTTGCAGGGTTCATATGGTTTACGGTTACGCAATACCAGGCAAGAAAAAATACAAATGATGCGGCCTGATAATCCCTTTTTTTTTCATCAGGCCTCCACCGAAGATATTTTATGGTTTAATTAAGGTGTTATGATGCTTAATAGCGTGGGCACAACAGAGCTACTTGCGGCCATTCTATATGATAAGTTCGTTTCGAACGGACTGAACTCATGACCGTAGAACGCAAAGCTTGCGACGAAGAATATCAATGTCGGCTCTGTCCCAAAAGGATAATCCACGAATATCAGACTGATTCATTGTCGAAGCAGCCCACGTTATTAAGCATTAAAAAAAGAATGAAACAAAAATAGAAATATCACAGTTGACAAAGGTCGTTCCATATCAGGATGGGCAACTTGTTTGCCCATGCTGAAAAGAAAGGAATTTCAGATTGGTGAATGAACCGCTGTATTCTGTCTCCTGTATTCTGAATTCTGTTTTTATCAATTATTTCGCCGAAGGAAGACTTTCGAGAATAAGAATTTTAATTAGGGCT
>Ga0315534_1001008_pt1 | contig 19799 bp, 15 predicted proteins | sample SalMarSW160240MG_FD_203094 | JGI IMG/M metagenome (GOLD analysis project Ga0315534, IMG submission 203094) | Salt marsh sediment microbial communities from the Plum Island Ecosystem LTER, Massachusetts, United States - Salt Marsh Sediment SW1602-40 ... | reverse complement strand
ACCAACGGCAAGACGTAGACCGTTCTGGTGTCGAGAAGACGAGTCGCCAAAGGGTCAGAGCCATAGTTCGTGAGCAGATACCAGGCAGTGTAGAGGACCACCTGCTGGCTGACGGCCTCCCGAGCGTGATGCTGTCCATCTATGTACAAGGCCGGCCTGGCATCTGGATCGCCAGAGAGCTCGTTCCCCAGTCGCAGCGCCATGATGGGATACTCCTGCCACGACTTGCCGATCTCCATGGTCTCCGCCAGATGAGGATACAGCGCCTCCAGCCCGGCGATGAACGTCACTGTCTCCTCGGCGGACGGGTAGTGTGTGAAGTTGACCGCGAGGTTGGTCACCGGAGGGGCCCCCAGCTCCGCAGCGGCGGGCGAGGGGCTGCTCCGCGAGAGCCGATCCGGGAACTCACGTGGGCTCAAACTCTCTACATTCTCAACCCACCGGAAGCGGCGCTCCGGCTCAGGAGCCTGAGCGAAGCCAATGTGAGCGCCGCCCATCAGCAATGACACCAGCACAACAACCGCAGACAGCCTACCAAGGCCCGGCACGGAGACTCCCCCCATCCACCGACGGCTGGGGCCGCCCTGCCAATCACGCCTCAGAGACACGCCCCACGTCGGCTAGGCGAACGATAGCACTTTGTGGCACACCGTGCCAACAAGCGGGTGCAGAGCGGCTTCCATCCAGGCGGACTCGTCGTTGCCCCAGTTCCGGGGACCACGCACAAACCCCGTCCGAACACGACGGGGCTTGTAACAGCTCGATACCTACGTCTGCGCCAACCACGTCAAGCGGCGAGGTTCTGAAGCATGCCGGGAGCGGCTATCGCCGCACGAACACCATGCGCCAGGTCACCACGCCGATCGCTGCGATGAACAGCACCGCCGCCACAGCCCACACCACGTAGTCACCAGGCATCAATCCAGGGTCAACTGACCTCGCCGTGAATGAGGATAGCGTGATTGCTGTGCCTACCGGCATTCCATCGACGTGATAGTTGACGGTCTTGTCTCCCCCACCTGCGCTGATGCGGGTCTGGAGGTTTCCTTCCCACAGCAAGGGGTCGCCCTCCAGGATCACTGGCGTCTCGGCCTGGGCATAGAAACACAGCCCCCCTACCGGAATATCGGTGTTCTGATTTCCATCACAGTCAGTGTCGGTGTTGATGAAGATCGTGGTGACGATCTCAGTCTTGCAGTTGCCCACCGTGCAGCCCACCTCTAGGTCCTTCGTGATCACGGTGAGAATACCACCGGTGTACGGAACTACATAGTCCATGGGCTGGACTTCGGCGTCTTTGCCGTCGAACTTGCCATCGCCGTTGCGGTCGCACGCAACGAGTTGCCAATCCCTGCTCTCCTGCCATCCCGGGGCCCCGTCAGGGGCGTTGTCTACGTGACCCAGGCCGAATTCCATCACGCCTGCCCACGTGGTGGTACGCTCCGAATAGGCTGGGCACGCAGACGCGGGATACGCGGGATTGGTCTGCACGTAGGGATCCTTGTCGAATTCAAGCTCGTGGAGGAATGACAGCCAATCGCCGTCGAACACCACCACGTTCAAGCTGTGAGCGTATTGTTGAGGGCTTGAGCCCTCATCCCAGCCATCCACCCAGTGTGTAGCCTTCAGATCGGCATAGGCTATGCCACCTGCCGCCAACATCAGGGTTACCGCTACAAGCAGCGGAATCACAAGTTTCCTAGTCCACATCTCTGCTCTCCTTCCTCTAAACCCTTCATCGTTATCGCGCCAGATACTGGCTCTTGAGCTCGCCTTCCGGCAGGCTCCCTTTCGGCAATACAAGAGCCGGACCGCCAACCTTTGCTTCCTAGCAGTCCGGCTCCTCCGGCTGGGGAATCGAAGAAAAGGTGTTGACGCCGGTTGAACTCTATTGTGATCAGCTCGATCAGTATGTGAAGACGCCCGGTCTGTTCTTGCCCAATCTGCCATGTCATCGCTGACTGCAGCGCCCCTGCTCTCTGTTGCACACTAGCCACTGCGAGCTAGTTCCCGGAGGCAGGGAGCCCTCACGGCTCCTGGTTTACATTGTATGTGCGGGTACTTAAATGGCTATAAAGAGAGCGTTAAAGTCCTATTAAAACGTACACGCCGGGCACCTCGCCTTCTGGAGAGCCTAGCTCACGAGGCGCGCAGCGTCGAGGAGTGGTCACACATGGTGGGACGCGTGCAGCCGAAGATCTCTATCAAGACTGGAGGTTGTTGGCCGGAGCTCAATTGAGCCGCGAGGTCGGCCTTGAGACGGAGTGAGCCTCAGGGGCTTGCGGGACGGCTGGTTCGACTAGTCAGCCATAGGGCAACCGCCCCCAGTAGGGTCGCCAGCAGAATCACAGCTAGCACGCCTGCCGTGGAAGGCTGCGCGGCCGACTCTGCCGTGGCTACTACCCTGATGGGCCCGTGCGTGGCGGTCTTGCCGTCCAGTTCCACATCCTCCAGCTTGTAGTAGTAGGCTACACCAGCTTCCGCCGTCGAATCGGCGTAGCTGTAGCTGCCGCCAGCGATGGGGTCAGGAGATGCAGGGATCAGTTCGCTGTTGATCTTGACGTAAGGTCCATCCCGGCTTTCGCTGCGGTAGATGTTGAATCCGGCCAGGTCCACCTCGCTCTCTGTGGTCCATTCTATGACTACGGTCCCCGGCACTGAGGTGGAGACAGGATCCTGGGCCGCCACCAACGACGGGGTGGTCAACAAAGCCGCCAGAACAAACAGGCATTTCAGTGTGTTGTAGGCCATCATCTGTCGCCGCGCTTGCCGTTCACGTCTTGAGCGATGCTCCTCGACCGGCAGGTGAGCAGTATGTCCCCTCCCGCTTCTTCAGTGTCCCGCCAGCGCGAGTGTGCCTCAGTACCCCTTCAACCCCAGCGGCAGGAACGCCACGTAATGCTCGATTGGCAGACGCAGGGCCGGATCCCCCAAGATGGCATAGGTGTCGATGAGCTCCCGATGGTCCTCTGCTGCATGCTGATACAGGTTCAGCTTGCCCAGATCGGTTGCCGCCCCCAACTCGTATACGTAGTCCCTGAACACTGCGTCGTAGAACCCGGCGTGAAGGTAGTGTTGGTCGCTGGCGAGGCCAATGCTCCCGGGCGACCAATTGGCCACGGAGGCCTTGCCCTGGGCGCGAATCAGGCTCTCCGCCAAACACGACCAGTCCTCTTCCGGCGGACTGGGATAGATGAAGTATCCTTCCATGCACGCCATGGCCATCAGGATCGGCGTCCTGTCGCTGGTGGGCAAGGCTGCTACGTCGCCCCGCGTCAAGAACGGTCCTGGGGGATATCCTCCCCAGGAGAACGTCGCCCCATGCCCCACATAGTTGATGAAGAGCCGCCCCGCCTGGAAAGCATCGAACAGGGCGTCCCTCACGGAATCACGTGTCAGATAGGGCGATACTCCGTAGTACACCTTCTCCGCTACGTACAGGTCAGGAGGGGGAAGATGATTGTCCGCGATGTCATCCGCCAGAGACCAGAAGTGATTGGCGGATTCGGGGTCCTCAGGGTCGTCGGGATCGTCGGCGAGAAACAACACCTCCTGTCTCCAACTACCTTGGGGCAGGTCGTTCTCGTATTTCAGGATCTTGTCTACCATGGAGTTGACCTGCGTCACGGTCTGAGCGGGCAGTCGTCCGATGTGCATGTCGGGCAGTACGTCATCGCCCGAGACACACGCGTACCGATTGTCAGCCGAGGTCTCCCCGATGCCTTCTTCCGCGTAGATGAGATACGGGGGGACGTAGTTGGGCTCGCCACGACCCAGATGATCCTTGAAGTCCCAGTTTCCGTCCCCCACCAAGAGCACGTAGCTGGGCGCCGGAGCCACCCAGTTGGCATAGGCGTACTCCAGGAAGTCCCGGATCGCCCGCGGATGGAAGACGCCGTAGTTGAACTCGTCGTAGACGTCCATCACATCGACCACCTTCACGCGGAGCCCCTGGGCTGCCCTGTGGCTCGCCAGCGCAGCCACGGCGTCGCTGAAGCTGGGATGGGTGATGACGATGTAATCGGCCCCACTGGAGCCGTCCCTGAGATCGGACGACGTGTCCTCCACTATGGAGGCGCTGTGATAGCGTGCCGGACTGAGAGCCAGGTAGTGGCCTTCACCGACGGTGGAGTCCTGGAACTTGAGCGTGTAGGACCCGGTCGGCGCCACGGTGGTGCTGACGATGCGGGTCACGCTCACCGGGTTCGTCACGTCAAAGACTTCGATGGTATCGGTGAGGAAACCCGGCACCTCGAACTGCCAGGTTCCTGCCTCGTCTCCGTCGAAGAGCAACGCCTCGTTCTCGACAGTATACGTGCGACGATAATCGATCTCGAACCAGTTAACGTGGACAATGTCATTGTCCGCCACACCGGGATCGTGTAGCAGGCACTCCACCGAGATGTTGTTGCTCCCCTCGAGAAGGTAGGTGTGAGGGACATCGGTCTCGAACTCGTGCTTGCCCCGACCAGACCAGAGAGCATCGTGAACCTCGTGGCCATTGAGGTACACCTTGACGTAGTGACTATAGGGATCGCTTGTAGTATCCTGCGCGCTGAACCCACCACGCAGGGTGCCACTGTATGGAGGCGACGAGACCGAGAGATGATCGAGCGTCACGGTGAGCGACATGGTGGCAGGGTCTTGAGGGATGACCTGCGCATAGACGTAGCCCGCGAACCAATGGTCCTCCTCTTCCTCGCTGGGTATGGTGAGGGGTTCGGGCAGGAAAGACACGTACTGTAGATCCTCGTCCCACCGACTGGTGGTATTGAAGTACGTAGGCACCGTGCCTGCCCCCAGTGTCCCTGCCCTCTCCGGCATACGCAGCCCGCTCCCAGTGCCCGTCGTCAGCCAATAGACATTCGTGTACGTGTACGTGGTGGTCATCTCTTGACCATAGAAGAGGATGTAGTCCTCCTCGTTGAACCAGCCGTCGTCGCCCTCGTCAGACACGTAGATCGCCACCTGTTCGCCCTGGTTGGAGAGCTCCAGGTCGGAGCATTGAACACCCCCCAGCTCCATCCCCGCACTCTCTATCTCACCGTAGGTCAACTGGTAGATGCCGTCCTCGTCAACCAGGACTTTGTAGCCGGAGCCCGATTGTCCGAGTCGAGCCGCAGGCGCAGCAACCACTTTCGAAGACGTCCCCCGCCATTGCTTCGCCGAGTCATAGTTCACGAGAGTGTTTCGCAGCACCTGCTCGAAGCTATCACTCTCTATCGCAACTGACGCAAGCTGTGGCTGAGCGTCCGGATAGCTGAACGACAACTCCAGGCGGATTCGTGTGGCCCGCCTCAGCTCTCCACTGACAGGGTTGTAGCGGAAGGGAAAGAATCGCAACTGCACAACCCGCTGATCCCTGATGAAGCCGCTGGACCCCATCTCAGCGGCACTGAAGGGATAGAGCGCGTCGCTGGAGTAGACGACATCGTCCCTGGCAGATTCGTAGCTTATCTGCGTGGGGACGCCCTCCAAATCGGTATCGAGCACAGGTCGAGGCACTGGGAGGACATTGTACCGCCCCGACACAACCTCCTCGTCGACCCCGACTACGTGCAGGGTATACTCGGCCACCGTCGGTATTCCCAGTAACACCCCTCTTACGGGCAACTGAGGGCGGCCAACATCGTCCGTCTGTCCACAGTCGGGAGCGCTTACAAAGTGATACGTTGTGCCGTCGACCACCGTCTCCTCGATCTGGTAGGATGAGGTCCGCAGCTCTACGATCACGCTCTCTGCATCAGACTTGATGAGCCGCAGTTCCGCGCTATCCGCCGACGTGATGCCCGTGGAGGCGCTTCTCGGCCCGGCGGCGGATGTAGCGCCAATCCAGGCGAGGGCAAGACAGATAGACACTAGAAACATGACTCGTTTCACGACCCAACTCTTGCTCACGACAGTATATCCTCGGCCAAGAATAGCGAATACGTAGTAGTCTCGGCGCCCAGGCATCGCCTGGTCCTGTGCTATCTGGTCGACATCATGACCGCACGTCCGCCGAGGTGCAACATGCCCAACCTCCCCTCGGCACCGCTCCAAACGCCGATACCCAATCGAATAGTGGTGACACAATCGGGTCAGCCCGCCTCGTGGTGGAGGCTTCTCACGCTGCCCTCCAGGCGGTTCCATCGGCTACAGTCTATCACAGCTCTGCCCACGTGTCAAGGGTACTTTCGTGGGATAGGGGCCAAGGGCTTGGGTTACAGTATCCAGATCGCCTGTGATATCGCCGGGGTCGGATTCGGCAGCCAGCTCTTGACGGCCTTGCTCGGTACGCGCGGTCAATTCGGGCTCACCAGTCGGAGGCCTGGGTCGCCGAAGAGGGTGAAGGTCTCGATGACGTCCCGTTGCCCCTGCGTCTCCAGAGGCAGGGAGCGCTTCGCCTCCATGATGGCCAGGCCCACGGTGGGCACCTCCCCAGATAGCAGAGCCTTGACCAGCGCACGATCCAGGGGTCCCTGATCTGAGGACAGAGTCAAGCTGCTGGGCGCGAGCACGGCTATGGCCCCACCATCCTTCGCCAGCAGCAACTCCTCGGCCATCGCTTGCCGTTCAGGATGATCGAAGAACCCCACGAGACAGGACATCATGATCATCATGGGCTGCCGTCCGTCATTTGCCAGGGACGCGATGTCCTCCGAGCAGAAGATCCTGTCCTCCGACCAAGCATCAATGCTGCCGTGACCAGTGTAGTTCACCACCACACCGCCCAGAGCGAGTTCCCTCGCCAGGACGTACTGCGGATCGTCCAGGGAGGCAGCATGGATCTTGATAACCTCGTAGGGGTCGCGCACAGATTCGTCGGCGAGCGCGTCCGACTGCGCCGCGAAGTCGGGGTCTTGCCCGTCTGCCACCAGCACAACCCTCTGTCGCCAGTCGCCCGGGGGCGCACTCTGTTCGTAAGCTATGATCTTGTCCACCACGACCCTGGCATCTGCCGCGGTCTGTACGGGCAGACGTCCAATAGCCATGTCAGGCAGGATATCCTCTTCGTCCAGTGCGACGAACCAGTTGTCGCTGCTCGTCTGGCCACCCAGGACCGTGTCTGTCTGGTAGGACGGCACGAAACTCTTGTTGGGCCCACCCAGGTAGTCCCTGTAGTCGTAGCTAGCATCACCGACGAGCAACACGTACTGGGGGGCGGGCGCTCTCCAATGTGTGTGTGCGTACCGGAGCAGGTTGCGAATGGCCGCCGGATCCACCAGGCCGTGGCTGAACTGATCGTAGACCTCAGCGGTGGTCACCACCTTGACGGAGAACCCCTGGCTGCGCCTCCACTCGACCAGCGGCTGGATCGCGGCCGCAAAGTCCCCGTGCGTGACGACCACGTAGTCGGCCTGGATGGCCGAGCTCAGCAGGTCGTCCGAGGTGACGACACCCGACATGCTGGGCGGCGTCTGGAACCCGGCCTCGCTCAGAGCGACATAGCGTCGGCCGGCCGGCTCCCCATCGCAGAACGAAATGGTGTAGCCTGAACCGTCTCGCTCTATTTGCGGACCGGCAACGAGCACGACATCGAGTGGGGAGGTGACATCGAAGAGCCATATCGACTCAGTGCTGAATCCGTCGAGCACATAGCGACCACCCTGCCCAACGAACTCCAGCTTGTTCTCCATAGCCACGAGAGAGCGGCTGAGGTCCAGTTCAAACCAGTCCAGCAGCACGATATCAGCCTGCGCGCCCGTGTCACCCTCTGCCTCGAGCACCAGCGCATTCTCTCCTTCTCTCATGCACGAAGAAGGAACCGAGCTCTCCATGAGGTGTTCGCCCTGCCCGTCCCATCGGGCTTCGTCCAGCAGACACTCGTTCAGGAGTATCCGCAGATGGTGATCCGGATTTGCTTCATCGCTTGTGTACCCCAGCAAGGACAACCGAAGGGTCCCCCCCTCGCCTGAGGCCAGGTGTTCGAGGGCAACGTGAATAGTCGTCGATGCGGGAGCAACAAGTCTCTGCCAGTACCAATGACCTGCACCTGGGTTGACCTTGGCGGCGTAAAGAAGGTCGTCTTCCCGGTGAACTGTGTCGGTGAAGGAGATCGCAGCGGGCTGCTCTCCGCAGGTGCCGGCGGCTCTTTCCGCCATTCTCCTACCGGGCCCCCCCGCCAGACGGAGCCAATAGACGTTATGCTCGCTGTAGACGTCGCCGTTCTCCTGGCCGTAGAAGACGATGCTCAGCTCTGGATGATCATCGAAGAGGACGAAAGGTACGTCCTGCCCTCGATTCAGCAGTCGCACTCCATCCGGATCGAACCCTTCTAGCGCCACGCCTGCCCGTCGCAGATCAGTCGATGTGATCGCATAGACCCCGTCCTCGTCAACCAGCACCTTCAGCGTATCGAAGGTCGACGTCCTTGGGGTACTACATCCGGCGCCCGCCAGGGAGATGTACACCGACCCCAGCACAGCCAGCAGAAGAAAGAGCGGGGGTAACCTGCGTCTCTCTGACACTCCGGAGCGCTTCATAGATCCATTCCGCACGGACTCACGCATGACTCACACGCCAACCCTTCGGATCAACAGATACGCTGCCAGAGCCAGTAGAGCCCCAAGGAACGCAAGAACTGAGACCAGAAGGAGGACGGTGCTCATGGAGACAGAGGGCCAGGAGACGTCACCCCCACGCAACTGAGAAGCCCCAGTCAACAGGCCGCGCTCTTCTGCTGGTGAGGGCGAACTGGCGACAGTGGGTTGACTCGTCGTGGGACTGGAGATCGGGGGCAGGGGAGTTCCGCTCGTGGTCGAGAGCGGCGTACCCGACGCAACAGCGGGAGAGGCAAGGTCGGCGGTCCCTGTCTCCACGGGCGTATGCGTGGGCGAAACGACCGGCAGGCTCGTCGCCGTCGAGGTCGGCGTGAAGCTGGGGATGCTGGTGGGCGTGGACGTGGGGGTCTGCGTTGGTGTGGGCGTAGGGGTGGAAGACGGAAGACTGGTCGGTGTAGCCGTAGGTGTACGAGTAGCCGTGGACGTCAGAGTCGGAGTCGGTGTCGCCGACTCCCCATGCAGAGCCCACTCGGGGCCCTGCGTTTCGGGCCCGTCGTAGTCGAGGATCTCCAGCCAGTAGTAGTAGGTGATTCCAGTTTCCACATCGCTGTCGAGGTAGTCGTAGTCGCCCCCCACAGGCCCGGGAAACCCCGTCGCTATGATCATGTCCTTGTTCAGTTGGACAGACTCCGTGAAGTCATTCACGGTAGCGCGATGGAGATTGAAGCCATAGGTCCTCAGTTCGTTCCCGGTTCCCCAAGTGACCAGTATGCCATCCTCACGATCCTCGACCTCAAAGTAGGCCAGTTTCACGACAGCGTGCGCGGGTGGCGTCCACGCCAGCAGCAGCACCCACGCCACCACCGCAGCGTGCACAAGGGGTGAGCCAAGTCTTCTGATGAGCGAAACGCCGCAACGCACGTCGCTGCCCTCCTCGTCACGAGAGTGGATGCTAGCGTAGCACAACGCTGCTCTTAGGACAAGCTCCCATGGAGGACCTTATGGCGTTTGGGGATCGGTTCGACGCAGTGCGTGCGGCTTTACCCGGGACCGTCCGCAGGTGCGTAGAGGGTGCGGTGTGCCTCCAGCCCCGGCATGGCGCTGCTCGCAGTGCACACTCCCAGCCATCAGACCACACGCGGAGTGCGGCTTCCGACACTCGATGCGGACAGGAAAAAAGGGCGGCCTTGATCCGCCCCTGCACGCCGAAACACCTTCTGCTGCCAACCCACTGTGGCCCTGAGCAGCCGCACGTCCGCCGCTCTAATGAAGCGAGCTAGCTGCCGGAGGCCAGGCATTCAGGAATCTACCATGCTCCGCTCCTCACTCCGTCGGCTGCCCCCGCGACACCGCCACCGCTAGCCCGAAGACCGGTCGTCATACCCGGGCCCGCCTCCAATGGACTGAATCGGTCAAGGTCGCAGACGGGAGTCCAGACTCTGTGGCTACTCGCTGTCAGCCTCGGCTCGAATCTTGGCGACCTCGCTAAGATCGTTGTAGATCGTCTTCCTGGTCACACCCGCGCGACTCGCTACGTAGGCCACCGAGTTCCTGACCTGGAAGGCGCCTCTCTCCTCGAGCAGCCGAACCATCTGAATTCGCTCGTCCTTGGTCATGTCGCCGGCGCCCGTGCCCAGCCGATACTCACACTCGGCGATCATGTCGTCGAGCAGATCGTGCAAGCTTTGTGCGTGCGTCTCTCCCAGATCACCACGCCCGCTGTCCGGTGAAAGATCCCGGAGAAAGTCCTGCAACTGCTGAACGGCGGTGACGTCCAGATTAATACAAAAGGCTCCGTAGACCTCACCTCTAGGATCTCGGAGCCAGATGCTACAACTCTTGAGCGTCTTGCCCGTCTCGGTGTACGTTGTGTAGTTAAAGACGGGGTGGGTCTCGCCCTTTCGGAGATTCTCCAGCCCCAGATCGCTCATCATGCCACCAACCCTTCTGCCAGTGATATCCCCCTCTATCCACACGATGGAGTGCTCCAGATCGCTGGTGTCGTGGATCACCACCTCACAGCTTCTGCCCAGCATCGCCGTCAAAGCCAGACCCACATCCTTCAGTAGGTCGAAGACCTCACGCTTCTCGGCCGAAAGCCCCTGCCGCGGCATGGCCCTGATGGTCACCACATCCGTAGACATGCTCTCCTCCCCCCCGATTCTTGGATACCGTCTACTCACTAGACGATTAGGTTGGTCTGCACCCGCCTTCCGGCCCCTCGGCGCATACCAGCCAACCTAAGTCCCACCACCTACCACTTACAACCCTGTGCCTGCCCAGGAACGCCAGGCCAATGGGCAGAGCCCCACCAGATCGAGAGTAACGCTCTCCTTTGGAAACGAGCCACCGAGCCGCACACGAATAGGACTCCACCCCAGCAGACCACGTCGTCGGCACAACTTCGCTTCACAAAGTGTCAAGTCGCGGATACACCTGGGAGGTAGAATCCGCAGCACTTGCATCGATTATGGCACAAGGTTCACAAACTGTCAAGCGACCAATCTCCCCAGACCATCCACGTGCCTTCTTAGTCGCCTTCGACGGTCTCCCCGCACCACTAGGAGTGGATCTCCACGAAGGCTGGCAGCTTGACCGCCGACGTAGCCGACACTGGCGTCGGTTCGAGCAAAGAGGAGAACGCAGTACAGTGTTGGCTACGCTAACCCGTCGGGCTACCGGCAGCCCGTGGGTAAAGATGGACCAACAAACCGGCGAGCCATGGCTCTGTACTGCTGCCGTAGAGAGAAACACAAACTGGCCAGCGCAAAGGACGCGCCAGCCCTCGAGGCACTGACCCACGGCGACAACTTCCAGCAGCCAAGGGTGTCTCCTGCCGAAATGGCGCGGCGGCCCTCTATACCTGCTCCTCTCCCGTCCGGGGAAGGTCACCGGTTGTGTAGAACAGCTCATCCTCGGAGTAGGTCTCAGCCAGTTCGTGCAGCAGCCGCAGGGTCTCCAGTGCTTCCGCCTCATCCACCACGCTGATGGCAAACCCCGTGTGGACGTAGACGTAGTCCCCTACCTGCGCCTCAGGCGTGAGGCGCAGACTGATTGCCCGCCCTACTCCGGAGACCTCCACGTCGGCCTCGAGGCCGTTGATCGACTTGATTTGAGCTGGAATGGCCAGACACACGTGCCTTACTCTCCGTCCGTTGACTCAGCAGAGTCTAACCTGTGATCGCGCCCGGCGGTGCCCCGAGTGTCCCCTGAAGCATCTCGCCGCCGGAAGTGCGCGACGGCACGGCTACACAGGTAGTTGCGCGAACCCGGTCTCCCGCCTGTCAGGGAAGCTGTGCTTGAGGGCCCCACGGAGGTGGATGACGCCCTCCGCCCGCCCCGTCCCGCGCTCAGTCCACCTCCTCCATGTGGATGTAACGGCGACTGATGAAAAAGGCCACAAGGGCCCCCAATGTGCTCCCGGCGATGGCGATGGCTCCCAGGGGCTGGATGACGCTCTGCCACGCGCGCGCCACTGTCAGTGAGGTGAAGTCCACAGGCAGGCCATACTCGCCTGGCTCGCCGAAGAGAATACTCAGACGCCCCAGCCCCCCGGCTTCGTGCTCGCCATAGAGCCGTACAGAGGCAAAGCCCTCTCCCTTCAGGTACTCCACCCTCTCCTTGGCCTGCTGGAGCAGTTCCGCCCGCGATCCCCATTCCAGCGCACCCACCGGGCAGCTCGTCGCGCAGTAAGGCCCTCCGAGCCCACTGTAGACCCGATCCTGGCAGAAGGTGCATTTGCCCACCTTGGCCTCTCCCGTAAGCACATCCTCACCCCTCAAGTGGGGGACGCCGTACGGGCAGAACTGAGTGCAGTAGCCGCAGCCTATGCACTTGGATTCGTCATAGGCCGTGAACCCACGCTCGTCCTTGTAGAGGGCACCCGTGGGACAGACGGTCACACAGACGGCATCCGCACAGTGCATACACTGGTAGTTCATGAAATGCCACTCAGTCTCGCTGCGCTTGTTGAGCTTGATCAGCGTCCACGTGTCGGAAGACAGGTCCCGTGGAGCGTCGTACAGCCGCGAGACGTTTCCCTCTTCCGCCGCAAGCCTCGGCGCGTTATCCGTCTCCGCAGGCAAGTCGTTCCAGCGCTTGCATGCCTCCTGACACGCCCGACAACCAACGCATTTGGATGAGTCGTAGAGTATGCCCAGTCGATCTTCCGGGCTGAACTGGGCCTTCGACACCAACGACGGGGCCACAACGCCACTGGCGAGGGCGGCCCCGGAAAGCTTGAGAAAGTCCCTACGATTCACTTCCATCGAGTATCACCTTCCATCTCTTGCTCCAATCCCCTGGTCCATTCGATCCCCCACTTGGTCAACTCGGCCAGGACACCCTCCACCAATGCCTCGACCTGTGTTTCCACTGACGGAGACAGCTCCAGGCCCACCTCGATCACCGCCGGCTGGACTCCCCACAGTACGAGTTGCTGCGGAAAGTGGCCACGAAGTCGAGAGGCAGCCAGCAGATCAGCGAGCCCTATCTGATGGGGCGAGATCTTGAGGCCCAGGAACGCGGGCACCTCCTCACCCTCCAGACGGGTCGTCGTCCCAGGTTCGGCGCCCATATCCACGGCATCGACCACCAACAGGCGGTCAGCGTCCTCCACCCAGGGCAGTAGATCGAGCCCCAGGGTGCCGCCGTCGAGCACCTGCACCTCTGCCGGAAACTCGCAGCGCTGGAGGAGTCGCTCCACAACCCTCACTCCGACCCCCTCGTCACGCATCAAGATGTTGCCCAGGCCGAGCACCAGTGTCTGCGGCATCGCCTACATAGACCGATCCACAAGCACACGAGTCAGCTCCCGGCCCTCAGCATCCACCACGTGGACGGCGCAGGCCAGGCAAGGATCGAAGGAGTGGATAGTTCGCAGGATCTCGAGGGGTTGCTCTGGATCGGCGATCGGCGTGCCCACCAGCGCTGCTTCGTATGCGCCCATCTGCCCCCTGGCGTCGCGCGGCGAGGCGTTCCAGGTGGACGGCACCACGCACTGGTAGTTGGCAACCTTCTGATCCTTGATCTCGATCCAGTGCCCCAGCGCCCCTCGCGGAGCCTCGTGGTGGCCCCAACCCCTGGCCTCCTTGGGCCAGGTGGCCGGGTCCCAGAGTTCCCCGTTGTGGATCTCGAGGTCGCCATCCGCCATGTGGGTCGCCAGCTCCTCCAGCCACGGCACCAGTTGTTCGACTACCATCACTGTTTCCAGGCCCCGGGCAGCCGTACGCCCCAGGGTGGAGAACAACGCTTCGGCTCCAATCCCGAGGGTGTCGAGCGCGCCGTCTACCAGTTCCTTGGCCCTCTCGTGTCCAGAGGCATAGGCCACGAGCATCCGCGCCAGGGGACCCACCTCCATGGCCCGTCCCTCGTAACGCGGGGCCTTGACCCAACTGTACTTCCCGTCCGTCTCCAGAAACTCATAGGGCGGCTGCGGACCAGTGTAGTTGGGTTCCGTCTCCCCATCCCACGGATGCTTGGCAGTCTCGTCCCCATCGCCGTACTCGTACCAGGAATGGGTGACGTATTCGGTGATCTTCTCATGATCCACAGGATGAACTGTGCTCAGGTCCCTGTTCAGGATGGCGCCGGCGGGGAACAGATTCTCTCCGGACGCATCAGGGAACTCGCCGTAGACCAGGAAGTTGCCCAAGCCCTCGCCATAGCTGGCCCAGTCCTTGTAGAATGACGCCACCGCCAGAAGGTCCGGGATGTAGACCTGCTCGACAAACTCCTGTGCTCTGTCGAAGAGCTGGCGCATCTGGGCCAGCTTGTCGGCGTTGATGGCCGATTCACTATCCGGGTCGATGGGAACGGCCATTCCACCCACCAGGTAGGTCTGTGGATGCGGGTTCTTGCTGCCCAGGATGGCGTGCACGCGAATCACATCTCGCTGCCACTCCAGGGCCTCCAGGTAGTGAGCCACCCCCATCAGATTGGCCTCTGGGGGGAGCTTGTACTGCGAATGACCCCAGTACCCGTTCGCGAACGGGCCTAGCTGGCCGCTGTTCACGAAAGTGGCAAGCGTGTCCTTGACGCCGCGGAAGTAGTCGCTGCTGGACTTGGGCCAATCGGAGATCGACTGCGCCAGCTTGGCTGTGTCCTCAGGGTCCGCACGGAGCGCGCCGGTGATATCCACCCAGTCTAGTGCGTGAAGGTGGTAGAAATGGATGACGTGGTCCTGCACCGCCTGGATGCCGCCAAGTAGATTCCGGACAATCCGGGCATTATCGGGGATGCGAATCCCGAGCGCATTCTCTACAGCTCGCACGGAGCTGATAGCGTGGACAGTCGTTCAAACACCGCAGATGCGCTGCGCCATGAGCCACACGTCACGGGGATCCCTTCCCTTGACGATGACCTCCAGGCCCCTCCACATGGTGCTGGAACTCCAGGCATCGCTCACTGCGCCCTCGTCTATCTCAGCCTCGATGCGCAGGTGACCCTCGATTCGCGTTATGGGATCGATGACGATCTTCTCAGTCACCCTATTCCTCCTTCTTCGACAATTGCTGCACGGCTACTGTGCCGATGACGCCAGCGGCAACACCCACCGCTGCACCGGCAACGGCGCCCGCCACCGTAGAAGTGTCGACTGGTGTAGGCGCTACGCCTGGAAAGGCAGTGGGCGGTGTAAGCTCGTGGACGGGCACTGTCTCGTACGCTCCCCTCTCCCAGAAGTCCGGTGCCGCACAGGCGATACAGCCATGCCCAGCGGCCACAGGCCAACTGGTTCCCTCGTTCCAGCGAACTGTGGGGCAGTTGTGGAAGGCGATGGGCCCCTTGCATCCCATCTGGTACAGGCACCATCCCTTGCGGTGACCCTCATCCCCCCATTCCTTGACGAACTCGCCAGCGTCGAAGTGACCGCGCCGTTCGCAGTTGTCGTGGATGCGCCGACCGTAGGCGAAGAGAGGGCGTCCCAGATCGTCCATCGCCGGCAGCTTGCCAAAGGTCAGATAATGCACCAGAGTGGCCGTGAAGTTATCCACGTTCATCGGGCAGCCGGGCAGATTCAGGATCGGTACGCCGGAGATCAGGTCCTTCACGCCCTTGGCCTCTGTCGGGTTGGGTGTAGTCGCAGGCCAGCCGCCGTAGAAGGCGCAGGCACCCACGGTGATCACCGCCGCCGTGTTGGCAGTCACTTCCTGCAAGAGGTCCAGGGCGGTGCGTCCACCCACGCAGCAGTAGACCCCATCGTCCTTGGTGGGAATGGCACCTTCCACCACTGTGATGTATCCCCCCTCTCGGATCGCCTCCTCGAGGGACTTCTCGGCCTGTCTGCCCGACGGAGCCATGATCGTCTCATGGTAGTTGACAGAGATGGTGTTCAACACCAACTCCGCCGCCGTCGGCCGACTGGCCCTCAGGAAGGACTCGGTGCATCCCGCGCAGTCCTGGTACTCAAGCCATACCACCGGCGGACGCTTGGCCGTCTCCAGGGCGTGGGCAACCTTGGGGACCATGCTGGCCGGCAGGGCCAGTGTCCCGGCCATCAGCGTACAAAACTTCAGAAAGTCCCGACGCGATACCCTCTGCAGCGCGAGCACCTCGACGGAGTTGCTGCCAGGATGCTTCTTCATGTGTCTTTATCCTCCTTGCGTAGACTCCATTGGTGGATCAAACACCGTATACCAGGCGTTGCCGCCGATCTCAAGAGCAGTCCAATGAGCGTCTGCCGTTGTGAATACCTCTCCCCTCCAGTCGCCGGACCTTTGGCCCTCGACTCTTGGATCCTGGTCTCTACGTGACACCTTGCGCCATCGTCGTCACTCCGGGCACTGTCTCAGTTCCTGGGATGGATCGACTCCGCAGACTCTCATGCTCAGCGACCTGACTCAACAAACCCAGGTCTTGCGCGCTACTCAGACTGTAACACGATCCGGACCACACGTCAAAGCGAGTGTGCACAATCCAACCGCTGGGCGGGCACTACGTGCTCAAGCGCACCGCCCAGTCACCGCCCGCACACACAAAACGGCGCCCCGGAAAGGAACGCCGTTCGGACGATCACCCGCCGTGGTGTGCGGCCGCCGGTGCATCTCCTTTCCAAACGCGGGAGGCCCAACCGTTTCCGGTTGCACCCTATCGGCCCCACGCCCTAGGCTATGATCCTTCGGCAACTGAGGCTCGGAGATATATGTCAGTCAATCAACCTTGACGATCAACATCACCACACGATATCGCCAGCAGTATACCACCTTCACTTGCCTTTGGCAAACCCTCGCTGGAAGATGCGGAGCAGTGCGTCTGCGCCGACGACGGGAATGCCCCCCACAGCCTTCCCCAGGCTCGTCCAAGAGCGACCCTGGCAGGAGCCGCCGCAACCTTCGAGCCGGCACCAAGAGCGCTGCACACCAGATCGCCAGCCTGGCCGAGGACGTGAAACGAGCCGGGCCTCATCGCACAGCGCGGTCGACCGTGGCCTGGGCGGTATCTCGAGCTACCGGCCCACAACGTCGCGCCGCCGCCCTGGTGAAGACCACCCCGCCGCAACTAGCACCACCAAGGGCCCAGTCATCGCTTCCAGCAGGTGTTTGTAACGGGGGGTCCGATCATGAGCATCGGCTGAGAAGCACCACCTCGTGGACCTGCCCGGCACCCCGGTGAGCTTGACAGAGCACTCCGTTGAGGGCCGGTAGCACGTACATGCCGATACTGATGATCATGGACATGGCCACTGGCTGGGTCACGCCTCGTCACCGTCCTAAGGGTACGCCCGTCGACTCATACTCCGTCTGGACCATGTTCAAGCGTCTGTACAGTCCATCGCGAGCCACCAACTCGCCGTGTGTCCCCATCTCGACAATCCGACTACCCTCTAGGACGATGATGACATCCGCAGAGCGGATAGTTGACAGACGATGCGCAATGACGATCGCCGTCTTACCGATCATCAGCCGCTCCAGAGCCTGTTGTATCAGCAGCTCGGTCTCGGCATCCACAGAGGACGTCGCCTCGTCCAAGATCAGAATCGGCGCGTCCTTGAGTACAGCCCGGGCGATCGCTATGCGCTGCCTCTGCCCGCCTGACAACTTCGTGCCCCGCTCCCCGATGAGCGTGTCGTAGCCCTCTGGCATCCGCGCGACGAACTCGTGGGCGTTGGCCGCCCTCGCCGCCTGGACCATCTCCTCCTCCGTGGCCTCCGGCCGGCCGAACAGTATGTTGTCGCGCACGGTGCCGTGGAACAGGAACACATCTTGGAGCACGATGCTGATCTGCTGACGCAGACTCTTCAAGGTCAGATCGCGGATGTCTTGTCCGTCCAACGTGATCGATCCCTCGCACACGTCGTAGAACCGGGGAATGAGGTTGACCAGCGTTGTCTTGCCCACGCCCGTTGGCCCCACCAGTGCCACGACCCTGCCTGGCTTGATGTCGAGATCGATGTGCTCCAGCACCCGGTTCCCCGTGCCATAGCGGAAGCCCACGTTCCGGAAAACAATCGCACCCCTCGCCCTACCGGTCAACTCAATGGCGTCGGGACGTTCTACTGTGTCGGGCTGTTCTTCCAGCAACTCGTTCACGCGCTCTGCGCCAGCGAGCGCCTGTTGAACTTCCTCCCACGCCTCGGTCAAGGCCCGCACGGGCTCGTAGAGCATCTCCAGATAGAGGAAATAGGCCACCAGATCCTCAATCGGCAACGCTTTGCGTAACACGAACAGCCCACCGAAGTAGACCAGCACGATCATACCTAGAGATGAAGAGAACTCCACGAAGGGATGGAACGTCGCCATCAGGCGCAACGCATGAAGCAGCGAATCGCGATACCTCACGATGTGGCCGTAGATGCTCGCCGCCTCGATCTCCTCCCTGGTGAAGGCCTTGATCTCTCGAATCCCGGAGATGTTGTCGTTGAGCGCTGCATTGAGCTCACCCAACTCGACCTGGCGCCTGCGAAACGCCGGTGTCACGTACTTACCGAAGGCCCGCATCGCCAACACGATCAGGGGAATGGGGATCATGCTCAACAGGGCCAACTGCCAACTCATGCTGAACAACACCGCTGCCACTCCGATCAACATGAGCACGTTCACCATCACATCAGGTATCGCATGTGCGATCAACTGCTCGAGCAAGTCCGAATCGTTGACCATCCGCGACATCAACTGCCCTGTTTGCTTGTCCTCGTAGAAGCGCAGCGACAGACGTTGCAGGTGCTGATAGATCTCCAGCCGCACGTCCGCCACGACGCTCCACCCGGCGACGTGGGCCATGTAGCTTCTGACGAACCGCAGGACTGCGCGTGCCGCATAGGCGGCCAGCGCCATCAAGGACAACCGAGCGATGGAACCCATTGCGTCTGCGCCCGGGGCGGGAGCGGTGACCACTGCGACCATGCTCCTGACGATCCACGGGACGACCAGTTGAACGCCCACCAGCAAGAACATGCTGATCACGGTCAACGCGAGTGGACCAGCATGCCGCCGGGCGTACTTAAAGGTGAACCTAAGATGCCTCATTCTCCGATCCCCCAAAGCAGTCGCTCACCCCGAGGGCCTGCATCGAGCGCCTTTGATACGGCAGCAGCCTTGCGGTCATCATACGGGCTGGCCTCACATGGAGACCAGTCAGGACCCGATATCACCTCCGCGCCCAGGCGGGCCAGCACTAGCTAACCGGTATCAAGGCCACGGCAGTAGGCGCCTTTCTGGCGTGACTCATGGTAATCTCAGCACATTATGGCGAGAGGGCTGCCTGAGCAGCCCTCTCTTCACTCTCCGGAGCGGGGACGACGGGATTTGAACCCGCGATCTCCTGCTTGACAGGCAGGTGTGTTCAACCAGGCTACACCACGCCCCCACGTTCCAGCCTATCTATCTTACCAGAAACCATCGTCTTGGTCAAGTCGCTATCCCCAGCGGAACATCCATGTCTCGCTGGAGGGACTGATCGCTCTCCCCTGCCCTGTGCCCGGTGTCCCCGAAACCACAGTCACGCTCCAGTAGACCTCGCGATCAGAGCCCACGTCGCCATGGTAGTCACTCGGCACCACGAAGGTGGTCTCCTTCCGCCAGTTCACCTTTTCCACCGGCTGACCATCCCTATCCGTGAGGACCAAACTCACCGAATACCACTGGTTCTCGCCCAGCGGACCCACGGACTCCCAACTCAGTTCGATGATCGAGCCCTCGGTGAAGTTGAACGGGCCCTCCTCTGGGAGGTCGCTCTCGTCGACAGGCGCCAATAGCACTGGTGCCGCATAGCGGAAGCCAGGCTGCTCTGTCGCTAAGGCCGGCGGTGTCTCCGTCGGGCTTGGTGACTCGGTGGCGGTCACGGTCTCTGTGGCCGTCACTGTGATTGTAGCCGTCACCG
>Ga0315534_1001007_pt1 | contig 19799 bp, 14 predicted proteins | sample SalMarSW160240MG_FD_203094 | JGI IMG/M metagenome (GOLD analysis project Ga0315534, IMG submission 203094) | Salt marsh sediment microbial communities from the Plum Island Ecosystem LTER, Massachusetts, United States - Salt Marsh Sediment SW1602-40 ... | reverse complement strand
GGGGCAAGGCCTCGAGCCGCTGGGCGCTGATCTCTCTTCCACATCTCTCGCAGATGCCGTAGGTGCCTTCCTCGAATCTGCGGAGGGCGTCTTCCAGGGAGTTGACCTTCCTTCTGGTGCGCCGCCGCAGGGCCATGTTCATCTCGCGCTCATAGATGATGGGGTCCCCTTCGCCCAGGCCGTATTCGACTTCGACCTGCAGATTCTCGTTCAGACGCTGGAGCTCGTCAATCGTCTCAGCGAGCTCTGCTTCTAGTCGTTGTCTGATTGACTGGCGGTCTTTGTCATCCATCGTAGGACTACCTCATGATCTCCGATCCCGGCACGGAGCAGACGCCACGCTGACGGCGCACGTGCTCAGGGATCCACGTCCAAGAGTCTTCTGCGGGGTGAACAGATAGGAACCCCCTTGGGAGACCACCCAAGACAAAGGAGGGTGGCTGGGTTCAGGTGTCCTCTTGGGGAACGACGTTGATGGCCTTTGGCCCTCTGGGTTCCTCAAAAATGTCGAAGCTTACTCTCTGCCCTTCAAAGAGGGCTTTGAAATCCTCCCCCTGGATGCCAGAGTGATGAACGAATACATCCCCACCACCGTCGTCCCGTGTGATGAAGCCGTATCCTCTTCTGATGCTGAACCACTTCACATGGCCAGTAAGTGTGGCGACACTATCAGCAAGTGGGCCGGGCGATGTGCTGTCCTCCCCCCGTCGTGCCTCGCACTCAGGACAGAGCAGGGGGTCCTCTGACTCGCCCTGGGCTGCCAGTGCCCTCTGTTGCTCAACCCTGAAGACGAACTCTGCTCCGCATGACGTGCATCGCAGCACTTTGTCGGTGAAGATCATCTCGGGCCTCGATACTATGGACTCACGGAAGGCCTTGCAGACTATCTCTTCCTGTTGCGGCGCTGCCTGGCCTTGCGTATGGCCCGCTTTCGCTGCATCCTTCGCTTCTCGCCCTTAGAGACGAACCATCTTCGCTTTCTGAGTTCTCCAAGGATGCCGCTGTTGGCCACCTGCTTGCGAAAGCGCCTCAGCAACTCATCCTGAGATTCCCCTGGTTTGAGTTGGACGCTCATTTAGCACTTCTCACCACCTCTCTTCTTCGATCTCCCAGCGGTTTCGTTTCGCTGGTCCGATCACGGCACTGATGCGAGCTTCGTTGAGAAACAAAAATCTCGGTCGTCATCCTGCGAAGCAACGCGGGGACAGCAACCGAGACCAACATCACAACAGACCATCCCCTTAAGTCATTGGACAATCTCGTCATTCGCACGGCACTGGCGCCGTCCTACACACTATAATAATGCAACTGTTGGGAATTGTCAAGTGCTACGGCATAATCCCTTTTGTCGGTATACGATCCACCGGCGGTGTGGCTCCGACTCGGTGGGAAGGCGACTGGGGGAGAAACACAGCAGCCTGCGCGGCTCACCGATACACTTGGCGCGCCACAAACCTCCGCCACTTGACGTATGAGGCCCGCGCTGCTAAAATTCGGTGTTGGTGACGATTCTGCGCAATCCCTCGACACGTATGGTTTCCCCCTCGGGTCCTTGGCGGGTTCCGATCTGCTCGTTACAGTGGGGATCCTACCACCCGCGTGTTTGTATTGAGCGTTCTCGCCTGTCCGGGCTATCTGGGCAGAGGATGTATACCGCTTTGGGGGTTGAGTCGAGGTTGGGGTCTTGGCGGAGGCGGTAGACGCCTTGGACTGAGAGCAGGGGGTCGGCTGGGCCAGACACGCGCGCAAGGGTGGAAGGGGTACTGCCCCAGAAGGCAGGCGGCCGGCCTGCTAGAGGGGCGTGACCTACGCTGGAGTGCGAAAGGGGAGAACGATGAGAATAGCTCTGGACGCTATGGGGGGCGACAACGCGCCTGAGGTGACAGTAGAGGGGGCTATCTGGGCGGCTCGCGAGCATGGAGTTCAGGTCTTGCTGGTGGGCCAGGAGGAGTTGCTGGCGCCAGAGCTTGCCAAGCATGAGACGGCCGGCTTGGAGCTTCCCATCGTACATGCCAGTCAGATCATCGGCATGGAGGACGAACCGGCCATTGCGGCCAAGACCAAGCAGGACTCGTCCATGATAGTGGGGATGAACCTGGTCAAAGACGGTGAGGCCGATGCTTTCTTCTCGGCAGGGAATACCGGCGGGGTGATGGCAGCGGCCTTGTTCCGTCTAGCGCGCATACCAGGCGTCAAGCGACCGGCGCTCACGGTGCACTATCCCACTGTCAAGGGACACTGTCTCGTCCTGGACGCAGGAGCCAACACCGACTGCAAACCGGAGTGGCTACTTCAGTTCGGCGTCATGGGTAGTGTCTATGCCCAGACGGCGCTCGGCATCGAGGTGCCCAGGGTGGGGATCGTCTCCAACGGGGAGGAAGAAGGAAAGGGCAGCACCTTGGTCAAGGAGGCCTACGAGTTGCTCAAGGGGAATCAGGTCAACTTCGTCGGGAACGTGGAAGGGAAGGACATCCCCTATGCTCTCGCCGACGTGGTGGTGACCGACGGCCTGACGGGCAACGTGATCATCAAACTGTCTGAAGGCGTGACCAAGTTCCTGATGGGGGTGATCGAGAGCGAGATCAAGAGCACTGCGGTGACCGCTATCGGTGGTGCCCTCGCGAAGCCCGCTTTTCGAAGAGCCAAGAAAGTCCTGGACTATGCGGAGGTCGGTGGGGCGCCATTGTTGGGGGTGAACGGTGTGGTTCTGGTGGGGCACGGTCGGTCGAATTCGAAGGCGATCAAGAACGGGATCGTCGCTGCCAAGAGAGCGGTGGAAGCGGGAATGCTGAACGCCATCACCCAACGCCTTGCCGAAGTCCAGCTCTAGGCGCATATCAGGGTGGCCAGGGAGGCGATGCCGATGCTCGACGTTAGACACCAGTTACGACAGCTTCCTGCCGACGTGAGGGCGGCTCTGCGCAAGCATCTGGACGAGCTGGAGGGCGAATCACTCTCGAGCGAGGCCTTTTCTGAAGGCCGGTTGGGAGACCTCTTGACGCAGTTGAGGACTCGGTACCGTGTCGTCGTCACGGGCATGGGCGCTATCACTCCCCTCGCCCTGAACGTGCAGGACAACTGGCAGGCGCTGATAGAGGGCAGGTCCGGCATAGACCTGCTCACACAGATCGACGCCAGCAACTACCCCACCAAGATCGGGGGCGAAGTGAAGGGCTTCGACCCAGCGGAGTATATGCCGGTCAAGGAAGCGCGTCGCATGGAGCGATTCAGCCAGCTCGCCGTGGCTGCCACCAAGGAGGCGCTAGAGGACGCGCAGTTCCCGGTCGATGGGCTCGATCCGGAACGAGTGGGCGTCCTATTGGGGTCGGCGATTGGCGGGTTGGATGCCACGGACGAGGCTATTCGTAACCTGATCGCCGGAAAGCGCGTCTCTCCCTTCTACCTGGTGAGGACCGTGCCCAACATGGCGGCGTTCCACGTGTGTCACATCTACGGGTTGAAAGGGTACAATAACACCATCACCACGGCTTGCGCAGCGGGCCTGCAGGCAGTGGGAGAAGCAGCGGAGGTCATACGGAGGGGAGCAGCCCAGGTGATGGTCACGGGCGGCACAGAGAGCTCCAGCGCCGAGATCGGCCTCGCTGGCTTCTCTGCCATGCGTGGCCTATCCACTCGCAACGATGATCCCCAGGGGGCATCCCGTCCTTTCGACAAGGATCGGGATGGCTTCGTCTGCTCCGAAGGGTGCGGGATCCTGGTCCTGGAGGAGCTTTCCCACGCGCTGAACCGAGGCGCCCACATCTATGCAGAGATCCTAGGCTACTCGGCCACCTCGGACGCCTACAATCTGGCGGCTCCTGATCCTGAGGCCGAGGGAGCTGCCAGGGCCATTCGCTGGGCTCTCCAGGATGCAGGCGTGGGTCCGGAGGACGTGGACTACATCAACGCTCACGGTACTTCGACGGTGCTCAACGATGCTATGGAGACAGCGGCTATCAAGAAGGTCTTCGGTGAGTCTGCCTACCGCGTTCCAGTGAGTTCCACGAAGTCCATGATTGGACACATGTTCGGAGGCGCCGGTGCCATGGAGACCATCGTCTGTGCCCTGACGATCGAGCACGGGATCATTCATCCCACCATCAACTACGAGACGCCCGATCCAGACTGCGATCTGGACTACGTCCCCAACGTGGCACGCAGGGCCGAAGTCGACGTTATACTCTCCAACTCCTTTGGCCTGGGTGGGCAAGACGCGTGCCTGGTCGTGGGCAGGTACCTACCCGGAGGCGTTCTCTGAAGACGAAGAGGGAGTTGGAGACCTCAGAAGAAGGGTGACCGGATGAGACAGCGACAGCCGAATTCCCGTATGTGCTTCGTCTGCGGTATGCAAAACCCCATAGGGCTCAAGATCATCTTTGAGGGCGATGGAGAGCGCGCCTGGGCCACGTTCACGGCCAGCGACGAGCATCAGGGATATCCAGGCGTGTTACATGGAGGGATCACCTTCGCGCTTCTGGACGAGGTGATCGGACGCGCAGCCATGGAGCTGGATGTAACGTCGCCGTGGATGATGACGGCCAAGGCGGAGCTACGGTATCGGAAGCCGGTGCCCATCGGGGAGGAACTGACGCTGATGGGGGAGCTCACACGTGTTCGGAGCCGTGCGGTCGAGGGGCGTGGGGAGATTCGCCTCAGTGACGATTCGGTGGCGGTGGAGGCCACGGCCATGTACGTGAAGGTGCCCGAGTACCTGGCCGAGCAGATGAAGGACCAGATGGAGGAAGAGATGGAGTACTGGCGTGTCGTCGAGGACTGAGTGTTTATCACTGTGGATCTCGGTGACGTGCGCTGTACTGTCGCCTGCGTTCCAGGGGGCTGGTGGCTTACATCTCCTTGAGGAGCGGAAATGGTAAACGAGAGGGAGGATTTCTTCATTCGCAGGACGATCTCGGAGGTGGACCCTGACATAGACCTCTTCATAGGGTTCGAGGAGGAGCGCCAGGCCAGGAGGCTGATACTGATCCCTTCCGAGAGCTTCGCCTCGCTGCCGGTTCGCCAGGCGCTGAGCTCCGTGTTCACCAACGTTTACGCCGAGGGCTACCCTCCCCCTCGGATGACCAAGGACGACGAGGCACTGCTGCTAGACGTCGATCACCAGTTAGCCTACTACCGCCGATACGCTGATCGCAGATTCTACAAAGGCTGCGACTACGTGCACTTCGTGGAGACGCTGGCCAGGCGCCGCTGCGCTCAGTGCTTCGCCACTGATAGGATTGGTCCGGATCAGATCTTCGTGAACATCCAGCCTCTGTCGGGCGCGGCGGCCAACAACTCGGTCTACGATGCGATGGTGGAGCCGGGTGATACCGTGATGGGCATGAACCTGGCCCACGGAGGGCACCTCACTCACGGTAGCGAGTTCAACCGGTCCGGTAAGAACTACAGGATCGTCTCCTACGAGGTCGACAGCCGCACGGAGCGTTTGGACTACGACCGGATTTTGGAGCTGGCGGTGGAGCACCGGCCTAGAATGATCATCGCTGGCTACACTTCCTATCCCTGGGCGCCAGACTGGAAGAGATTCAGGGAGATCGCAGAAGCCGTGCCCGGAGGGTGTGTGCTCTTCGCCGACATATCTCACCCCGCGGGAATGGCTATCGCCGGGGTCTACCCGACCCCCGTTGGCTACGCCGACGTGATCACTTTCACTACTCACAAGACCATATGTGGGCCTCGGGGCGCGGTGATCATGACCACCGACGAGGACAGGGCCAAGTTGATAGATAACGCGGTCTTCCCCGGAGAACAGGGTGGGCCTCACGTGAACAAGTTCGCGGCCATGGCGGTGGCCTTCAAGCTGGCTCAGACGGAGGAGTTCAAGCGCCTACAGCAGAGAATCGTGGAGAACGCTGTGGCCCTGGCGGAAGGGCTGCAGAAACGAGGTCTGCGGCTGGCCTACGGTGGCACGAACACCCACTTGCTGGTGATTGACCTCAATGCCATAGAGACGGACACCGGATTTCCCTTGAAGGGAGAGATTGCCGCCCGGATTCTGGAGTTGTGTGGATTGGTGACCAACAAGAACACCATCCCAGGCGACGAGAGCGCAGCCGATGCCAGTGGCATCCGCCTGGGCACACCATGGGTGACCCAGAGGGGGCTGGTGCCTGCGGACATGGATGCGCTGGCGAGCATCATTCAGAGGGTCCTCTCTGGTATCGAGCCCTTCCAGTACACGGGAATGACGGGCGAGCTGCCGCGTGGCAAGATCGATCTCTATCTGCTAGAGGAGATGAAGGCTGAGGTATCTCACTTGGCTGGCAGGGCCGCCGCCGAGGGCGAGACCAGGCATGATGGATACCCCCACTACTTCTGGCTCCCGAAGCTCCCGTCGACGAAGGCTACGCCGCTGCTGGACGAGCATCGCGGCCTGAAGGCGGGGATGGCCGAGGAACATGGGTGGCAGGTGCCGCTTCACTATGAGGGCAAGGCGCAGGAGCTGGAGGCGGCCAGGCACTCGGCGGTCCTCTTCGATCTGGGCGACGCGGGCCTACTGGAGGTCAGCGGTGCCCGGGCCAGACCTTTCCTCCAGGAGGCCAGCACCAACAACGTGGCGGCGCTGGCGCCCGACTCCAGCCAGCGTTCGTTTCTCCTGGACAAGGATGGACTACTCATCGACGATGTCTCCATACTGAAGCTGGAAACGGACAAACGTGGTCGTGAGCGATACCTTGTGTTCACGAACCCTGCCAACACCGAGATGGTCAAGGCCTGGTTGCGCGGTCTTTCGGACTGCTACGTCTTCTTCGACAACGACGACATCTTCCGCAAGGTTCAGGGCCCGGCAGTGGTGAAGGATCTGGCTGAGACCCTCGACCTCTCCTGCCGCAGGGTGGCTCTGGCCCTGACCGGACCTGATTCGTTGAACATCTTGACACGAGCAGGCGCTTCGCTCTCTGAACTGGAGAACCATACATCCTGCCGCGACGAGATCGGTGGCGCTGAAGTGTTGGTGCACCGTAATGGCCTGACCGAAGACGAAGATCGGTACGTGATGGTCGTTCATCCTGAGAGTGTACGCGACGTGTGGCGCGCGCTCGTGGAGTCCGGTGCCAAGCCGGCGGGTGCGGCAGCCAGGGAAACGCTACGTCTCGATGCGGGCTTGCCGTCCTATGATCCAAAGGAGAAGAGACCTGATGGTGCCTCTCTCTGGAAGAGTGGTTTTGCCTCTCTCTTCCATCTCCCCAAGACGTACGTCGTGGGTCAGAAGTCCCTCGACGGCCACAGACCCCGCGTACAGAAGGAGGAGTTCAGGTGGGAGGAGCAGGAGGGTGAACCTAGACACACACCGCTGTACGAGGAGCATCGCAAGCTCACGCGGAAGATCATACCCTTCGCTGGGTGGGAGATGCCTGTGTGGTACACCACGGTGCTGGAGGAGCACCGGGCCGTGCGGCAGACGGCTGGACTATTCGACGTGGCTCACATGGGGGTGTTAGAGGTATCGGGCGAACACGCGGCGAGCTTCCTGGATCTGGCCAGCACGAACTACGTCAGGTGGCTGGAGGACGGGCAGTCCCACTATTCCTACCTTCTCGACCCGGATGGACGCGTGGTAGACGATATCATGGTCTATCGCCGCTCTGTGGATCGATATATGATCGTGGTCAATGCCAGCAACGCCGAGAAGGACCTGGCGTGGCTGAGGGCGGTGAATTCCCGGCGGTACGTGATAGATCGTGCGTTTCCGGACAAGGAGATAGAGGGAGAGGTGACCATCCGGGACCTGAAGGATCCATCCTCTGACGAGGACCAGCGAGTGGATATCGCGGTTCAGGGCCCCCACTCATTGGCTATTCTACAGAGGCTGGTCGACAACGCGGTGGAAAGGGATAGGCTGGCACGGATCAGCCGCACCGGGTTCATCGAGGCACAGTTGTCGGGCCTGGATGCCGTAGTCTCCAGGACGGGCTACACGGGAGAGGACGTCGCCTATGAGTTGTACGTGCACCCCAGGGATGCGGTCGCGTTGTGGAATCTGATCCTGGAACGCGGTGAGGAGCTGGGTGTGAAGCCAGCAGGGCTTGGTGCCCGCGACTCCACCAGGACCGAAGCAGGGTTGCCTCTCTACGGGCACGAACTCGCTGGCGAATTCGATATCTCGCCCACGGGGGCCGGATTCGCACCGTACGTGAAGCTGCACAAGCCCTACTTCATCGGCAGGGAGGCTCACCTGGAGCGGGAGGCGCGCCGGACGATGCAGATCGTTCGCTTCCGCATGAAGGACAAGGGTATCAGGGCTATCAGGGCCGGCGACGTGGTAGTGACCCGTAGAGGAGAGTATCTGGGGGCCGTGACAAGTTGTTCGCTCGACGTGGATGGGTACCAGTTGGGCATGGCCTACGTCGAGGCCAAACGGGCCAGAGAGGGTGTCGAGTTGCGTATCTTCCCTCTGCCACCGGGCGAGAAGCCTGCTCCGGAGAAGGACAAGAGGGATCTGGCCGTCGGCGACAAGGTGCTGGTCGCGGAGGAAGCAGTGGTGCTGCCGCGTTTCCCCGTGGACGAGGAGGAGTGAACAGCAGTCCACACAGAGGCACTCCATTCGTCAGGGAGTACACGATCTGGCCGATTGACATGCTGGCAAGTTGACTTTCCAGTTTCCGTGTGTGATAATCGAGGCAGGGCAATATGGTGCACCGAGGTGCACAGAGTGGAGGTTGACGGAGAATGGTGCAGAAGGCGAAGGGACACTACAACAACAAGGCTTTGACATTCGACCTACCCGAGGGCTGGAATCTTCTCGCGATGAGCGAGCCCAAGGATGTGCCAGCCGCAGAGAGCGTCGAGCGCCTCGTGAAACAGGGCTTGGAGAATCCCATCGGGATGTCTCCGTTGGCCGAGGTGATAGCGGCGTTAGACAACAAGACGGTGGTGATCATTAGTGAGGACCAGACCCGACCCTCCCCCGTGGGTGAGGTGGCCTTGCCTTTGATCAACGAGTTGAACGCGCTCGGCATCGGCGATGATAACATCGAGATCATCATTGGCAGGGGTACTCACCGCGAGATAGCGCAGGAGGAGCTGCGCGCCAAGCTAGGCGGTGAGGTCTTAGAGAGGGTGAAGGTCAGCGTCCACGACGCGGACGACGATAGCAATCTGATCAAGGTCGGGACCACCAGCAGGGGCACGCCTTGCTGGGCCAACCGCAAGGTAATGGAGGCCGGGTTCAAGGTCGGAATCGGAACCATCAACCCCCACTACTTCGCTGGCTACGGCGGTGGTCCGAAGATGGTGCTCCCAGGGATTTCGGGCAGAGCCTCGGTCCGCCACAATCACGTGCTGATGAGGGAGCCCGATACGACGCAGGGGATCACGGATGGGAACCCGGTCTGGGAAGACATGTTGGAGGCAGCGCGCATCGTAGGCCTGACCATGAAGATCGACTGCCTGCTCAACTCCGAGAAGCAGATCTACAAGGTCTACGTGGGTGACGTGGAGGCCGAGCAGCGTGAAGCGATCAAGGGCCTGACGGAGGTCTACGGGGCGCCTGTGCCGAAGCTGGCTGACGTGACCATCACTTCGGGATACCCTCTGGAGACGAACCTCATCCAGTCGGGGAAGTCGATCCTTCTGGCCGATGAGATCACCAGGGATGGTGGTGTGGTGGTTCTGCTGTCTGCGTGTCCCGACGGAGCGGGCCCGCTGATGTATGAGACGCTGTCTGAGATGCCTGGTGCCGACGAGGTGATAGACTGGATGGCGGAGGGCAAGGCCAACACCACGGGAGGTCCTATGGCGTCCCGCCTGCGCCGGCTGCTGTCAACGAAGTCGCTTCTGGTGGTCACCGATGGTCTGACCAAGCAGCAGCTGTTGGACATGGAGATGGGGCACGCTGCGTCCGTGGAGGATGCGCTCTCGCAGTTGTCCAAGGAATACCCTACGGCCGACGTGATCGTGCTGCCTATCGGTGGGTCCACCTTCCCATTTGTGGAGGAAGCCAAGGAACCGGTCCGTGGATAGGTAGCCGTCTTCTGGGCGCTTGCCACGCGCGTCGTGGAAAGGCGTCCGTGGGGATCTGGAGTGAGACGGTCACTCCACGCCGTGGCTAGAAGACGAAGACGAAGGTCAGATCGTTGACATTGGTGTTGGTCGGCCCGGTCAGAATCAGGTCGTCCAGCTCCTCGAAGAAGTGGTACGAATCGTTGTTGGCCAGGTAGTCCCTGGCCAACAACTTTTTGGCGCGAGCGCGCCGAAGTGTCGACCCATCGGCGATAGCTCCAGCGGCATCCGTAGGGCCGTCGGTGCCATCGGTGGCCAGGGCCACGACCATGGTCTGATCCAAGCCGTCGAGTTGTACGGCCGCAGAGAGGGCCAGCTCCTGGTTGCGCCCACCCGTGCCTTGGCCCTGGATGGTTACGGTCGTCTCGCCGCCAGCTACGACGCACGCTGGTCGAGGCAATGGGCGCCCCGAGTGCAGGATCTCCTTGGCGATAGCGCAGAAGACGTGCGCCACCTCTCGAGCCTCGCCTTCCACAAAGGTGGAGAGAAACAAGGTGTGGAAGCCTGCGCCCGTGGCTTGGTCTATGGCTGCCTGGGCCGCGATCTCGTTGCTGGCGATGATCAGGTTGTAGGTCTTGGCGAAGAGGGGATCGCCCTCCTTGGGCGTCTCCGGCACGACCCCGTCTCTGCCCCGCCGTAGGTGCTCGATGATAGAGGAAGGCAGCTCTTTCTCCAGATCGTACCTCTCTACTATCTCGTAGGCGTCGGCGAAGCTGCTCGAGTCTGGTACGGTGGGACCCGAGGCGATCACGTCGAGGGGGTTGCCGACGACGTCGGACAAGATGAGGGAGACTACGTCCGCCGGGTACGCCGCCCGTGAGAGATTCCCTCCCTTGATCTGCGACAGGTGCTTGCGTATGGTGTTGATTTCATTGATGGTGGCCCCGCAGCGCAGGAGGGACGAGGTAAGCGCTTCCATGTCCTCCAGGCCGATCCCTTCTACGGGCAATGTCATGAGGGCCGACCCGCCGCCGGAGATGAGGCAGACCACCAGGTCGCCTTCGGAGGCTGTGCTGGCCAGATCCACCATCCGTCTGGCACCGGCCATGCCGGCCGCGTCGGGGATGGGGTGCCCCGCCTCGTTGATGCGGACGATCTTGGTGTCGGCGAGGTAGCCGTACTTGGTGTTGATGGTACCAGAGGTGAGGCGGTCGCCCAGCACCTCCTCTGCGGCCTGGGCCATAGATCCCCCAGCCTTGCCGCCACCAATCACGTAGATCCTGTGGTACCTGTCGAGGTCATAGGCCCTCTCTCCGATAAGAAGCTCGCTGCCGTGCAAGACCATGTGGCGCTTGATAGCCGCAACAGGGTCCACGGCCTCAAGGGCGGCGGAGAGGATGGGCAGTGCTTTCTCCCGTTGTGCTCTTGTCTCTTGGCAGTTGAGGAGGCGCGGATCGAATATGCTCATAGCTTCACCTCAGTCTGCGGTCGTCTCTTCGCAAAGCGCCATTCGTAGCAACTGCACCACGTCCACCACCCTGATCCTGATCTTCTCACGGCGTGCGGCCATGGACAGAGTACGCTCACATTGCTGGCAGGCGCTGACGATGGCCTCTGCTCCCACCGCCTGCGCCTGCTCCAGGCGTCGTTTGGCCACCGCCCTGGATAGGTCGGGGTCGATGGATTCCAGGTTCCCGCCACCGCCGCAGCACATGGCGTTTTCCCCGTGGTCTTCCATCTCCACGAACTCTACACCCGGTATGGCCTGGATGATACGGCGCGGAGCGTCGTACACCTTACTCTTCCGGCCCAGGTCGCACGGATCGTGGTAGGTCACGCGTTTCTCCAACCGCCGGAGAGGCACCCGTCCCGCCTCGAGAAGCTCCGCCAGATACTCGGTGGAGTGCTTCACCTGGACGAAATCAGGCTGGTAGTGCTGCTCCCAGGTATGGTAGCAGGAAGGGCAAGTGGTGACCAGCGTCTTGGCCCCCAACTCCTTGACCGCCTCCAGATTGTGTGCAACCAGATCGGAAATGGGCAAGCCAGCCGACAGCAGAGGATACCCGCAGCACCACTCCTCGCCGCCAAGCGTGGTGAAGTCCACTTTCGCTGCCTGGAGGATGGCCACCAGGTCCTGGAGGATTCCGTAGGCCATGGGATAGAGGGCCGAGACGCAGCCCGTGAACAGCACGACCTCGGCGTTCTCCTTACCGACCAGGTCCTCCGGTCGGTCCTCCAGGTTCTCCGCCCACAGGAGGCGGCTCTCGGCAGGTTCACCGGAGATGTTATGCGAAGACCGGACACGGGCCTCCAGTTCGTTCAGCATAGGTGGCAAGTAGTCGCTCTCCGCGAGCAGATGTCTCGCAGCCCCGAAGATCTCCGTAGTCTGCACTCCTCCAGGACAGCTCACCTGGCAGGACTGGCAATCGGTGCAACTATAGATACAGCGGCCAATCATCTCCGAGAGCGGAAGCTTGCCCTCGGCGACGGCCCTCAGTAGCTGTATTCTTCCGCGCGCGGCCATCGGCTCGCGCCGGAGTACATCGTAGATGGGGCACGCTGCCTGGCAGTAGCCGCAGCGGTTGCAGCGCAGCATCTCAGGTTCGAGCTCTTTGAGTCTCTCTATACCATTCACGACATGTTTCCCAGGGCAGTCCTGGCGCGGCATCGATAACACCGGACCGCTCTCGGAGTCACGCAGGAGGCGGTGGCCTCCAGCGACCAAGAGCGGTCAAGAGCGCGGCGGTGGTGATGAACGCTCAGTCTGTCTCGTGTGTCCCGCCCAGCGCTCCTCGTTCTATTCTCTGGAGGGAGTAGTTCTCTCTCATCATGTAGTAAATGCCCAGGAGGGTCAACGGCAGGAAGGTCAAGGCATGCAACGCGAAGGCGAAACTGAGGGCCAGTTCCCTTTCCACACCGAAGATCTGAAGTGTGCTCACCACCAGCCAATGATAGACGCCGATGTAGCCCGGCGAAGAGGGAACGGTCATTCCCAGGCTGGTCACGCACAAGAGCAGAAAGGCTGCGGCTGGTGGTGCCTGGATGTGAAAGGCATACATGACCACCAGCATGAAGAGTCCGCTGGTGGCCCACACTGCAATTGACCAAGCCCAGAGTACAAGATTTGCTTTCAAGGAGCCGAGTACGTCAAACCCTGACAGTGCCGAGTCGATGTATGCCAGCAGCCGCTCCGCGCCAAGACGTGGAAGACGCTTCAACACTGAAGACACCACCCCCAGCGTCCTGGTGCGCTGGTAGGCCAGGGCGAGAAGGAAAAGGAACAGGCCTACGAAGACAGGAGCCATGACGAGGGCAGATTGCTGGATCCATGAGGGCAAGGTGACAAAGGGCAGCAGCAGCACCAGAAATAGGAGAAGAGTGAGAACGTCCAGCACTTTCTCCACCAAGATGGTGGAGACGGCCAGCGACTTACTCAGGTTCTCAGATTCGCCGATGACGTACGCTCTCGCCAACTCCCCTAGCCGAGCGGGGAGAATGGTGTTGAGGGCGTAGCTGATCATGAGCGCGGACAGAAGTGTCCCACGCCGGATCCGGGAGTGGTCGCCTGGAAAGAGGAGCTGCCAGCGCAAGACTTTGCTAGCGATGGTGCCAACGAAGGGCACGGCGGCTGGCACGAGCCAGGCATAGTTGGCTCGTCCGAGCGCGTCCAATACCTCGCGGTAGTCTACGTTCCACAGGACGAGGACCAGGCATACGAGACTGATAACGATTCCTACCCAGAAGCGCCACTGTTTCATCCAATTTCCGTGTCTTACCTAACTCTCATTCGCAAGGGATAACATGGCCTGAGAAAACCTCACATTGTCGAGGGGTATCACTGCAAGAGGGACGACAGACCCGGCAGGATCGAGTTCGTGAAGACAGGGACGGAATAGAATCCCGCCAGGGCGAAGGCGACGTCCTTGATTGACTTGCCTATCCAGGCTGCCAGGAAGAACCATTTTCCTGAGAAGCCGGATGCGCCAGCGGCGACGCCTGCGAGATCGAAGACGGGGTTCGGGATGGCCGACAAGAATAGAATGGTCAGGAAGCCGTTCCGTCGCATCCAGCTCTCGAAACGCTTGTAGAGGCCCCACTCTTCGACTAGCCCCTGACCCGCGTATCCGGCCAGATAGCCAGTGGCCTCCCCCAGGGCATCCCCAAACCCGGCGACGAGCCCCACGGCGACCGGATTCCACAAGCTTCCCGCCAGGTAGACCACAGCCAGTCCCGGCACCGGCAAGACCACGGTGGCGCTGCCGGCCAGAGTGGTGAGGAAGACACCCAGATACCCGTATCTCTCGTACTGTACGAGACGGTCGCGGAGGAGGAGAACGGCGAGGGTAACCAAGATCACCACGAGGAGCGCGCCTATCCGCTGGAGTCGCACGGTCCGTCGCGCACGAGCCTCGGCTGCCTCAGTACGCTGCACAGTCCAGATCCTCAGTCACTTCAGAAGCGCTCCCTCATGAAGTCCAGAATGACTCGGTCCAGCAGGTCATCGTCCCTCCATCGCTCTTCCAGGTTCTCGGTGCTCACGAAATCTCTGAACGCCTTCTTCGTCTTCTCGTCATACACAACGGTGGTGGCACCCTTGAAGTATCCGGTCCTTCGGAGAATCTCCTGTATCTCAGACAGGAGTTCTCCCTCGATCTTCACCAGATTCTCCGGGTCTGTTTCCCCGAGATAGAGGTTGTGCAGTTTGCGCAGGCGGGCCAGTTCCTCGATAGGGGCGGGATGGTCGTCCACGCGCAGGTCCAGGTAGCGGTCGTTGAAGCCTGCGTACCCACCTCCTTCTCTCACCACCAGGACGGCCGCCGACTGCTGGCCTCTGCGGTCGCCGCCAGCCTTCTGCCCGGCCTCCAGCGCAGCAATCAGGCGATCGACGAGGGCTCCCTGCGCATTCTCGAAGGTCTGAGCCATGGCTTGCACAGTATCCCCACTGACCAGGATGTTACCCTGGCAGGCGTAGTTCGCGCCCACGATGTGCCCTGCCCACTCGAAGCACTCCTCCCCGGTGAAGGCAGCGGCCTCGCCCCTGGCATCCACGACACCCACCTGTCGCGAGGCGCGTTCCTTGTCCTCCTCGGTGAGCCAAGCGATAACTTCCTCAGCGGACACACCCTCTTCCATCATGGCCAGCCCTCTCGGCCCGTAGGAGGTGTTGGCCCAGGATTGTGTGGCCACGGCCCCCACCCCGGCTCTGGCCCAGGGCACGACTGAGCCCACGGCTAGGAACTTGGACTGGACGGCGACGCCCCATTCCTGCTTCACCGGGTCGTGGGCCACGATGGAAAACGTCCCCCTGCGTCCACCACTGTTGCTCATCTCTTTGCCCTCCTGGGCGTCGATTATAACATAGCTGGTCTTGGCGGGCCAAAGCGTCACAGCAACATGGTCCCGACGGGTGCCCTGCAGGGCCTTGCTGACGTCGGCGGTGAAGTGCAGATCAGCGCTGAAGTTGGGGTACGATGAAGAGGTAGAGGCATCCCAGGTCGAGGAGGATGAACCCGAGGTAGTAGACAACGAAGGCGGCGCCCTGCACGAGGGCAGGAATCGAGGCGTGCACGCAGCGCGGAAGTGCCAGTCTAGCCCTCAGGTGCGCTGCCAGAAGGACCCACTCGGAGATGCCGAGGGCGAAGGCCAGGCCGATGGGCACCAGCGCAGGGAAGAGGTAGCGTCCTTGGGGCTGGACGAACTCGAGATTGTAGTAGACGTGCTCGGCAGCCACCGTCAGGAAGACCAGGAGCAGCACGAGCAGCGCCCAGCGTTGGAAGGTGGTGAGGAGCGCACGGCTACGGGCGACGCGCCACAGCCAGAGCACGAAGCCGAGAGCCATCGCTGCTGAGACGAAGGCCAGGAGGAGGTAGAGACGGGAATCGATGAACACTCCCATCCAACCGAACTGGGCCCAGAAGCTGCGGAAAGAGGTCACGAAGAAGTGCTGGACCGTGTTGGCCAGACCGTTCTCGGCGACCCATTGGGCCGTGGTGGGCTGCCCGACGACGATGGACTCGTGGCGCTGCCAGCCGAAAAGGTCCAGGCCTTCGTAGGTTAGGGCGTTGCGGACAAACCACCAACAGGATAGCAGCACACCCAGGCCGTAGACGGTCCCCAGCCGCCGGAGAAAGCTGTGCCACCCCTGCTTCCGCCTTCCGACAACGAATACCACAAGCACCGAGAGCATCACTGGCGCGTAGATGGTGGTCTTGGTGAGCAAGGCCAGCGCGACCAGCAGGCCCAGGGCCACCGTCTGATGCCGGGAGAGGCCCACCCTGATCTCTCTGAGACCCAGCCAGATGACCAGGGCCAGGATCAGTTCGCCGAGGGTGTCGTTGTTGATGGCTGCACTCATGGCGATGTGCATGGGCAGCGTTGCTACGAAGGCTGTGGCAGCAAGAGCCGTGAACAGGCTGGCGGGGAAGACCTCTCTCACGATCGAATAGGCGACGACGAGGAACACGGCTCCCAGGAGCATGGAAAGAAGGCGCAGGGCGAGGAACTGGATGTCGGACCCCAGCGGTGTGGAGATGCGGTAGATGGCTGCTGCCACCACGTAGTAGAGGGGGGGCTGATGGTACTCGTAGCGGATGGGGTCGATGGACATCTCGGGTGGAAACTTGGCGGCCTTGATCTCTGCCAGGTACTCGTGGGGGTAGTCACCCATCTGGAGGACCGGGAAGCGGCAGTTGTCAGCCAAGTAGACCACGTAGTTGTAGTGAGCGGGCTCGTCAGGCGTCTGCCACTTGGGGGTCTCCACCGCGTAGGCGAAGCCCAGCGCGCAGTACACGAACACGATCAAGGCCAGAGTTGCCCGGATGAGCAGCGAGCGACGTTCGCTCATGCTACGTTTCCCCTCTTCTCTCCCTGGTTTCCACCGGCACCACGGCCCGCGGCAAGTAGCTCAGTGCAGCCGCGAGCTGGCGTGTCCTGTGTGCCAAGCCGTCGCGAGATTGGCCCCCTCCCACGCCGAACACGGGATCTTGTTGTCGTGCCTGGAGAGCGAGCCCATTCTATCACAGCGGGTTGAGCGTGGCAACTGGGCAGGTGTTCGGCAAGGGTGTTGCTGGCGCCAAGGTCCTGGCCTAGGACGGCGCGCAGGCCCTCAGCTGCCGCACGCACCCAGTGTGTCTAAGGACCGGCGGACTGTTGAGCCACACGGTCCGCTGTGTTATAATGCCCTCACTGTCTGTCGCTCTTGATCGACATCGAAGGCAGTGTCGGTGTGGGCATGCGCCGACTGGACTGTGGAGCGGCAGCCAGCGAGCGAGTGCAAGATCCTTCCCATCGCAGAGCGAGGAGAGCATTTGTCCTACTCCATCGAAACCTTCTCTCTGACCAAGCGTTTCCCTCGGCAGAAAGGACTGTACGGACTGCTGCGGCCATCCCGCCGCGAAGAGGTGGTCGCTGTGGACGGTGTGAGCGTGTCCATCGAGCGCGGTGAGCTGTTCGGTCTGTTAGGGCCCAACGGAGCTGGCAAGACGACGCTGATCAAGCTCTTGAGCACTCTGGTATTGCCCAGTTCTGGAGATGCCCTCATCAGCGGGTATCCACTAGCGGACGGCGAGATGGTAAGGAGGCATATCGGACTGGTCACGGGAGAGGAGCGCAGCTTCTACTGGCGGCTGAGCGGGAGAGATAATCTCCGGTTCTACGCTTCCCTCTACGGCCTATCTCGCTCTGAGGCTGAGGGTCGAGTCAGAGAGCTTGCCAGTCTACTGGGGCTGCAGGAGGTGCTGGACCAGAGGTTCGATACGTACTCGTCGGGCATGAGACAGAGGTTGGCGCTGGCCCGCGGATTGTTGAACGATGCAGAGATCCTGTTCCTCGACGAACCGACCAAGAGCCTCGATCCAGGTTCGGCTGCCAGGCTGAGGGAGACGATCCAGCGTCTGGCCCACGAACGCGGGCATACCATCGTGCTGGTGACGCACCAGCTCGGCGAGGCGGGGGAACTGTGCGACCGTATAGGTATCATGCACCGTGGCAGATTGGCGGTGGTGCACGAGGTAGGGCGGCTGAGGGAGCTGGTGAGACCCGAGTTCCGGTACGAGATGGAGATAGCTGGCATGTCGCAGACGAAGCTGGGGGAGCTTCAGCGTCTGGATGGCGTCCTGGAGCTTTCGACGGAGACTCTAGGTCCGGACAGGGTCGCCTTGGATGTCCGTTTGCTCGAGTCGGAGTCGGCCCTGTCTGAGGTTCTGCGCCTTATTGTGGAAGGTGGAGGTGAGATAGGGAGCATCCGGGCAGAAGACGTCACTCTGGAGGAGATCTTCGAGGAGTTCACGGGCGAGGATTGGCCTGCCGGGGGCAGCGGAGTGCCTGATCCTTCTCAGATGCCGTCGGTGGACGTGTTGCCGTACCTCGACAAGGGGCCGGGCCTCGAGGCTGCCAGGATCCCCGGCCTGCTACGCGCGGGCCTCAGGAAGACCTGGGCCTTCGTGCTCAGGGACTTCAAGCTCCAGGTCAGCTATCGCCTGGCCTTCCTGTTGCAGTCCTTGGGCATTCTCTTTTCCGTGGCCAGCTTCTACTTCGTGGCGCTGCTCTTCGGTGAGGCCGCGGCACCGCACCTCCAAGCCTACGGTGGTGACTACTTCGCCTTCGTCCTGGTGGGAATCGCCTTCATGCGCTACCAGGGTGTGGCCATGAGTTCTTTCGCGGCCACGATCCGGAGGGGGCAGATGATGGGCACCCTGGAGGCGATGCTGGTCACGCCAACGCGGCTTTCAACGGTTCTCGTCTCGTCGAGCTTGTGGAGTTTCGCTTTCACCTCCCTCCAGGTGCTGATCTATCTAGTGTTGGGGGCGTTCCTCTTCGGGGCCGACCTGGGACACGCTAACCTGCTGGCGGCGGTGGTCATTCAGGTTCTGACCATTCTGGCTTTCAGCGGAGTAGGGATCTTGTCAGCGAGCTTCACCATGGTCTTCAAGAGGGGCGATCCCATCAGCTTCATGTTCGGAAGTGTCTCCACACTGTTGGCGGGCGTACTGTACCCCGTCACAGTGTTGCCGGCCTGGCTGTTGCCGGTTTCGTACCTCTTACCCCTGACCTACTCGCTGCAAGCCATGCGGCGTGCCATCTTGACCGGGGATTCGCTCCTCACGATGGCATCAGACGTGATAGCTTTGCTGCTATTCGCCGCCATCCTGCTGCCGATGAGCTTCGTGGCTTTTCGTTATGCGGTGAAGAGGGCCAAGATCGAAGGCAGCCTCACGCAGTACTAGGGGGTCGGATAGGTCGGAGTTTGGCGAATGCTAGGTCCTTTGCCTTGAGGGCGCGGCACTCAGGGGTGTGAGGAGGTATAGTCTCGATAGGCTCTGCCCAGCGCTGTCAGCGATTTGCTGTCAGGGTCAAACAGATGGCCGTGACCGGCATACCCTTCGAAGTCGTCGTCGTCCAGACTGTACCAGTTCCAGGCCTGGACCAGCCTGTTGTCGTCGGCGGTATACCCGAGCCAGCTCAGCTTGGTGTCGAGGAAGTAGTCGAAGGTAGCCAGCATGAAGGCCTCGACGCGTGGTTCATCGAACCCTAGACTCTCGGGCATGAGGATGCCGTACTCGCTTACGATGAGCGGCTTGTTTCTCTCGCCGTGCTCCTTCATCCAGATCCGGAAGTCGCGGATCTGCTGGTGAAAGACGGTCATGCTATCGTGGTCGTCTAGGCTGTATAACATCCCCTGTTGAACGCCCCCGATCCCACACGGGATTTGACAGCCCCAGGAGTTCTTCTTCTCTTGCAGAATGAAGCCGTGCACATTCCATACATCCACGGGGATCTTCTGACCGTACAGATCCTGGTACTCGTCGAGGATCATATCCAGGTACTGGAGACGGAGCGGC
>Ga0315534_1001006_pt1 | contig 19813 bp, 11 predicted proteins | sample SalMarSW160240MG_FD_203094 | JGI IMG/M metagenome (GOLD analysis project Ga0315534, IMG submission 203094) | Salt marsh sediment microbial communities from the Plum Island Ecosystem LTER, Massachusetts, United States - Salt Marsh Sediment SW1602-40 ... | reverse complement strand
GGCGATATGTGGGTCAGTGAATTTGTTGAGGCATTGAAAACTGAACTGGAATCTACCTTCAAAGAAGAGATCAGCGTTTATTTTGATATTAATCCACATGACGGTTTGCTTGAAACCCATGATGTTGATGAATCTCTCAAAGAGAAATTAAAATGCCTCATCTTTATCCCAATAATCTCTCGAACTTACTGCGATCCGAAATCATTTGCGTGGGAACATGAGTTTAAGGCATTCATTGAACAAGCATCTAAAGATCAGTATGGGCTGAAAGTAAAGCTGCCAGGCGGTAATGTAGTTAACAGAGTGCTTCCAATCCAAATACATGAGCTTGATTCAGATGATAAAAAAATGGTTGAAGATGAACTTGGAGGGCATTTACGAGGAATTGAATTCATTTACAAATCTTCTGGGATTAACAGACCTCTTCTGCCAAAAGAAGAAAATCCACAGGACAATCTGAATCATACAAATTATAGGGACCAAATTAACAAGGTAGCCAATGCTGTTAAAGAGATCATCGCAGCAATACAACATTATAGTCCACAAAAAGCTGAAGTATCACAGGAAGCAACCAAAACCATAACCAAACCCCGGAAGAACAATAAAACAACAATTTTTATAAGTTCAATTATTGTATTAGTATTAATTATTCTTGGTATCCTGTTTGTTCCAAAATTGATAAAGCCTACTAAGGAACTTGAAAAATCCATTGCAGTATTGCCGTTTATTGATGATAGCCCAGATGAGAATAATGCTCATATTATAAATGGCCTTATGGATGAAATACTGATTAAACTTCAGAAGATAAAAGATTTTAATGTTATATCCAGAAACTCCGTTGAACAGTACCGCGGTGAAGACAGACCATCAACTACTGAAATTGCCAGAAAATTGGATGTGAATTATATTGTTGAGGGCAGCGGACAAAAATATGGGGAAAATTTACGACTTCGGGTTCAGTTAATCGTAATCTCAAAAAGAAAAGAAAGGCATCTCTGGGGTAAGGTATATGAAAAGAAAATTACCAAATCTGAAGACTATTTTGATATCCAGAGCAATGTTGCAGAATCAATCGCACAAGAACTAAATGCTGTAATAACCCCCGATGAAAAAAAGAAAATAGAAAAAATCCCCACAACTAATCTTGAAGCATATGACTTAATTCTTAAGGTTACAAATAGTTACGGGCCACAAAAACCTGTCGGGGATATAGAACCATCTCTGGAATTAATCCTCAAAGCAATAGAATTAGATCCATCTTATGCCGATGCTTATGCACTTGCCGGAGTTATAAATTTATTTTCGGGAGTATATGCAGGTACAAGGAGTATGTCTGCTGCTATTGTTGATGCTTATGATTATTTTTTAAAAGCTCTTGAGCTGGATTCGGATAATAGTAATGCTCATTTTGGAATAGGGCTTATTAATCAGTGGGGGAAATGGGATTATATCAAAGCTGAAAACGAGTATTTAATGGCTTTTGAAAGTGGACAAAAATACCTGGATGATAATTGGTGCTATAGTGCAATGTGTGATTTCTATTATCACATGAATCAAATGGATAAAGCACTTCTATTTGAAAAGATGAGAAGTGATATTAAAGATGTCTCATATTATTCTATTATTAATAAATGCTTAAATGGCGAAAAAGAAGAAGCCCAGATTCTGTTAAATAAAATCTCTTCAGAAATGATAAAAGAAGGTTCATTTCTATTATTGGCAGATTATTATTATTGGATTGAGAAATATGATTCTGCCAGATATTGCTATGAATCGGCAATTAATTCAAATGACCCGTTAATGTCTGTTCCGAGGAGCAAAGCTTCTTTGGCTCTGTCATATTATAAAACAAATAATTCCTCTAAAGCAAAAGTCATAGTAAGCCAATTAAAAAACCTAAGTATGGAGGCAGGAGCTGGTAGCCCGGATTTCTTCCTCGGTGTTTATTATAGTGGAATCGGAGAAACAGACTCTGCCTTTTACTGGCTTGATAAAGCGTATAAAAACAGAAGTCCTGAATTTCATACTTTAAAAATTGATCCAAAATTTAATTCACTTAAAAATGATCCCCGATATTGGGATCTTTACGAAAGAACAGGGCACAAAGCATATGATGATTACCTGGCCAGTAAAAAGAATAATTAACTTTGTAAAGCAGATGCAGGCAAAGAGGAGTATTTTTATCTCCCATTCCCCCCTTCTCCCCCTCCCGCCCTCTATCCCTACTTACAGCTCCGAAGGAGCTCAATACCAATCACTCCCGGCGCAAGCCGGGAGACCACACAACCCAGACGCCTACAGCTCTGAAGGAGCTGAATATCATAAGATGGTAGGGTTCGTTGCATGCAACGAACCCACAACGGTTTAGAATTGGTTTATTTTTACTAGAAGCAATCGCTGATTTTATATACCCAGGCATAACTGCAAGGATTATCAGCCGGTGTGACAGGAGGCGGAGTGATGGTAAGCTTATTTCCTGAAACCTGGTACTCTATTTTACTCTTATATCCTAACAATGTCACGTCTGCAGCCTTTGAAATACCGTTTATTACCACAGGCCTGGTCAGCCATTGGGTAACGATCAGATAAAGGTCAGATCCTTTTTTTGTATAGTACTCGATTGTTTCTGTAGTAATTGAAGGAGCATTATTCCATTTTCGCGTTCCATATATAGCTTCCCCATTCACTTTCAGCCAGTTGCCTATATCAATCAGCCTTTGCTGCATTATTTCAGGTATCCGGCCATCAGCAGTGGGACCGATATTCAGACAAAGGTTCCCACCCCTGGCCACCTTATTTATCAGAATATGCACCAGTTCTTCAGAAGTTGAATAATCTTCAAGCCTTTCATTCCTGTTATAGCCAAAAGATCCGGCCATACCCCTGCATTCCTCCCATGGCCGTTCAAACTTCATTCCTTTTGAATCACCGTCATGGATAAGGTCATATTCAGTTGTATAGTATCCTCCATGTTTGCTGCGGGTTTCTTTTCCCCATCTGTCGTTAACAGCTACTGTTTCCTTCACAGGTGATTCGTTGAAAAGCCATTGAAGGAATTGTGTGCTTCGAAGCTCATCTGAAGTATAATCCCATTCTCCATCTGTAAACAATATATCAGGCTTATAGGTATTTACCAATTCCTTCATCTGGGGGAACATGTGCTGGTCGATATATTGATTTATTGTAGCCGGCTTGTACAACGGATGGTACCATTCAAGCAGTGAGTAATAATAGCCCATCTTTATGCCTTTCTCCTTAACCGATTTTGTCAGATCTCCCAGTAAATCACGATGGGGACCGACATCCACTGCATTCCAGTTCCAGGAATATTGTGAGGGCCATAGAGTAAATCCTTCATGATGTTTCGATGTAAGGACGACATAATTCGCCCCGGATTTACTGAAAAGTTCTGCCCAGTCATCAGGATTATACAACTCTGCCCTGAAGTAGTTTACAAAATCCTGGTATTTGAAATTCTCACCCCACACCCTGTTATGAAACTCGGTGAAATAGTGCTGTATCTCTGATGGTTCTCTCCATCGCCGCCAGTACCATTCAGCATAACGCTCATAAACACCTACACCATCCCTGACAGTAGGACTGTAGGAAGGAACAGAATAAAGCCCCCAGTGTATGAAGATCCCGAATTTGGCATCTTCAAACCATGCCGGTACAGGCCTGTTGTCTATCGATTCCCAGGTTGCTTCATACTGTGCAGTGATCTCAAGACCTGTATGTATCAGTAAAATGATCAGGATAATTTTTTTCATATCATCACAATTATTTTTGTTATGTAGTACAAATTAATTCAAAATAGAGAATTAAAAATCATGGGTGGACAATTTTTTTTGAATTTAGCTTTATAAAGTTTTAAATTTGATAATGAAATAAATAGACTCCTGATGCCAAGTATAATAGAAGGATACAATTACGACATCTTCATCAGCTACCGCCAGGAGAAGAATGATGGGGAGAGGATGAGAGGGCGAGAGTGGGTGAGAGCGTGAGGGCGAGGATAAGAGAAGTTGAAGAAGGTTGAAGTCCACCTTCGCTGAAGCTTCGGCTGAAAAAGCATGATTATACGATTCTGAGTTCCATGCTTACAACAACCCTGTAAAAATCGGCCCCTGTATCTTTCTTATAATAAATGATTTACAGGGCATCACCGTTGTAAAAGCAGTAGTATAATACGTTGATAGTAGGTTCGTTGCATGCAACGAACCTTTTTGGTTATCTGCACCCATTAAATATTTAATGACAGGAGATAGCTGGTACATTATAATGAGTTTTAAACCTGAAAGTTTCGTATATTTGATAAGAATTAACAGCCATGACAACAAGGGACTATATAATATCCACTATCAAAACCCATGAACCGGAATTTTCCAGGTTAGGTATCCGGAAGATTGGATTATTTGGTTCCTGTTCACGAAATGAGGAATCAGATAAAAGCGATATTGATATTCTGCTGGATTTTAATCCCGACAAAGAGAATTTTGATAATTATATGGCTGTATATGACTTGATTGAGAATCTTTTTCAAAACAGGAAAATTGATATTGTGACTTTAAATGGGCTGAGTCCTTATATAGGTCCCGGGATCTTAAATGATGTATTATATGTCTAAGGAACCTGTAGAATATTTGAAGCATATCCGTGATGAATGCCTGTTCATTATTTCAGTAATCGGAGATGATCTGTCCAAAGAAATATTCATTAAGGATGAAACATTAAAAAGAGCAGTTGTAAGGTCTCTTGAAATAATCGGAGAAGCTACAAAAAAGATACCTGTTGATTTCAAAGTCAAATGGGAGACTGTCAGCTGGAAGAATATGTCGGGAATGAGAGACCGGTTAATTCATGATTATATAGGAGTAAATTACTCAATTGTATGGGATGTTATTAAAAATAAGATCCCTGAACTCTATAATCAGATTATTGAAGTTATTGAAAAAGAGTAATTAGCCATGTCCAGCCTCATCTCCGGATATAAATACGACATCTTCATCAGCTACCGCCAGAAAGATAATAAAGGCGATATGTGGGTGAGTGAGTTCGTTGAAGCATTGAAGACTGAGCTTGAATCTACATTCAAGGAAGAGATCAGTGTATACTTCGATATCAACCCACACAATGGATTGCTGGAAACTCATGATGTCGATGAATCTCTCAAAGAAAAACTTAAGTGTCTTGTCTTTATCCCTATTATTTCTCGTACTTACTGTGATCCCAAAGCTTTTGCCTGGGAACATGAGTTCAAGGCATTCGTTGATCTGGCATCAAATGATCAGTTCGGATTAAAGGTTAAGTTGCCTAACGGTAATGTGGCAAGCAGAGTTCTGCCTATAAAGATACATGACCTGGATAATGAAGATATTAAACAATGCGAATCTGTCCTTGGCAGTGTACTAAGAGGGATTGAATTTATTTATAAATCCGCGGGGGTAAACCGGCCATTACTCCCTAAAGAAGAGAATCCGCAGGACAACCTTAATCATACCAACTATCGTGACCAGATAAACAAAGTTGCAAATGCAGTAAAAGATGTAATTACTGCAATAAAACTATATAGACCGGAACAAGAAAAAGTATCACAGGAAGCAACCAAAACCATAACCAAACCCCGGAAGAACAATAAAACAACAATTTTTATAAGTTCAATTATTGTATTAGTATTAATTATTCTTGGTATCCTGTTTGTTCCAAAACTGTTAAAACCATCTGAGGAGATTGAAAAATCTATTGCCGTACTTCCATTCCGTAATGAAAGTACCGACCAGGAGAACAGTGCCTTTGTTAACGGCCTTATGGAAAAGACCTTGAATAACCTGCAGTTGATAAAAGATTTAAGGGTGATCTCTAGGACTTCTGTTGAGCAATACCGTGATCAGACCAAATCTATTCCTGAGATTGCAAAGGAATTGGGTGTAAATTACATAGTTGAAGGAAGTGCCCAAAAGTATGGAAATGCATTCAGCTTAAGCGTTCAATTAATAGAAGCTGACAAAAGGGAAGATCATTTATGGGGAAAATCATTTGAACAGGAGATCAAAGAGGTGGATGATATCCTTAAAATACAGAGTGAGATCGCACAGGCAATAGCGAATGAATTAAAAGCATTTATCACACCTGAAGAACAGGAGCTTATTGATAAAGTTCCGACTGCTAACCTGACAGCCTATGACCTTCATTTGCAGGCACAGGATTTTTATTATAAATATATTATTAGCTCTGATAGTAAGTATTTAGAAAAAGTATCTCAGTTAGCCTATATATCTCTTGAGCTTGATCCTGAATTTGCATTTGCATATTATTGGATTGGTGCAAGTTCTTTAAGTGACAGATATATGGACGGCTATACCAGACCCTTCTACCTGGACACAGCACTGTTCTTTTTTAATAAAGCATTGGAGCTGGATCCAATCCTTGCAGATGCTTATTCATTCAGAGGTATTTATTACTTTGAGAAAGGCCAAAAACAAAAAGCTATTGATGACCTTGAAAAAGCTGTCAGCTTATCTCCCAATAATCCATTTGGATACATATGGTTAGGTTTCATATATTATCATTACAGAGATTACATAAATGCACTGATAAATCTTAGAAAAGCTGAAAATCTGGAAAGAGCGAATGAGAATTTAGCGATAATATATTTTCAATTTATTGGGACTTATTTATCTATCGGAGATCTGCAAAAAGTAGAGCTATATCGTAATAAATTCCAAAAATTAGTGCCAAATTATTCGATTGATAACTGGATTCTTTCATTTCAAGGTAAATGGGAAGAACTTCTTGCTTTAGCTGAAAAAAACAATACAACAAATAGCGGAGCTTTGCTTGCCCTTGGTAGAATTCAGGAAGCTGAGGATATCATCAGGACTAATTTGAATTTATCAGAACCAGATCTGAATAATGCACAACGGGTTGGTATTACTTTTTGGATGAATGGTAAGAAAGATGAAGCAATGGAATGGTTCAACATGCAAATTGAGTTCTGTAATGAAAGTATAAGGAATAAGGACCCTTACGGAATTGGGAATGCAGCTTATGACCTGGCAGGTGTTTATGCCACACTTGGTAATAAAGAAGAAGCATATAAGTGGCTCAGGGAATATGAAAAACTTGGATTCAATAGTGGTATTCACGAATATATCAAAGTAGACATAATGTTTGATAATCTCAGGAATGATAATGAATTCAAAGAGATTGTCAAAAGAGCAAATGATAAGGCTGATGAGATCAGGGCAAGGATAAATGAAATGGAGGAGCAGGGGGAGCTGTGAAGAATTCCTCCTTCGCCAAGGCTACGGAGGACGAAGGAGGGGGAGAGAGCGTGAGGGCGAGAATGGGAGAAATTACTTCCTTTATAGTTAAACACATTTAAAATAGAATTGCGGATTTAAAAATCCGAAATCCCAAATCCGCAACCGAGCCGAAAGCGAGCTCGGCGAAGCCAATCCGAAATTAATTTATTTGCCTCGTATTCAATTCTTTCCTAATTTTATATCTCAGAATTATTAAAATGGCCAGCATCCTTCCGGGATATAATTATGACATCTTCATCAGCTACCGCCAGAAAGACAACAAGTATGACGGCTGGGTAACCGAATTTGTCGACAATCTGGAGAGGGAACTCGATGCTACCTTTAAGGAAGAAATCAGTGTCTATTTTGATATCAATCCTCACGACGGGCTTCTGGAAACACATGAAGTTGATGAATCTTTGAAGAATAAACTTAAATGTCTGGTTTTCATCCCGATTATCTCACGCACATATTGTGATCCAAAGGCTTTTGCCTGGGAAAATGAGTTTAAGGCATTTGTGGAACAAGCCTCCCACGATCAGTTTGGATTGAAGGTTAATTTGCCCAATGGAAATGTTGTGAGCAGGGTGCTGCCTGTCAGGATCCACGATCTCGACAATGCTGATATCAAATTGTGCGAATCGGTTCTGGGCAGTATGTTGCGCGGAATTGAGTTTATCTATAAAGAACCTGAGGTTAACAGACCTCTGACAAGACTTGATTCAGAAAAGAAAAATTTAACCGGCTTGAGATACCGGAACCAGATAAACAGGGTTGCCAATGCCATTAAAGATATTATTTCTGGATTAAAGACAGAACATGTGGACTATCGACATCTGCAAGCTGAAGGAATCCCGGCTTATAAAAAGCCATATTCACAGGAAAAATCAATTATCGTACTGCCATTTGATAATTTAAGCCCGGATCCTGACCAGGAATACTTTAGTGAAGGACTTACTGATGAAGTTATCTCAGACCTTTCCCATATTCCGAACTTGCTGGTTATATCCCGCAGCTCGGCTATGACATTCAAGGGAAGCAGAAGCACCATAAAAGAAATAGCAGAGAGGGTAAATGTGCGTTATGTGCTGGAAGGAAGTGTGAGGAAAGCAGCAAACAACCTGCGTATCACTGCCCAGCTTATTGATTCCGCAAATGATTCACATATCTGGGCTGATAAATATACAGGCACGCTCGAAGATGTATTTGATATCCAGGAAAAAGTATCACAATCCATTGTTAATGCTCTTAAAATAAAATTAAGCTCCAGGGAAAGGGAAAAAATTCTTGAAAGACCGATAGATAACGTTTTTGCTTATGATTGCTATAAAAGGGCCTATTCGGAGATAATATCTTTTCGAAAAGAACGAATAGATCATGGCTTAAACCTGCTTCAAAAAGGACTTGACATTGCAGGTGAAAATGCAGTAATATATGCCGGTATGGCATTCGCTTATTTCCAGTACGTTAATGCCGGGATTGACCAGGAAAAGAATATTAAAAAAGCAGAAGAGTACGCACAGAAGGCCTTTAACCTCGACCATGAATTAGCAAAGGCCCATTTCGTGATGGGATGTATTTACGCTTTATATGGTAACCTTAACAAAGCTATGGATAATGCAACCCGTGCTCTTGCAGGCAAACCGGAAGATCCTGAAATAATGATCTGGGTGGCTTTAGGATATAGTATTTTTGGTAAGATTGAGGCAGGTAAGTCGTTAATAAGCAGATGTGTTAAAATAGATCCTCTCAATCCATTGAATGATTCGGTTATTGGAAGAAATCATTTTTATGACGGTAAATTCGATCTTGCACTTGATCCATTTCTCGCAGCATATAATTTAACGCCTGAAAGCGGGATGAATCAGTTCTGGAAATCCCTGATTCTCCTTTATAATAATCGTGCCGATGAAGCTTATGAATTCATCTGCGAATCTGTTAAAGAGCCGGACAGGGATACATGGACCCAGCTGACAATGTTCCTTAAGTACGTAATAAAAGGAGAAAAGGATATTTTGACTTCTTTGCTGACTCCTGATTTTGTCAAAACTCATGGATCAAATCCACAAAACGCATATAATATAGCGGCTTTCTTTTCCTGGCTCGATGAAAAGGAAAAATCCCTGGAATGGCTTGAAAATGCAGTGAAGCATGGGTTTATAAATTATCCCTTCCTCAATGAATATGATCCCTTCCTTGAAAACATCCGTGGTGAGGAGCGTTTTAAAACACTCATGAAAAAGGTGAAACACGAATGGGAAAGTTATGAGATTTAGTAAAGGTTGATCATATGAAAATATTACTGATAAAACCGCCACTGAATCCTAATCTTTTAACAGTTTCTTTATATGAACCATTAGAGTTAGAATATCTGGCTGCTTCAGTGAAGGATTCAAACGTCAGGATACTGGATATGAGAATTGATAAGAACCTTCACCGTGAATTATTGAATTTTAAACCCGACCTGATCGGCATAACCGCTTATACCTGCGATTATAATATTGTTGTACAGATCCTGAAAGAGATCAGGGAATTTGACAGGTCAATAAGAACGGTTGTCGGAGGATCCCATGCTACTTTTTCACCGGATGATTTTGTCCTTCCTTATGTTGATGCCTTGTTCATGGGGTATGCTGATTCTACTTTTCCTCAATATGTCAATGCCCTGGATAATCCGGAACAGTTAAAGGATATTCCTAATATTGTTCTAATTGATAAAAATGGAGTCTTCTTTACAAAAAAAGAGACATCAGTGCCTGATCTCAATAGTCTGCCCCTGCCTGACCGCAGTCTGACTGAAAAGTATCAGAAGAGTTACCATGATCCTATCAGAAACAAACTCGCACTTATAATGACCAGCAGAGGATGTCCGTTCCGTTGTAATTTTTGTTCCTGCTGGAAGCTGATGAATGGCAAATGTGCCACAAGAACACCTGAATCAATAATAGATGAGCTAAAGAGTCTGCCTGAAGAGACTAATGTTGTTTATTTTTCGGATGATAACACTTTTATTGACATAGAAAGGATGTGGAGATTGAGTGAGTTAATAAAAAAGAATAACATTAAGAAGAAATTGCAGATGTACGCCAGGGCAGATACGATTATCAATAATAAGACTTTGTTTAAGGACCTTGCAGGAGCCGGTCTTAAATTCATTTCAATCGGTTTGGAATCCTTTCAGGATAAAGATCTGGATTACTATAATAAAAAAACCTCTGTTGTAATAAATAATGAGGCTATTCATATATTGAAAGAGCTGAATATTTATATTATAGCACTTTTAATAGTCAGACCGGAATATACCAAAGATGATTTCAGGCAATTATTAAACTATGTTTTTGAGAATAATCTTTTCAGACCGGCATTCCCTGTCTTAACGCCCCTTCCCGGCACTGAATTATACGAAGAGACATTTAAGAAATTTATAATAACAAATTTTGACTTTTTTGATTGCGCTCATTCAATTCTTCCAACCTGGCTGGAACCTGAAGAGTTTTACCGGCAGTTAACGAACCTGTATTTCAAAAGCTTCTCAATCTGGCGTTATGTTAAGCACAGGTTTAACAGACTCTTTTCATTAAATAAGGAAAAGTATTTTACTGATAATACTGATGGACTCTCACTCATGAAATTACTTTTAGTAACTGCCTATTCGCTGGCAGTAGCAAAAAGAATGAGATATACTTACCGGGAACAAAAGAAATAACCGTAACCTGCCGGGTAATTTTATTTGCCTGGCATCTATTACTTTCCTAAATTTATATCACTAAACTAACAAAATGCCCGGTCTCATCCCCGGAAAAACCAATTCAAATTAATAGGAGGTTGCCATGCAAAAAAAAGTGTTACGCAGAGAGTTCCTGCAAATGACATTGGCCGGAAGCGCTTTTTGTCTTTGCGGTCTAAGTAATCTGGCATTTATTTCCGGTTCAACCGGACCAAAGCTTGTAAGTCCGGGTTGTAGAAGAACAAAGGTCAAAGTTGCAAAGATCTATATGGGAACTTCAAGCGGGCTATGGCCCAAACCAGATCTTGATTTTAAGAAAGAGATCCAGGTATATGAATCTATGTTTGACAAACTAAAAGACGAGTTATACGATGTTGATTTTGTTGTCAGTGAATTGGTGACTTCACCTGAAGAAGTAATAACCATTAAAGACAGATTAAAAGATGTCGACGGTATCCTGGCAATTCATTTCACAATTGGAATTATGCCAATTCTTAATGAAATTCTTAGTGAAGGCGTTCCTACAATGGTTTTCGCTGTTCCTTATTCGGGACATGAATGGGTTAGTTTTGGCAGTTTACTCGATCAGCCGCTCGGAAGTAAAATGGATTGCATTTTAACAAGTGATTATAAACAACTGGCAACAGCCATAAGACCTTTTCGCGCAATTCATCACCTTAGAGAAGCAAAGATCCTCAACCTTGCAACCGGATCATATATTGAATATACCGATTATATCAAAGACAAATTTGGAACAGAAATCAAACAAATTGAACTCAAACGCATGATTGATATCTATAATTCAATAGATGAAACCAAAGCCAGGGCAGAAGCTGAACAATGGATAAAAGGAGCGGTCCAGGTTGTTGAGCCATCGGATGAGGATATCTTCAAATCATGCAAGCTCGCCCTCGCTTTTGAAAAGCTGATGGATGAAGAAGACGCAACCGTGATGACTGCTGATTGCTATGGCTCTATGTTCCAACCGTTATGCCAGGCTTATGCTTTCCCTTGTGTGGGTTTTACCAGGTTAAATAATATGGGACTGGGGGGCATCTGCGAATCGGATCTGCGATCTGCTATTACTCACATATTGTTCCAGGGACTGGCAGGAAGACCCGGATTTATAAGCGATCCCACGGTGGATGAATCTAAAAACAGCATTATTCTTGCGCATTGCATGGGAACAACAAAAATGGATGGCCCTGATAAACCCGCTGCTCCTTATAAATTGAGGTCAATTATGGAACGTGAGGAAGGAGTTGTCCCGCAGGTAGAAATGCGTACCGGGCAAAAGGTCACTCAGGCTATTCTCCAGACAACCAGCACTTTACAATATTTTACAGGTGAGATTGTTGCAGCTCCGGTGTCACTTACGGATGACAGGGGTTGCCGGACAAAAATTATGGTGAAGGTAGACGGCGATGCCACGAAATTATGGAAAAACTGGTCAGGCGGATTGCACCGGGTGACATGTTATGGAGATATCACAAAAGAACTTGCATATTTCTGCAGATTCAAAGACATTAAAATGATTAATCAAGCAATATAAAACCACTAACATGGCCAGTCTCATCCACGGATATGAATATGACATCTTCATCAGCTACCGCCAGAAGGACAACAAATATGACGGTTGGGTTACGGAATTTGTTGACAATCTCAAAAAAGAACTGGAGGCAACTTTTAAAGAAGATGTTAGTGTTTATTTCGATATCAATCCTCATGATGGTCTGCTTGAGACTCACGACGTTGATGAATCCCTAAAGGAGAAGCTGAAATGCCTTGTATTCATTCCAATAATTTCACGAACATATTGTGATCCCAAAGCCTTTGCATGGGAACATGAATTCAGGGCATTTGTGGAACAGGCTTCAAATGACCAGTTTGGATTAAAGGTAAAGCTCCCCAATGGCAATGTCGCAAGCAGGGTTTTGCCGGTATACATACACGATCTGGATAATGAGGATATCAAATTATGTGAATCTGTCCTTGGCGGGGTTTTAAGAGGTATTGAATTTATATATAAAGAACCAGGAGTAAACAAGCCTCTTACCAATGATGATGATGAAAAGAAAAACTTAAACAATACTAAATACAGAATCCAGGTCAACAAAGTTGCTAATTCAATAAAGGAGATCATTTCCGGAATAAGACAACCTGAGCATAAGCCCGGGGAGGTATCAGAGGATGTACTCAAAGCAGCACAAACACCAGGGAAAAGGAATAAAAGTAAACTCATCGCAGGATCTGTCTTTGCTCTAATATTGGTTATACTTGGTATTCTGTTCCTTCCAAAACTGTTCCGGTCAAAAGAAGAAACTGAAAAATCAATAGCTGTTCTCCCTTTCAAGCTCCTGAGTAATGAGCCCGACAAACAATATCTTGCCGATGGCATGATGGATGCAATATTACTACATCTATCACAGGTCGGCGACCTGCGCGTAAGATCAAGAACATCGACCGAGCAATACCGTAATACCGATAAAGCCATACCCGAAATCGGACGGGAACTCGGTGTGGAATACCTGCTTGAAGGCAGTTTCCAGAAATCGGGTGACAATGTAAAGTTAATTGTACAGCTAATAAGAACAGGTACTGACGATCATATATGGTCAAACGAATATGACCGGAAATGGAATGATATTTTTTCAGTACAGAGTGAAGTTGCCAAAACAGTTGTTAAAGAACTTAAAATTATCATTAAACCTGAAGAGGAAGATCTTATCGAGGAAACCCCGACGGATAATCTCCAGGCATATGATTATTACCTCCTGGGATAACATTTACGTATTCAGCGAACACATGAGAATTTATTGAAAGCCAGAGATTATTATAAAAAAGCCATCGAAGCTGATCCTGAATTTACCAGAGCATATACCCGCCTTGCCAAGCTATACGGACTTCTTGCATTCTATGCCAATATGTTACCGGAGGAAGCTTATTCTTCCTCCTTAAGCCTGGCAACAAAAGCATTGGAACTCGACAGTCTGTTTGCTGAAGCCTTCGTCATTAAAGGCATTGTGGACTTATGTTATAATTTCGACTATATCAACGCTGAAAAAAATTATAAACGGGCACTCGAGCTGGAACCCAATAATCTTGAAGCCTATGCATCTCTTGCAGAATTGATGCTTTATAAAGGGAATTTTCACGAAGCAATCGAGGTTGATCAACAGGCAATGGCAATAGACCCCCTATATCCTGTGAGGGATGGTTTGTATGGAGTACACCTCTATTTTGCCGGTTATAAGGATTCCGCAATCGTTCATCTTTCAAAACTTACTGAAAGATATCCTGTATGCAACTTTTACCTGGGAATAATATACCTGCGTGAAGGAGAGTATGAAAAAGCAGTTGAAAGTCTGCAAAGAACTTTATCTGATTTTTCCCCTATCTCAATAACACAATTAGGCCTTGCTTATAGTAAATCTGGTAAGCTGAATGAAACACAGCGGATGCTTGACACTCTTGAAACAAGGGCTGAATCTGAATTCATACCTTATAGCATGAGAGGAGCATTGCTATCTGAACTTGGTCGCAAAAAGGAGGCTCTTGATTATCTTAAAAAAGGATATGAAACCAGGGAGGAATTTATACTTCTTTTACTAAATGTAGATACAATATCATACTCAGATGTCAGGTCTGATCCGCGATTTATTGAAATTATGAGTAAGATCAAAAAATGATATATTAAATATATTTAACTTTTTAATTCCCAGCTATTAATTACCTTTGATAAGGTAAAAACAATTGACCTTTTTAAAAATAAATATTACGAAGATGAAAAGAAATGTATCAAAATTAATGCAGCTATTGTCACTGACAATCGCATTGTTCCTAATTGCTCCTGTAATAACCCAGGCCCAGGCTGGTAAAGCTAACTTCTCGGGCTCATGGGTTTTTAATGCCGAAAAAAGTACATTGCCGGAAGGTGGTGGAGGTCAAAGAATGGGAGGCGGAGATATGACTGTCACCCAGGATGCCACTACCCTCACCCAGTCACGGGCAGGTCGTGATGGTACAACCAGAGAGACCAAGTATGTTCTCGACGGAAAAGAGAATGTTAACACAACGGGCCGTGGTGAATCAAAGTATACAGCTAAATGGTCAGCCGATGGCAAGAGCTTGACAATAGCTACCAAAATGTCATTCAATGATAATGAATTTACCACTACTGCAGTCTGGAGCCTGAAAGATGCAAAAACTCTTTCAATACAGTCAACACGTCAGGGCCAGAATGGTGAAGTAATAATCACGATGGTATACGATAAGAAGTAATATCCTGAAATCATTAGTAGGATAGATGCATGCATCGATCCTGCCTTTAACCGCATTGGACGCAAAATTCCTGGTGTTCTTTGCGGTTTATTTATTTAATTTCTCGCACTCCCGCACTCACGCTTCCCAATTTTTATTTGCCTCGTATCCATTACTTTCCTAACTTTATCACACTGAACCATAAAGACTCTTATGTCCAGCCTCATTCCCGAATACGAATACGATATCTTCATCTCCTATCGTCAGAAAGATAATAAAGGCGATATGTGGGTTAGTGAGTTTGTAGAAGCCTTGAAGACAGAACTCGAATCTACATTCAAAGAAGATATCAGTGTTTATTTCGACATCAATCCACACGATGGCCTCTTGGAGACACATGATGTTGATGAATCACTGAAAGAGAAGCTGAAATGTCTTGTATTTATTCCGATAATATCACGTACATATTGTGACCCTAAAGCCTTTGCCTGGGAACATGAATTCAAGGCATTTGTTGATCAAGCATCAAAAGATCAGTATGGATTGAAGGTAAGGCTGCCAAATGGAAACATTGCCAGCAGGGTTTTACCTGTTCAGATACATGATCTTGATAATGAGGATATCAAACTATGTGAATCTGTTCTTGGAGGGGTGCTTCGTGGTATTGAATTTATCTACAAAGAACCCGGGGTGAATAAGCCGCTGAAAGAGGGTGATGACGATAAGAAAAACTTAAACAATACAAAATACGGGATCCAGGTCAACAAAGTTGCCAATTCAATAAAGGAGATCATTACCGGAATAAGACAACATACACAAAAGCCTGAGGAAGCATCAAAAGAAGTTTCTGAACCGTTGCCTGTAACCAGGAAAAACAATAAAACAAAATTCATTGCAGGATCAGTTTTAGCTTTGGCATTAATTATTCTTGGTATTCTGTTTATTCCCATACTATTCAGGACTGGAGAAGAGTCTGAAAAATCAATTGCCGTCCTGCCATTTAAAAACGATAGTCCTGATCCTGAAAATGAGTATTTCTGCAATGGAATGATGGAGACTATTCTCAACCAGCTGGTGAAAATTGAAGATCTTAAGGTAATGTCAAGAACAGAGGTGGAACCTTATCGGAATACCACTAAAACCCGTAAAGAGATCGCAAGTGAGCTTGGTGTTTCCAATATACTGGAAGGGAGTGTATTCAAAATAGGAAACAGATTTCGGATATCAGTTCAGCTTATCAATTCTGAAAGCGGATTCCATCTCTGGTCCGAAGAGTATGAGGGTGAATATACGGAAGAGATATTTGATCTTCAAAGCAATATTGCCAAACAGGTAGCTTTAGCTCTTAAGGCTGTCATCACCCCGGAAGAAGAAAAGTCAATTGAAGCTAAACCCACAGAAAATATCGAAGCTTATGATCTTGTATTAAAAGGTTGGGAAATGTTCAATAATTATTGGAAAACCCTTGACAGTAAATATATTCAGCTTGCACACAACCTTTTGAACAGGGCCCTTGAGATTGATCCCGGGTACATTGAAGCCCTTGAATTACAATGCAGTATTTTCCTTTTAGAAAATAAACCTGATTCAACAGTATATTATGCAGATCGTATAATTAAACTTGATCCTGAACGAGCCAGTGGATATTACGTAAAAGCTGAGGGTTACAATTGGATGGGACAATCAGATCTGGCTATCGAGTCATTCTTAAAAGCAATGGAGATACAACCAAATAATATCAGTATTTGGACTTATATAGGATTGGCTAAAGCATATCATCGAAAAAATGATTGTGAAAATGGATTACCCTGTCTCCAGAAAGCTCTTAACATGACTGAGGATCTGGACCCCGGGGCGATTCTTAGTATCAGTGAAGCATTAATAAGTATAGGATATTACGAGAAAGCAGACGAATATGTCAGAAAAGCAATCGATCTTAATGTTGGATGCCAGGGTATTCAGCGTCATTGCGAATGTTTAATAGGCCAGAGTAAAATAAGCCAGGCACAACAATTTCTTGATTCAGTATGCGACATTTCTGCCTGCGAAAAACTGTGCAATCTGTACAAATTCTATGTTAATATGTATGAAAGAAAGTATAATGAGGCTGAGGTATATTATAATAAATTCCTGGGATTCAGTGATTTTGGTGAAAAGTCCCATCCTTATTTTGTTGGGGATAGTACATTGCTTGCATATATGTACAAGGAGCTCGGGAAGGAGGAGATTGCTTTCAAAATATTAAACAATTATCGGAAATCCCTTGAACACCAATTAGAGAAAGACAAAAATTTCAATACATATATAAACCTGTCTTCAATCTACGCTATCCTGGAAGAAAAAGGTAAATCGTTGCAATATCTTTCAGAAGCATTAAAACAGGAGCCTGGAATCTCACGGTCTGATTTCACACAGGTAAATCCTTTTTTTGATAATATCCGTAATGAACCGGAATTCAAGGCATTTGTCAGGGAAGGTATTGACAAAAAAGCGGCTGTTATTGCTCAGTTTAACGAAATGAAAAAACGCGGAGAAATCGATTTGTGATTATTTTGAACCAGCAACAAGGAATCACCAACTGTACATTTCTTCACAATTGATGAGAAGCCAAAGAGCCTGTCCCGCTTTGCGGGGCTTCAAAGTCCAATATCCCCGGTTACATCCGGGGTAGATCGTATAAAATATCATACAACCCCGGAAGGAGGTTGAATAAAACTTGTTTAATTTTATTCAACGCCCCTGGCGTTGTCCAAAGGATATAGCCACTTACCATGGATGTTACCATGGATATTAGAATTGGACGTCTCCGACGTCTTATACTTTCACATGACTTGATCTCTGATCAGATTGTATATAAGGATTGGAGGATTAGAATATTTTTGGAGAAACAAGGGGAATTGTGACAAAAAATTTTTTGAATTTGAATCTTAGATATTAAAAATCCGCAATCCACAATCCGAAATCCGAAATTAAGGTTCGATGCATGCATCGAACCTAAAACCCCATACTGAACGAACTCCACAGTGGTATTTTCATATCCTCCCACTTTTTCATGGCAGCAAATGCAAAATTGTTTGTGTAGCGAGTAACATATTCCCTGGCTTCATCATTTTTACCCGCTTCGACCAGCTCAACAACCTTTTTTTCAACGATCGATAACTCTTCAAATGCCCTGTCCTCAAACTCTTTTACAGCCGGTTCTATCAGCGTTCTTCCGTCTCCCCACTTTATGACTGCAAGCCTGTTGGTTTCGCGGAATGACCATATGGCAGCATCGGGAGTATAATGGAACTGACCGCAAATGCCGAATGATTCCGGCAGTTTCATGACTCCCGAAAAAATCGGTATCCGCGGACTCAATGCCGGGTTATCGAAAGAGAACCAGGCAACAGCACCGACCTCATCAGGCAGCCAGCTGCGGCACTGGATGACTTCTGAATATGAACACCAGTTCTGGGCAATAGTATATTTATAATCGATAATCCCCGGTTGAAGTTCGTGAAGCAGTCTGCGCAGGTCCGGGCTTAACCAGCCACTGGCAACAGGTGATTTGATCTTTTCTTCTGTAACATTCCCTTTGTCATCTCTTCTCTGCATAGTCACCATAAGATTCTTTGTGTTGTCAAATTCGGTCCCTTCATACGTTTCCCTGTAATATTTCATAACATCACGAGGAGAGAGTTTCTTATCAGGCTTTACAGAAAAGGGAAGCTCTTCAACATCATCAGTAAGATTTAATGATGGTGCCATGTGACTCAAAATAAAAAACTCACGGGTCCCATAAGCTTTGCCATTAGAACCTATTACTTTCCAGAACTTCATTGGTTCTTTCCCATCCCAGTATCCAAGATCTTTGGCTACTTTCTTAAGGTCAGTGCTATACATAAACATATCCGGATTATTGAAATCAACAGTCGATATCCTAGGCATATTGGCTGATACACCTACATGATCATCCGGTATCCTGGCTGCACACCAGATAGCCGATGGCTTACCTTTCCCCGATCCCGATATTTCGAACTGCCATACTTCTTTCGGATCTGCTAATGTGATGCATTCAGCATAATCACCATAACCATATTCCTCAGCCAGTTTCCCGATCAATTTGATAGCTTCTCGTGCTGTTTTGCACCGCTGCAGGGCAATTTTCTCAAGTTCCTCAATATAGAAAATACCTTCCGGGTTTCTCAGTTCCATTCTTCCTCCAATTGTTGTTTCACCTATTGCAAGTTGTTTTTCATTCATACATGGATATGCTGTATTGAGAAACGCATAGGTCTCTTCAACTTCAGGGATCTCTCCAGTCTCCTTTACATTCCGCATATCCCATGATCTTTCAGATGGTTCAAGCACTCCGGAATAAACAGTATGAATAGCTCCTTTTTCATATTTGGTATGCGGAAATATTTCTACCCAGGTCCTGTACATTCCATCACAGGTATGTGATGTAATTACCGATCCATCGGTTGTTGCCAGCCTGCCAACCATAATACTTGTGCAGTTGCCTTTATAATCCTGAGTT
>Ga0315534_1001005_pt1 | contig 19814 bp, 15 predicted proteins | sample SalMarSW160240MG_FD_203094 | JGI IMG/M metagenome (GOLD analysis project Ga0315534, IMG submission 203094) | Salt marsh sediment microbial communities from the Plum Island Ecosystem LTER, Massachusetts, United States - Salt Marsh Sediment SW1602-40 ... | reverse complement strand
GCCGCACCACATACTTCTTTACCGCAATATCCTTTGCAGCCATGCTCGCCTCCGTCGCTCGAATCGCGACGGAAGCGAATCATCCAATCCTTTCAAATTAGTTGACGCAGCCGACTAGCACAGTTTCCTACTTAGCGGCTTCGTGCCGTGGACTATCCCTACCGCGCTCACGTTTTAAGTGCACTCCAGCACTGAATCTACCAATCAAGCGGCCGTCTTCCAACGGCGACCTCCGGCGCGCGGATAGAGACAATGGACGCAGGCCATCGCGGGCAAAAAAACAAGCAAAATCAACCTGAAGTGAATTGTTGAAGGACCGGAGCGGACGACCGCAGGCTGGTGCGGACGGTCGTTTGGTGCCCAGGAGAGGACTCGAACCTCCACGGCTTTCACCACTGGTACCTGAAACCAGCGCGTCTACCAATTCCGCCACCTGGGCCGCAGTGAGAGAAATAAGGGCCGCCATTTCTGCTTGTCAACGCCGGCCGGACGCATCCGCAACACCAAAGCGAATTCCGTTCCACTTGGACCGAGATTCGCCCGCGTGGTCCGCAGCCGTCGCAATCTCTGCGGCGAACCGGTTTTCACCTTCGCCGGAGAATACACTTGTCGCCGCGGGCGGGCGGCCGGCCGCATCAGCGCCTGGGGCGAGCGGCTATTCGCCCCTATACAGCGCTGGAGCGATCTTGTATGCCGCCTGCGCCGCGCCAATTCTTGTGCGGTTCGGCCCTTCCCTGCGCGTTAAGGAGCGGCGGATATGACCGCGATGTCCAATTCCGACATGCTCATCACGATTTTCGGCGCCTCCGGCTTTCTCGGCCGCCACGTGGTGCAGGCGCTCGCCCGGGATGGTTATCGCATCCGCGCCGCTGTGCGCCGTCCTGATCTTGCCGGCCATCTGCAGCCGCTCGGACGGGTCGGGCAGATTCATGCGGTGCAAGCCAATCTCCGTCATCCCGCCTCGGTCGAGGCGGCGGTCCACGACAGCGCGGTCGTCGTCAATCTCGTCGGAATTCTGTTCGAGCGCGGCCGCCAGCGCTTTTCCGCCGTGCATGCGGGCGGCGCCGAATTGGTGGCGCGCGCTGCGGCCGCCCACGGCGCGCGTCTCGTTCATGTGTCGGCGATCGGCGCCGACGAGAATGCGACCGCCCGCTATGCCCGCACCAAGGGATTGGGCGAGGCGGCGGTGTTCGCGGCGATGCCTGACGCCGTCGTGTTTCGGCCGTCGGTCATCTTCGGGCCGGACGATGATTTCTTCAACAAGTTCGCCGCGATGGCGCGCCTGTCGCCGTTCCTGCCGCTGGTCGGCGGCGGACACACCCGCTTCCAGCCGGTGTTCGGCGGCGATGTCGGCGAGGCGATCGCCAAGGCGGTCGCAAACGAGACCAAGCCGGGCACGATCTACGAACTGGGCGGACCCGAAATCTACACGTTCAAGGAGCTGATGCAGTTCGTGCTCGCGACGATCGACCGCCGCCGCCTGCTACTGCCCATCCCGTTCTGGGTGGCGAAGCTCATGGGCCAGTTTCTGCAGTTCTTGCCGGTGCCGCCGCTGACGCCCGACCAGGTGGAACTCCTGAAGCAGGACAACGTCGTCTCCGCCGCCGCGCAGGGCGAGAGCCGAACGCTGCAAGGGCTCGGCATCGAAGCGCGATCCGTCGAGACGATCGTCCCGTCCTATTTGTGGCGCTACCGCAAGACCGGACAATTTCGGCGCAGTCTTGCTTAGAGCATTTTCCGGCGAAGTGGGAACCGGTTCGCCGCAGAAAATGCGACCACGAAAGAACTAGAGCATTTTCCGGCGAAGTGGGAACCGGTTCGCCGCAGAAAATGCGACCACGAAAGAACAAAGGGAGCGAATTTCAATTCCGTAGGAACGGAATTTCGCTTTGGCCGATCGCAGGTTTGGGGGGCGCATCGATCTTGACGCCGATCACGAATATCGCCGATTTGCGCAAGCTCGCGCGACGGCGCGTGCCGCGCGCGCTATTCGAGTATGTCGATAGCGGCTCCTATGACGAGATCACGCTCAAGGCGAATATTGACGCCTTGCACGCGCTTCGCTTTCGTCAGCGCGTTCTCGTCGACACCACCGCGCGCTCGCTCGAAACCGAACTCCTCGGCGACAAGGTCGCGATGCCGCTGGCAATCGCGCCGACCGGGCTGACCGGCCTGTTGCGCGGCGGCGGCGAGATTCTGGCGGCGCGCGCCGCCGAAGCGGCTGGCATTCCGTACTGCCTGTCCACCATGTCGATTGCGACCATCGAGGACATCCGCGCCGCGATCAGCCGCCCGTTCTGGTTCCAGCTCTATGTCCTGCGCGACCGCGGCTTCAGCCAGTCGATGATCGACCGCGCGAAAGCGGCGCAATGCTCCGTGCTCGTCGTCACCGTCGATCTGCCCCTGCGCGGGCAGCGTCACGCCGACATCAAGAACGGGCTCACCGTGCCGCCGCGTCTGACGCTGCGCAATCTGTGGGACGTCGCGACCAAGCCCGGCTGGGCTTTTGGCGTGCTCATGAGCAAACGCAAGACGTTCGGAAACATCGAGGCCTATCTGAACAAAGGCCGCGTCAGCATGATGGGCGCGGGCGAGTGGTCGACCGAGCATTTCGACCAGACGCTCAACTGGCGCGACATAGAGTGGATTCGCGGCCTGTGGTCGGGCAAACTCGTTATCAAGGGCATCCTCGACGTCGATGACGCGAGAACCGCGGTCTCGGTTGGCGCTGATGGGATCGTCGTGTCCAACCACGGCGGGCGGCAACTCGACGGCGCGCCGGCATCGATCGCCGCTTTGCCGGAAATCGCACGCGTGGTCGGCGATCGGATTGAGGTTCTGTTTGACAGCGGCATTCGCTCGGGCCAGGACGTGATGAAAGCGCTCGCCCTCGGCGCGCGGGGCTGCATGATCGGACGCGCCCATCTCTATGGTCTCGCGGCGATGGGCGAGAAGGGATGCGCCATCGCGCTCGATCTCATTCGGCGCGAGCTCGAGATCACGATGATGCTTACCGGCGTGACCGACTTGCGGCGCGTCGATCCCGATTTGCTCTGCCGCCCACCGCGAGCGTGATCGATGGCGCGCGCAATCGTTCGTCAGCCGCGCAGCGCGTCGATAAGGTCGGTCGCCTCCCACGGCAGGTCGAGATCGGGTCGGCCGAAATGCCCATACACCGCAAGCGGCCGATAGAAACCTCGTTCGCCCCGGAGCGCCGGCTGTGTGCGCAGGCCGAAGCGCCGTATGATGGCGGCGGGGCGGAAATCCATCGCGCGCTCGATGCGGTCGGCGATGTCTTGGTCAGGAATCACCCCGGTGCCGAAGGTCGCGACCGACAAACTCAAAGGATGCGCCCGGCCGATCGCATAAGCGACGTGCACCTCGCAGCGTTTGGCAAGCCCCGCTGCAACGACGCTTTTAGCGGCGTAGCGGGCGGCATAGGCGCCGATGCGGTCGACGCGCGAAGGGTCTTTGCCCGATAACGCGGCCCCGCTTTGGCGGGCGATCTCGCCGTACGTGTCGATGCCGTTCTTGCGCCCTGTCAGCCCGGCATGCCGCGCCGGCCCGCCGATTTCATAGGGGTCGCCGGCATTGATATAGATCTCCGTCCGGTCGTCGGGTCGCATGTCGGCACCATCGAAAGTCCTGGTCACGACCGCGCGTAAACCCTCCTCGACCCGGCGATTCGGCGTACCCGCGGACACCGCCGCGGTGACCGCGATGGTATGGATGCGGACAGGGCGGCGGTCACGGTACTCGATCGAGACTTGCGTCTTTGCGTCCGGCGACAGCCACGCCAGGCTCGGACGCGCGCGGTCGAGCGCCCGCGCGATTCTGTGCGCAAGGCTGACCGGTAGCGGCATCAGCTCGAGCGTCTCAGGGCAGGCATAGCCGAACACATTCGCTTGGTCGAGGGCGAAGCATGTTTCGATCGCCGCCTCATCGGGCTTCACGCAAGAAGGCTGGCGCATACTCTTCGGCAGTTCGACGAGGCTGGTCAGGATTGAGCAATTGCGCGCATCGAAGCTGCCCTCGACATAACCGACATCGGCGATCACCTTGCGGGCGAGCGACGGCAGATCGATCACGGCCTCGGCGGCGAAGCGCGCCGCAAGGAAGACGACGCCGGTCGCAACCGCGCATTCGACCACGGCATGTGCGGCGGGGTCGCGGGTCAAGAAGGCGTCGATCGCCGCATCGCTGATCTGGTCGCACAATTTGTCCGGATGGCCCGGTGTCACCGATTCGGATGTGAAGATCATGTCACGCGGCATTGTCGCCTCTCAACTCAGCGAAGGCGGGCGAAGGCCCAGATCGTCGCGAACAAGATAACTGATCAAACGGTTTGCGACCGTGCTGGTCGCGACCATGCCGGCGATGCCGAGACTTCCGCCGAGTCCGAGCGGCGCGAGACCGAACAGACGCCGCGTGAGTGGGAAAAGCTGGACGCCAAGCTGCAGCGCCCCCGACAGCGCGACGGCGCCGTAAAGCGTGAGGTTCGGCCGTCGGAAGAGGGTTTCCTCGATCCCGTGCGTCTCCGAGCGACAGGACAGGCCGTGCACGATCTGGCTGAGCGTCAGCCCGTGGAACACGATAGCGCGCGCTTGCGCCGCGCCCGTTGCGCCGCCTGCCAGGAGATAGCCGGTAAGCGCGCTCGTGCCGAGGACGGCGCCTTCCCGCAGGATGCGGCGGAAATCGGCCCGGTCGAGAATGGGCACGCGCGGATCGTGCGGAGGCTCGTCGAGCACGTCGGGTTCCGGCGGCTCCAGGCCGAGCGCGAGCGCCGGCAGCGGATCGGAGGCGAGATTGAGCCACAAGAGCTGCATCGGCGTCAGGGGCTCCGGGCCGCCGACAATCGCCGCCCCGAGCATGACGAAGGTCTCCGAGGCATTGGTCGAGACGAGGTAACGCAGAACCTTGCGGATGTTGGCATAAGTGGCGCGGCCAAGCCGAATGGCTTCGATGATGCCTTCGAGGTCGTCGCCGGCGAGCACGATGTCGGCGACCTCGCGCGCAACATCGGTCCCGGCCCCACCCATGGCGATGCCGACATTGGCGGCACGCAATGCCGGGCTGTCATTGATGCCGTCGCCGGTCATTGCGACGATATGGCCGTCGGCCTGCAGCGCCTTGACGATGTTGAGCTTGTCGACCGGGCTCACGCGCGCGAACACCTGCGGCTGCGCCGCCAGCGCCGTCAGCACGTCCGCAGCAAGCCCCGCGATCTGTCCCGCCTCCAGCACTTTCAGCTCGCCGTCAGAGGCGAGGTTGAGGTCGCGCGCGATGGCGAACGCCGTTGCGCTCTGATCGCCGGTGATCATCACGGGACGAATGCCGGCCTTGCGCAGCTGCTTCAGCGCGGGAAGCACGCTCGGCCGAATCGGGTTCGCGATGCCGGCGAGGCCGAGCCAGACGAGGTCGCGCTCGTCGCGCGGATCGCCGCCCGTTTCCCTGACCGCGACGCCGAGCACGCGCAACGCCTGGCCGGCCATGCGGTCATTGGCCTTGAGCACGGACGCGCGCGTGTCCTCGTCGAGCGGCGCAACGCAGCTAGCCCCGCGATAGGCGGAGCACCGCGCGAGAACTTCAACGGGATCGCCCTTGACGCAGAGCAGCCGGCCTCCGTTCGCCGTCGCGTGCAAGGTGCTCATGCGCTTGCGGCCGTCGCCGCGTCCGACGGTCGCGAGCACGCGGGCAGAGGCGCGGAGCTTCGCCACGTCGATATTGAAGGCGATCGCCGCTTCGAGCAGCGCGCTCTCGGTCGGCGTGCCCTCGACCGAGAAGCCCTTCGGGGCAACCCGCACGATCGCTTCGCTGCAGAGCGCTGCGACTTCGAGCAGGCGGTGGACGATGCCGCGCGGGGGCTCGCCGGCGGGCTTTCCGCCTTGTGTGAGCCGGCCGCTATCGTGCCTGAGTTCGACACCGCCCGCGTCGAAGGCGACCGTCGCCATGCGGTTCTCGGTGAGCGTGCCGGTCTTGTCGAGGCCGATGACCTCGATCGCGCCCAAAGTCTCGACCGCCTCGAGCTTGCGCACCAGCACGTTGCGGCGACGCATGTCCTGGATGCCGAGCGCGAGCGTCGTCGTCGCAACCGCCGGGAGGCCTTCCGGAATGGCCGCGACCGCGAGCGAGATCGCCGTGCGCAGCATCGGCAACAAGCCGTGCCCGCGCAACAAACCGAGGCCGAACACGGCGGCGCAGATTAACCCGTTGACGACGATGAGCTCCCGTTCCACGTCGCCAAGCTGGCGTTGGATCGGCGTCTCCGGCGGGCGAACGGCGCCAAGGAGTTGTTGCACTCGGCCGATTTCGGTTGACGGTCCGGTCGCGGTGACCAGCGCCATGCCGGAGCCTCCGGTGACGGCAGTGCCGCGGAACACCATGTTGCGCCGGTCCGGCAAAGCGGTGTCCGCCGACAGCACGATCTCAGCCTCTTTGTGCACCGGCAGCGCTTCGCCGGTTAGGGCCGACTCGTTGATGGTGAGATCATCACCGGCAGTCAGGCGGGCATCGGCGGGAATGAGCATGCCGCGCTCGATCAGCAGAAGATCGCCGGGGACAAGTTCGACCGGGTCCACCAGCCGGCGCTGCCCGGCGCGGATCACGGATACTGGCTTGAGCGCGTAATTCGAGAGCCCGAGGATCGTGTGCTCTGCCTGGCGCTCGGTGGCGGTGGCGATGCCGGCATTGAGCAGCACGACGGCGGCGATGACGGCGGCGTCCGCTATCCCGCCGGTTAACACCGAGAGGACGGCCGAAGCGCCCAGGAGCGCGATCGGCAGGCTGGTCATCTGCTCGATCAAAATCGCGGCAGTCGGTCGCGCTTCCGCCCGGCGCAGTTCGTTGCGGCCAAACTCTGCTAATCGGGGGGCGATTTCGGTTTCCGCGAGTCCATTCGTGAGCCCGGTTTGCAGCCGGTCGGGCGTGTCGGACAAGGTCAAAGCATGCCATGCATAAGGCGAAGTTGCGTGGTCGATGACGGCTGGGGCGGCAAGCGCATGCGATAGCCTCGGCGCTTTTTCAGCGTACAGCGCGTGCTGCGCGGCGACGACCGCGTCGATCGTCGATCCAAGCTCGGAAATGGTGGCGGGCGGGCCGTATTCGACGAGCACCGACCCAGTCAGTGCGTTGGCGCGCGCCGATAAAACGCCACGGCGTTCCGCGAGCGTCGCTTCGACGGCGCGAACGTGCTCCGGTTGGGCGATAATGCTGGGATGGCAAAAACGCACGCGCCCCGCGGCCCGGTCATGGATTACGCGCACGCCTCGGACCGTCGACCTGTTATCTCCCTGCTTCACCGAATTTTCCCAATTGATTCTGCTCGGCAATTCCTGCACCTGACGAGGCATGACCGACGAGCGCGCCATTCTCGCCGCCAACGCGGCCTATTACCACGCTTTTGAGACAGGCGATTTCGCCGAGATGAGTCGAATCTGGGCGGATGACGATGACGTCTCCTGCATTCACCCTGGGTGGCCCGCCCTGGTCGGACGGCAGGTGGTGCTGGACTCCTACCGCAACATTCTGCGCAATCCGGACCGCGAACGGCTCGAGCATCGCGACGAGACGGCGATCATGTCAGGAGACGAGGGCCGCGTGGTGTGCGTCGAGATCGTGAGCGGCGCCGGCGTCGCGCTCGCGGCGACCAACTTGTTCAGGCGCATCGACAGCGAATGGCGCATGATTCACCATCAGGCGAGCCCGATCGCCGCAATGGTCGCGGAGGCCTTGCCTTCATCCCAACGCCTGAACTGATCGGACGGGCGGCCCGTGGCGCTACGGGAGCAGCCTCACCTGCCGCGCACGGGGCGAGGGTCGGAGGCTGGTATTGTTTGCCGATCGGTATGCTTGGAAAGGGGGCGCGGATGCCCTATGTGGTGTGAGAACGGCGTCGGCAGGGGTGGAGGTTTGGTCCAGTCGACCCTGGCGCAGCGATGGTCGGGCGAGCCCGGCCGGGTGCTCGAAGATGGTTTAGGCGGAGTAGCTCAGCTGGTTAGAGCAGCGGAATCATAATCCGTGTGTCGGGGGTTCAAATCCCTCCTCCGCTACCAAGCAAGTAATTGATATTATTGTGGAATGGCGATCGGCCAGGCGGGGTAGTGCTCCCGGTTTGACACTTTCTTAGTTGGGTTTGACAGTTCGAGTGCGCCGTTTGTTCACAGACCTTTCAAACGCTTCGACAACACCACGCATTTTTGGCTTCAGATCGGCGCCACGTGCGTAATGCCTGGCCATCTCAATCGTCTTTTGCCCAAGCGCATCTGCGATCGTCCGTTCGTCGAAACCGCATTCCCGCAGGATGACTGCTACAGTGTGTCGAAGGCCGTATAGCGTCAGACCCGGACCGATCTCGCCGGCGCGCTCTAAACGCAATCGCAACGGGCGCGACGACGCGCGAAAACCACTTTCCGTCCATGGTCGTCCGTCAGAGCGGCAGAATTAGCGTAAAGACGAAGACTTCCTTGTAGGCGCTCGACCAGAAAGCCGCGAACGATTCCAGCATGCCGACGCAAAGCGATCCCAGGGCGGCCAGCGGATAACTACCGAGGCCGCCGAGAATAGCGCCCACAAATCCCTTAAGGCCGATGATGAAGCCGGAATCGTAATAGATCGGCGAGCTGGGAGCGATCAGCAGGCCGGAGATGGCGCCGATCAGCCCCGCGATGGCGAACGTCAACTGGCCGGAGAAATCTGCGCCGATGCCGACGAGCTGAGCACCGCGTCGGTTGATGGCGGTCCCCCGCAGCGCCTTGCCGTTCAAGGTGTAAGCGAAAAATAGATAAAGAGCGGCATTGATCAGTACGCAGGCGCCGACGGTCAGCAGGGACTGATAAGTGATGCCGATGGAGCCGATGGTCAGCGCGAGTTCCAGCAGTCCTGGCGTGCGCACGCCCTCTGGTCCGAAGAAATACAAACCCATGCTCACCAGCACGAAGTGCGCGGCGAGCGCCGCGATCAGCAGGATCAGAGGATTGGCTGACGCCATCGGCTGGAAGGCGACGCGGTACAGAGCGGGCCCCAGAACGGTCGCGATACCGACGACCAGTGCCATATTGACGATCAATCCGGCCTTGAAATGAACGGCCAGCAGGCAAGTAGCCCACAGGGCAAGCGGCAAAACGACGTAGAAAAGTACGGATCTGATCAGTCCGAGCGCGGTGCGTTTGGTAAGCTCCGACGCGACATCCAAGCAGAAAGCCAGAATGCTAATACCCAGCAGCAGGAACACGGTGCCGGGAATTTGGCCATCTATCTCATCGGTTTCATTCTCGGGCCGCCGGCGGTTGCGCATCCCGGCGATCGTCGACGACTTTACGCGGGAATGCCTGGCGCTCGTGCCCGACACTTCGCTGCCCGGTCTGCGGATCGTGCGCGTACTCGACACTCTGATTGCGGCGCGCGGTCGTCCCGCGATGTGCGTCTCCGACAACGGCACCGAGCTGACCGGCATGGCGATCCTGCGCTGGTCTCAGCATACGCAGGTCGAATGGCATTACATCGCGCCTGGCAAGCCGCAGCAGAATGCCCTCATCGTGAGTTTCAACGGACGGCTGCGTGACGAGCTGTTGAACGCGACGCTGTTCGCTTCGCTCGCCCACGCGCGCAACGCGCTGGCGATCTGGATGGAGGACTACAACACCGTCAGGCCGCACAGCGGCCTCGGCAATCTGACGCCAGCCGACTATGCCAAACTCAGCGCTCTCGGAATGCAACGGGACGGGACGCTGCGCCACACCCGGGGCTTCGCGCCCCGTCCCGTTGCATCGCCGAGCGATCAGGGCTCAAATGACGCCAGGACTCAGGCAAAGAGCTTCCACCTGCCGGATTTTTGCTCCGGCGCTACCGAACTATTCGGTCGCTTCCAGTGAGGGATTTTTGCTCCGGCGCGTACACCCGCGCATGGATGCACGCGGATACAAATCATCGTCCGCTAAAACCCGTTCGATCGCTCTGACACCACGCGTTCCTCGCTGGTCGGGAGAGTGAGTGTCCATCAGGACAAACGATATTTCGGTGCCGGCAAATCAGATTGACACATTGAGCTCCCTGAGCTATCGTCATCTTAAATATACAGACGTCTGACGATCGCTCGCATAAGACCGAGCAGTCAGGAGGGGAAACGTGGCCGCTCCGTGCGATCGGTCGGGGCAACGTCATCCGGCTGCGACCCCATCTCAGAGAGCGAGTAAGTAGCCCCCGGCAAAGCCGGGGGCTTTAGGATGTGAGCCGATCAAAGCGGCTGTTCGGGACCGCTGACGTGGTCCACTAGGGGAGGTCGCGTTGGGCTTTGCAGATCGCCTGATCCGACAGAACCCGCGGGCCAGTTCGCACATTGAACATGGGCTGCTCCCTATTCGCTCCGGTGCAAGCCAAATGAAATTGTGCCCTTCTCTGGCGCAGAATTTGGCTCGTCCATCGATGAAGTTTCTGTTCGTGCGCTTGGCGGCTCATGAGTGGAGATGTCGTCGATGGACTTCGTCAAATGTCAAACTTCTACTGCCACCCCGGCAGAGCCGGGGGGGCTCCCGCTTAGGCTAGCCGAGGCTCGTACTGGCCGGCGCTGACGGGCGCAATGGATCCGGTAATGCAGCCGCCGACAGATTGAAGATGAGAAGCAGCGAAGATGCATCGAAGGCGGCAATTCGCCAAGAGCGGCCGAACCAAGGGGCGGATAGACGTCAATCGTCCATTTCTTGGAGCGAACTATGCACAAGATTAGGCTAAGGATAAATGGGAAGGAGTACGAGGAGGAGGTGGAAGCGCGCCTGTTGCTCGTTCATTTTCTACGCGACAAGCTTCATCTGACAGGAACGCACGTGGGCTGCGACACCGGCAATTGCGGCGCCTGTACGGTCTCTTCGAATGGCAAGACGGTCAAGTCATGCAACATGCTTGCAGTTCAGGCAGACGGCGGGGACTTGATCACCATTGAAGGTGTTGCGACGGGTGCGCTGGACCCAGTCCAGGAAGCATTCTTGGACAAATTCGCGGTGCAGTGCGGCTACTGCACGCCAGGAATGATCATGAGCGCGCTCGCGTTGCTCAAGGATACTCCCAGGCCAACTGAAGCAGAAATCCGCGAGGCCATTGAAGGCAATATCTGCATGTGTACTGGTTATCAGCAGATTGTCGATGCGATTTCGCATGCCGCAGCTCGACTGTCGCAAGTCCGGGAGTAAGCGAACATGCTGAAGTTCGACGAGATCTTCGTGACGAGGGACTGGTTTGGAAAGCCAGTGCGCCGCGCCGCGGACAAGCGCTTCGTCACGGGTGAAGGGTCATATGTGGATGACCTCCCATTCGATTGCGCGCACGCCGGCTTCGTACGCAGCCCGCATGCCCACGCCCGCCTGGGCAGGATTGATACCTCAAAGGCCGAGGCGATGACGGGTGTGCTCGCAGTCATGACCGGACCCGAGGTGGCCGCCTTGACAAACCCGGTGGGTGCGAGGGCAATCACTCGACCCGCGCGGCAACACGTGATGGCTACCGGTAAGGTGCGGTACGTTGGAGAGCCGGTAGCGATCGTAGTTGCTGAAAACCGCTACATCCTTGAGGATGCGCTCGAGCTAGTCGAGGTCGAGTACGACCCGCTTCCAGTGGTCGTTGAGATCGATGACGCCATGAGGAGCGACGCGCCCCTCGTGTTCGAAGAGGCGGGCAGCAATATCCTGCTGCACGATACGCTTTCGCATGGCAATATCGATGAGGCCTTCCGTGAGGCGGACGTAGTCGTCAAGGAGCAGTTCCGGATTCAGCGCTTCAGCTCCACGCCTTTGGAAAACTGGGCCATTATTGCAAAATACGAAAAGGGAACCGATAGCTACGTCGTTTGGGCTAATGACCAGCAGCCGGGTCGAACCATTGTCAACGTTTGCAATGTCCTTGGAATTGCAGCGAGCAAACTTAGGCTAATTGTTCCCGATAGTGGCGGGGGTTTTGGCATCAAACTCGCCATCTGGCCCTATATCATTAGCCAGTGTCTTGTGGCACGCAAAGTCGACAAGCCGGTGAAGTGGATTCAAACTCGCCACGAGCACCTGTTGGGAGGGACACACACGCCCGATTGCATCGTGGACCTGGAGCTGGCCATCAAGAAGGACGGCAAGATCCTGGGACTTCGGATGCGGGATCGTCAAAACGACGGCTCTTTCGTTCACACTGCCGGGATCTACAACCTCATCAAATTTGCCAACCTGGTGGGATGCTATGACATCAGGTCGACACATAACGAGATGATGAGCATCGTCACCAACAAGGCGCCCACGGTCCAGAACCGCGGCGTCGGCAAGCCGGCGATGATGTTCACTCTGGAGCGCCTTGCGCACCGAGCGGCACGACACTTAGGCATGGATCCCGCCGAGTTTCGGTTTCGGAACTTCATCCAGCCAGAACAGATGCCCTATACGACTCCGTGGGGCGAGATCTACGAGAGTGGCAACTACCCGGAATGCCTCCGAAAAGCTCTCGCGCAGATCAACTACGACGAGATCAAGGGCGAACAGGAGTCTCTTCGCAAAGCCGGGACGTATATCGGTATCGGACTGAGCGCGAGCGTCGAGCCAGGTACTTCAAACCTTGGCTACTATTACACCTCTCGCGGAACGCCGGAATACATGGGCAATGCCGAAGGCGCAATCGTGAGCATGGACTATGACGGAAACATCAACGTCTTACTTGGTTCCGTCGAAGAGGGGCAGGGCCATGCCACCGCCGTTTCGCAGGTAGTGGCAGACATGCTGGCAATTACGCCTGATCGAGTGACTATGGCTAGCCAGATGGACTCGATGATGTCTCCATTTCTCGGACACTCTGGGTGTTACGCCAATCGATTTAATGACGTCGACATGGGCGCGGTCATTATGGCCACGAAGAAGGTGCGCGACAAAGTGCTCAAGATCGCGGCGCACAAGCTAGATAGCCCCGTCACTGAGTTGCAACTCGGCAACGGCGCAGTCTGCTCCACGAAACAAAAGGATCGACGGATCACATTCAAGGAGATCGCAACCCTGGCTTACAAGCAGGTCTTGCTTCTCCCTCCAGACATGGAGCCGGGGCTCAAAGAAGTTGCGTACTACAAGAACAGTTTTGCGAAGCTTCCTGGCAAGGAGGACTTCAACGTTCAGATGACCCACGGCAACTCCGTGCATGCGGTCGTGGTTGAAGTCGATACCAAGTCCGGGATGGTTCACTTTCGCAAATACGTCATCGTGCACGACTGCGGTCGCCAGATAAACCCGGGAATCGTGGATGGCATGGCTATCGGCTCTACGGTTCACGGAATTGGCACGGCCCTGCTGGAGGAGTTCGTCTACGACGAAAATGGCCAGATCCTGACCACCTCGTTTGCCGACTATCTAAAGCCCCTCGCGATCGATTTGCCGCGTTTCGAGTTATCTCATCTCGAGTCGCCGTGTCCAACTACGCTACTGGGCACAAAGGCAGTGGGCGAAGGTGGTGCGATCGGATCATTGGCGGCGATCGCTAACGCAGTTGAAGATGCGCTAACTCCGTTTGGCGTGAAAGTGACTTCCTTGCCTATGACGCCGGAGAAGGTCTTGCGTGCAATTCGGGAAACGAAAGTCATCTGAGGGACGCAAAGCATGATTCCGCCGAAATTTGAATACATCGCCCCAACGTCGCTTGCTGACGTTGCGTCCTTCCTCGCTTCGCACCCAGGGGAATCAAAACTCCTCGCCGGAGGGCAAAGCCTGATTCCAATCTTGAAGTTGCGGTTGGCTTCTCCCGGCTACTTGGTCGATCTGGGGCGAATTGGCGGCCTGAGCTACATTCGAGAGGAACCCGCCGCCGAGGGCAGGCCTGCCGGCATCGCTATCGGGGCAATGACTACGTACGCGGAGATTCGGAAGTCCGCGCTCCTCCGAGAGAAATGCGCGTTGCTGACTCAGACCGCGGCGACGGTCGCCGACGTCCAGGTTCGTAATCGGGGAACGTTGGGCGGTAGCCTTGCCCACGCTGATCCCTCCGCGGACATGCCCGCGGCTGTTCTCGCCCTGGGCGCAGAGCTGAAGGCTGTAGGGTCGAACGGCGAGAGATGGATCAAGATTGCGGACTACTTCAAGGGCATGTTCACCACCGCGCTTGCCGAGAATGAGATTCTGACTGAAATTCGAGTTCCGATTCTAAGTGGCCAGAGGACCGCTTACATAAAGGCCGCTCGCCGACCAACGGATTTTGCAATAGCCGGGGTGGCTGTCCGTTTGCGGCTCGGCACCAGTGACATGTGCGAGGACATCGCGATTGGCGTGACAGGCGTCGGCGACAGGGCCTATCGCCCTGCTGATGTGGAGCGTGCGCTGAAGGGCAAGCGACTCGATCCTAATCTCATTGAAGCGGCCGCGGCCGAGGCGGTGCGAGGAGTGGAGCCACTCTCCAACGTGCATGGCTCGGCGGAGTATCGCGCGCAGATTGCGCGGGTATATGTCGCGCGTGCGATCGCAGCAGTATGCTGAAGCGGCTCCCGGCGGATTTGAATCGCCGGGATTCTCGTGGGGTTCTGAGTGAGCGAGTTTTTGGGCCTTGATTCGGTTCTCCGATGCGGGGTTGAAGGATGCCGAAGTCGTATTCTTAAGACCATGCGGGAAAGCGTGATCGAAGCCGATGAGATGGGCGCGTCGCGGCGCGAGGCGGCCGACTGCTCCGATGTGAGCGTGAGTTCGGATCCCGGCGCGATAGCTATTGGCCTCGACAAAAAGGCTGGTCGCCACGGGCGTCACTCCCACCCACCCTTTGCTGCCGGGGAGCAGGTTCTTGCCGCGGTTCCATCGATCATCACGCACAGCGTAGCGGCATGAGTCAGGCGATTCCGCGCGCTCTTACAACAGGCGAAGCCGAATTTACCATGGGCCGACGGTAGAGAATGATCTGAGCCGTAGTTTCCTCCAAAAATCAGTAGAGCCCATCACCTGGGAAGGGGATGGACCATGAGGTCGAGCGGGTTCGGAATACCTCGCCTCCGGCGAGACGCGAATGGAGACGACACAATGGCAATGACAATGACCGGGGAAGTTCAACTGCCGGCGGCGCGCGGCACGGTATGGGCGACGCTCAACGATCCTGGAGTGTTGAAGGCGTGCATTCCCGGCTGCGAGCAACTCGATAAGCTGTCAGAGACCGAGTTTTATGCGATCGCGGTCATCAAGGTCGGGCCGGTGAAGGCAAGGTGGAAAGGCAAGGTGCGGTTGACCGACCTCGATCCGCCCAACGGTTACCGGATTTCCGGCGAAGGTGAAGGCGGCACCGCCGGCTTCGCCAAAGGCGGCGCGATGGTCGTCCTTTCCGAGAAGGATGGTGGGACGCTGCTGTCCTACAACGTCGAGGCGCAGATCGGCGGAAAGCTCGCGCAGCTCGGACAGCGCCTGGTGGCGGGCGCCTCGAAGAAGACGGCGGACGAGTTCTTCAACAGGTTCGCGGCGATCGTGAGCCCGGCGGAGACATCGGAGTTCGCCCGCGGTGGAGAAGACGTGGTCAACTTCAGCCCGCAGTCTTCACCGGAGGGTTAGCCAAGATAGCCAAGCTCGGTGGCTATCTCGCCCGTGCTCACCATCCTGCCCCGGACAACATCGTTATGCGGGTTATCATCCGACGTCAGCAATCCGGCATCAAAGGCCGCTTTTACTTGTCGGTCTTCCACGATCGCCGCACGTCAAGTCCAAAATCGTACGATCTTGCGGGCCTCTGTGAGTTATTCCGGCATTACATGAGAGGACGTGATGGGTTTTGTAGATCAACGGCAATGGATGGCGACCCTCGCCCAGCACGGTGAATTGCGGCGCATCACGGCTGAAGTAGATTGGGACCGAGAGATCGGCGCAGTAACCCGGCGTGTTCTCGAGAAAAAAGGCCCGGCGCTGCTTTTCGAGAACATCAAAGGCTACACGACCGGCCGCTGCACCAAATTGTTCGTCAGCGGCCTTGGCGCACCTTCGCGGCTGGCGCTGGCTCTTGGCTTTCCCAGCGATGCGCCTAATCGCGAGTTGGTCCAGTATGTGATGAAGAAGAACCGCGAGGCCATTGCACCGATTGTTGTGAGTTCCGGCCCCGTCAAGGACGTCATAGTTCGTGGCGATGCCGTCGATCAAACCGAATTTCCAGTTCCAAAATGGCATTTCCGCGAAGGCGGCCGTTACATCCACACGTTTTCCGCCATTGTCACGAAGGACCCCGAGACCGGGGTGATGAACGTCGGCATCTACCGCGGCATGATCGGCCGCAAAAACACCGCGCCGTTTCTGCTCGTCAAGGGCGGTCAGCATTGGGGAGCTCACTTCCTCAAATGGGCGGCCCGCAAGCAGCCGATGCCGGTCGCATGCGTGATTGGTTGGGACCCCATCATGGCTTTCCTCGCTGGATCGCCGCTGCCTGCCGGCGTATGCGAGTGGGACGTGATGGGAGCCTATCGGGGAGAACCCGCGCAACTGGTGCGTTGCGAAACCGTGGACCTATATGTACCGACGACCGCAGAGATCATCATCGAGGGCACGATCAGCGACGATCCGGAGAGCTATGAGATCGAGGGTCCATTCGGTGAATACACAGGCTACGTTTCGGATCTGCCGACGCCGCGCCCGGCGATGCAGGTCACCTGCATCACTCACCGCCGCGATCCGATATTCTACGGCTCGCTCGAAGGCACGCTGCCCGGCTCCTATAGCGAGAACAGCGTAATGTCCTCGGTTCAACGTGCCGCGATTGCCTGGAACATTCTCGATGGGGCGGGTATCCCTGGCGTCCTCGATGTTTACGCTCCCCCAATCACGAACGGCGTCAACATTCGTGTCCAGATCAAGAAGCATTATCAGGGACAGCCTAAGCAGATCGCTGCAGCTCTATGGGGCAATAGCGCGGCGCAATATCGCTATAAACATGTGATCGTCGTTGAGGAGGATATCGATCCTTCGCAAGACGAGCAGGTGGAGTGGGCGTTCGCCCATCGCGTTAATGCAGGGGAAGGGGGAGTTGTTGTCTTTCCGGGTATTTTTGGTTCGCCAATTGATCCCTCGACGCCGCTGGAAGATCGCAATGTGCAACAGCTTGGCACCGGACTGTGGAACCGAATGTTGATCGACGCCACACGTTCTTGGAAAGAAAAGCGCCGTCCGGAATGGTCTGGCGAGCGGTTTCCTCCAACTGTGCGGCCGAGCGAGGAAGACGAGACGCGAGTGCAGGCGCGCTGGTCGGAATACGGCCTGGATGATCTATAACGGAAAGCAAAAGCGTGGTCGCGCCTCAAACAATTCTTGAGCCCTGGCCAGCATACGGCAGGTTGCCTTCCATCTGAGTTAGCAAAAGACGAAGGGGCCTCGACCATGCGGGGCCGGCTGTTTTCCCCCGGCTTGGATGTATCCGATGCCCGGCGTCGACGCCGTTTCAGGCGTTCGCGACTTTCAGCTTCAGGAAAGAATCCGCGTTCTTGTGGGTCAGCTTGTCCAGATCGGCCGGGCTAAGCGAGACCCGGTCCAGGAAGGCGCGACCATTCGCATTGGGGGCGAAGGGGTAGTCGACCGAGAACATGATCCGGTCCATGCCGAACGTCAGCAATGCAGCGAGAAACGGCGGCTGGGTGAAAATGCCGCTCGTCGTCAACCAGACCTGATCGAGAATGGTACGACCGATTGGCCGCTTCAGGTGTTCGATGTCCAACGCGAAGACCTCGTCGGCGCGGGCGAGCATCATCGGAAGCATTTCGCCCATGTGCCCGATGACGAGCCTGAGCTTCGGATGCCGATCGAGCGCCCCCGCAAGCACCATGCGAAGGACGTGAATCGCGACCTCCGAATGCCAACCCCAGCCCGCGGTCTCGAGCACGCGGCCGGCACCCTGCTCGAGATCGGAGAAATAGGCATTTCGGACCGCCTCCGGTGGAAGGTGCGGATGGATGTAGATCGGCACGTCGAGCTCGACAGCCGCCGCAAGGAGGCGCTCATAGCTGGGATGATCGAGAAAGCGGCCCTCGGTCGTGCCATTCACGAGGGCGCCGACGAAGCCCAGGTCCTTCACCGCACGCCCGAGTTCGGCGGCGGCGGCATCGGGATCCTGCATCGGCAAGGTTGCAAAACCGGCGAAACGATCCGGATGGCGCGCGATCGCCGCCGCCAGGTGGTCGTTGATCTCGCGGGCGATGGCGGCACCCTCCGGGCCGGGCACGAGGTCGGGCCCCGGCCCGGCGTTCGACAGGACCTGCACGGTGATTCCGGCCTCGTCCATAGACCTCAGGCGCCGCTCACCGATCTCCGGAAGGAGCTCGAGCGGGCTCGGAGCGTTCGGGGGCGGCCGTCTCGGCCGGAATCCGCGCCGGCTGATTGCGTCTCGGTCAATGCGGCGCACAACGCTCGGGACCGTGAAGTGCTCTTCAATTGCAACGACACGCATGACGAATTCATCGCTCCTCGGGGCCAGGCTGCTGCAATCATCGACGGCCTCGATCGAGGCCTTTTCCTAATTGATGTTCGCGGCCTTCGCAATCGGCCACCATTTCGCGATCTCCTCCTTGTGGAAGGAACGCACCGCCTCGGGGGTCTGCTGCTCGCGGGGCCCGAACCGTGGTCCTGGTTCGTTTGCCGGAACGGCTGTCTTCGATACGACGACCGAAGGACTCGGCGCGTTGTCGAGGCCGGGCGAGAGCGCGATAATCTTGATCCCGGTCGCGCTCGAACCATCGCGGCATCTCGATCACGACCGATCCGGACATGCCGAAGCCCGTCGCCTCCGGATCGTTGCCCGAGAAGATCACCATTTCCGCGTGCTCGAGCACGTCGTCCAGACCGCGTCCTGAAACGGCTCGCCCCGCGCGTTGTGGAACCCCCAGACGTGCTTCGCGACCAAGTAATAGCCTTCCCAGCTGTCGGGATTGCGCACCTGCTGGGTCCATCATCCACATCCCAGTCGCTCGCGCGTCATGTCGAACAGATAATGTCCCCAGAAGTGCAGCGACTGCATGTAGCCGCTCTGGCCATGGCCGTCGGCCTGAACCGGCACCGATTCCATCGAGCCATACTTGTCTCGGATACGGCGCAAAACTGGCCGACGACGATGTCGAGCGCCTCGTCCCAGCCGATGCGCGAATAGCCGCTGACGCCGCGCGTCCCAGGATGCGAATTGTTGGAACTCCAGTCGTTTCGCAGCAGCAGATATTTCGCGCGCTCCGCCAAGTACACCCGCTGTTTCCAGGCATAGGCCAGAGGCATTTGCACTTCTTTTCGAGAGCGCGTGAAGACGCCGCGCGATGTCTTGATCTCGTAGAGCCTGACGTCGTCGGGAATGTGGAACGGAAGCGACCTGACGATCTTGCCACCCGAGACGTGGCAAACGGTAGAAAAGTTCGTCCTGGCCAGACCGGCGGCGGGGTGAGAGACGTAAACGACTTTGAGCTCTTGACGATCAGACTCGCAAACCTCGGATTGCCTAAATCGCGGACCGGATCGCCGGTCGGCTCAACATGAACAAGATCCTCAAGCTGCGGTGGCCGGTCGAATAGTCTTTACGGGCGTCAGCTGCTCGTGCGGCGCTTGGCTCGCTCAGCATGAGTTTCGCGTCGGACTCTTACTGGGTCGATGCGCGCGCCGTGGGCATCTAGGAGCGCAGTTAGCAGGGCCAAGAAAAGGTCGCGACTCTCTTTTGGCAGCGGCGCAAGCAACTTGTGTTGCGCACGCCGCGCGGCGGGCGCGACACGTCGGAGCATTTGCTTGCCGGCATCTTCGAGCGTTAGACTGACCGAACGGCGGTCACTCAAATTCACTGTCGTCCGAATCAGTCCGCGATCGAGCAGCAATTTCACGACCAAGCCGATAGTT
>Ga0315534_1001002_pt1 | contig 19878 bp, 16 predicted proteins | sample SalMarSW160240MG_FD_203094 | JGI IMG/M metagenome (GOLD analysis project Ga0315534, IMG submission 203094) | Salt marsh sediment microbial communities from the Plum Island Ecosystem LTER, Massachusetts, United States - Salt Marsh Sediment SW1602-40 ... | reverse complement strand
TAAAGATTTTGGCTCGGCGATAATCAACTGCATACTGCGTACGTCAGCAAAAAAGGATTCTGTTAAAATCACCGGTGAGATCACCCTGGACAAAGCTGTGTACGACGTACCATTCAACCATCAAATGATCATCAAAATGCTAACTCAAGTCAATCAACCTCCTCCGAAGCAGGCGGATTTCTTAAAAAAGGTATCTTGCGATGTCGGGCTGTCAGCTCCCAGGGGGATCTTTATCATGAACAATATCGCCGATGTCGCCGCTGATTTGGATCTTCAGATCAAGGGCTATCTCTCAAAAGTGAATGTCTACGGCACGATCGCAACGTCAAGGAAAGGCACGGTCAAATATCTCGGAAAAAAATTCGATATAACGGATGCTCAAATACAATTCGATAATCCTTATGAGATAAATCCGCTGATCGATCTCAACGCGGTCAATTATGTGTCGTCGAGTGAGGGTGAATATGAGATATTTCTCCATGTCAGCGGCACGGTCAAGGAGTGGCGTCTTGATTTAACGTCATCACCGCCCTTACCAGAACAGGATATAGTCAGTTTGCTCGTTATCGGGAGAAGAAGACCCGGTATGCAGATAACAAAAGGCGGTAAAGGACTCGATCTTAAGGGGGCGGCTAAAGATTATGCAGTTGGTGTTGCCCGTACGACTATTGAGAAAACGGCTGAGCAGAAACTGGGTATTGAAAAATTCACTATTACCGGCGATCTTCTTAATCCAAGGGGATTGGATATCGGTATTGAAAAAACGTTTGCCAAGAAATTCACCATCATTTACGGCACCGGGCTTGAATCATGGGAACTGCGCAGGATCGGTATGAACTACGATCTAACTGACAATTTGTCCATATTCACACTGCACGACCAGGAAAATATGAATTCAAGTGTTGATCTGGATTTTCATTTTAAACTCAAGTGATTACATTATTTCTTTTTCTCATCGCGACGTCTGAATTCAAGGTGACGCAGGTAACGATTGACGGCAATCAATATTTTTCGGAAAAGAGCATAAAGAGCATTATGTTGACAAAGACCCCTGGACTTTTCCGAAAAGGTACTTTTAATCATGAGATTTTTGAAGGAGATATAACGGCGATAAATAACCTATATGAGTACAGCGGTTTTATCGAGGTCACAGTACAACATCAGCTAATATATGATAGTAGTTCCAGCAAAGTGGAAATTAAAATAGCCATTGAAGAAGGACAGCAAACCCTTGTTGACCATATCGCCTTCAGGGGCAATGTAATATTCGGTGATGATTATTTAAAAGAAAAGATCACTTCATCCTTACACGAGCCGTTTGACAGTAGAAAGATCGATCTGGATGCGTATATGGTTACGACAGCTTACGATGATTCAGGTTATGCAGATGTGGAAGTCCAGGCAGATTATAATATTATTGAAAACAAAGCGAGCATTGATTATTTGATCGCGGAAAACGAACGGCAGTATGTTGACAGTGTTGAATTCCATGGGTTGCAGCGCACCCGTGAAGATATTCTGCATCGAGAGATGCTTCTGAAAAACGATGAAGTATTCCGTTATGCCCTTGTCTTAAAAAGCCAGCGTAATCTATATAGTTTGGGTATCTTTAAATCACTAAGAACTGAGATCAAAAACTCAGCTACAGCTAATAAGAAGATCGTGCAGTTCAATCTCAGCGAAAGGGACGCAATAAATCTATCTTTCCGAATTGGTTATGGAACGCGAGATTATCTACGGCTTGGTGCGGGGATAAAACACATTAACCTTTTCGGACGGGCCTGGCAGGGGAATATAGAGGGGAAGTGGAGCTTTGCCGAATATAACATCAGTTCACAATTAGCGCTTCCGAGATTTATTCTATTTCCCCTTAAATACAGTATCGGAGCTTTTTACCAGTATAAAAAAGAGATTGGGTTTGCAACGAGAAGTGTTGGCGGATATGTAGCAAGCCATCTTGATATGTTCGGGGGTATATTTTCGACAAAATACGAAATTGCAGGTATCCGTACTTACTTTTCTGATAATGACAGCACACAGAATGACTGGTTGCAGGGACTGACATTTAACTGGCTCAAAGACCAGAGGAACGATCCTTCATACACTACAAGCGGTAATTATACTAATATGATTCTCGAGACGAGCGGCATCATATTTCCCTCAGATGTCGATTATTTTAAGACCACCTTTGATTACCGTCTGTTCAAACCGGTTATGATATTCGTTGGTGCGGTGTCGTTTAAAGCAGGGCTCGTCCAGGAAATATCACCGACTACTGAAGTGCCTGTATATAAGAGATTTTACTGCGGCGGCACATCATCAGTGCGCGGATATTCAGAATGGTCGATAGGTCCAGTCGATGATAATGATAATCCAACAGGAGGAAGGATCCTTGCGGAAATATCCGGCGAAATGAGATTTCCTGTATATAGAATACTCGGTGGCGTTATTTTCATAGATGCGGGTAATGTATGGCAGGAATATGGTGATGTCGATGGTACACTGAGATGGGGGGCGGGCACCGGATTACGTTTGAAAACACCGCTGGGCAGTGTTCGTCTTGATTACGGGTTTAAGCTTGATCGGCAAACAGACGAATCACCTGGAGCATTACATTTTGCTATTGGAGAAGCATTTTAGATCGTAGACGTGATAGGGAATGACTGTGTTCAAAAAGATGAACCTTATTACGCATATTTTATATTATTTTTCCCGGCGCGTTTGGCAGCATACATCAATTCATCTGCTTTTTGAATCATTTTATCCACTGATGAAGGTATCTCGGTAAACGTCACCGCGCCAAAGCTGAATGTCACCGGCCAGTTATTTTTCTGCATAGCAGCCAACAGATTTTTGCGGATCTTTTCAATAACTGCATGTGCTGATTCACTGGTAGTTTCGGGAAGTAGAATGATAAATTCATCACCGGCGATTCGAGCGGCGATATCGACTGCTCTGATATTTTTTTTGATCACGGTGGCTACAGTGCGCAATAAAGTATCACCTGCAGTGTGCCCAAACTGATCATTGATTTTTTTGAAATCATCGACATCAAAATATACCACGGTGAATGGATGTTGATATCTGCGTTGCCTGTTTATCTCATATTCTGCCGCCTGGTGAAATGACCTGCTGTTTGGAATGTTTGTAAGATAATCTATCGCAGCTAACCTCTTTTCATTCTCGAGTGCGCTTCGTAATGTCGACAGCGTAAATGAGCTAACCACGAAAAAACTGAATCTGACAAAAGCATTCCAATAATGTATGAGAAAATGAGAATGAGGTGCCAGTATCTGTTTATCAGCAATAAGCCACACAGCCGCAGCAATGAATGAGAGCATAATACCTGTTAATTTACCAACAGACCACGAAGCGATCAATATCGGAAACAGATAGAATATGGAAAGACCCCATTCATAACCCGTTAGATTATCAATAACCCCGATACATGCGATGATAAATAATGCCGATATTGTGATCAATGATTTTGGTTGTTTATCGATCCACACGATTTTCCCGGTTATTTGAAGAGTTCTATAAGGATAAATATGATATCAATAAAGAAAAATACAACGATAGCTATTTCCAGTACGATCATGCGATTAGTTTGTATCCTCGCCCAAGATTCGTTGTAGATTGAAGCGATCGTTGAAAGTTTTCCTCTCACGGCGGATTTCCACTGCTCCAGGTAGAACCGTTTCGAAGCAGTCTCATATACTTTTGCCAGGTAAACATCACCTATTAGTTTTAGATGGTACATAAGATGATCGATTATTTCGGAGATATCCAATTTTATTCGGGAGAGATTCTGCAAAGTCCTAGAAAAGGGGAAAACCCGGTAACGGACAGGGATAAGGGCATCGTAAGCATTGTCGATTATCGTATCGAGCATCTGGTCATAGAGACGCAGCTCCAAAAGCTGGATAAGGGCGAATTCAGTGACGTCAGCTATATCATAGCTAACGTCGGGATCAAAAATAAAAGCCGCATTCCAGTCGATGAGCGTCAGGTCGTTTTCATAATATGAGAGAGGGTTTTTCAGGGCGTCGTTGATCCGTGCCGTGCTCAGATTTTTTTCTCCCCTCAGTACCCTGGCCAAAGCAGAACCGTAATCATTCAATAATTCCGAGATGCTGATCGGTCTTTCAAACTCCTGGATCATGAAGATCGCATAATCCTCGAGGTCTTGTTCAGGGTTATCTCTTGGATTAGAGACCGACTGTAAAATATCAGATTTTATTTTTGAAAATTCGGCTATTGCTTTTTTTCGCAATGTTTTACTTTCGGTTAAATGAATACTGCGTTCATGAAGTTGTTCAAGGTCTCCTTCAATAGACAGGGTAAAACGAATGGTAATGACCCCGAAGTCATATACCTTAGCGTCGACCAGCACGATCGTTTCTTTGTTATCTATGTTTATCCGGCGTTTGCCGATGCGGATCAAAAGAGGCGGCACTTTATACTGTATATATGGTGGTGTTAAACGTGAGTATGATAAAAGAGACTGGCGTGCAGTTTTACCCCGGATTTTTTCCAGATGAGAGATATGGATTTCATAACCGATATCAAAACAATAATAGAGCATAGCCATGCCCTTGGTTATCGACAGGGATCTCTCCCCATTCTTTGAGGTTGAAGCAAGAAAATTATCCATATTATTTTATGAATTAATTATAATGGTGTGGGAAAACAAGTCAAGCTTCACGGTGCTGTTAACTTGAGTTAATGGCAGCGTGTACCTGGTCAGTGTTTTTTGGTCAGAAAATCCGTTGCCTGTTTTATATATTGACTTTTAGATACCAAGAAAACGGTATTTCCCGCTTTTAATGCATGGTTGCCGCGCGGTATTTGGAAAGTGCCGTCTTCCTCGTTAAAAATACCCATAAAAAGGAATTCCTCGGGAAATTTCCGGCTTTCAGTTATTTCTTTTATTGTCATGCCGACGCTCTTGGCTTCTGCGGGGATTTTTATAGCGTAGACATTTGCTTCACCGCCGCGCAGCGTCATGACTTTTTTTACTTTAGGCTGTTCTATTTCCATTATGATCTGATTCACGAGCAGGTCGGCCATTCTGACAATAGTCGTAACACCGGCCAATGTATAGGCTTCCTCGTAGTGGGGATTCCTCAACCGCGAGATGATACGCGGGATCCCGAGGCTGCGCGCCAAAAGCGCACAAGCGATATTATCTGCTGCGTTGTGCATCAAACATAAGATCACGTCGGCTTTTACTGCCCCACTTTTTTCTAGAATATGGATATCAGTTGCATTGCCATGGATCGTTAACGCACCTGTTTCTGTATATACGGCTTCGCAGACATCAGGATCTTTGTCAATGACGACGACATCATGTTTGTTCTCGACCAGTACCCTGGCTAGCTGCTGTCCGATAATACCTGCTCCTGCAACGATTACATACATTTTAATGCCTCCTTATTATATTTATGAACGCCATACTTTACTACTGAAGATAAGTAATACTGGCAAGATCTCTAAACGACCAGCGAGCATGCCAAAAATATAGACTATTTTGATTATAGGATTGAGCTGACCCATGACCTCCACCGGGATATAGCATGGACCGATATTACCCAGTGCACTGAACATGCCGCTAAATGACTCGTATGGTCCGACCTGAGAAAAAAGTGCGGTTATGACGCCGCCGATGACAAGCAAAACCATCCACATGAAAAATAAACCGCTTACACGATATAATTCGTCTTTATCGATGATTTTTCCATCGATCTTTATCGATGAGATCGCATGCGAGGGTGTTCGCAGACGGAATATTTCCCGGCGTATCAACTGCACCAATACGCTTATGCGCATGACCTTGAGCCCTCCGCCAGTAGAACCGACACAGCCACCAATGACCATCATGATGAGAAAGAGCTGTTTTGCTACGTGACCGAAAAAAGGACTGCCGATGTCGCGTGTTGCAAAGCCAGTCGTCGTGATGATCGATACGACCTGAAAAAGTATGATTCGGAAATTCTCCTCAAGGTTACGCAAAGGGGGATAGGTCATTGAGAACATCGATGGCAGTTCGGAATTTAACAGTCTCTCTATAAAGATTATTGCTACGAAAACCGTGATAAATGACCACCAGAATCTCATCTCGGTGTTATCGAACAGCGCTTTCACGTCCCGGCGTAGGACCCGGTAATGGATGAGAAAATTCGTTCCACCTATTAACATGCCGATGATAAGGATATATTCAAACCATATATAATGAGGGTGTCCGATGAGACGGTAGTATTCAATACTCGCGTCATGCGGTGAAAAGCCGGCCGTTGAAAGTGCCGTGAAACTGTGGCATATGCTATCAAAAATCGACATGCCCGCGAATGATAGACTCGTGATAATTACCACCGTGAAGACAGCATAGATACCCCACAATATCTTGAGGGTATTTGCCAGACCGGGCACTGGTCGGTCCATACCGATCTTGTGGCTTTCTGCACCAAAGAGACTGTGTGCTCCTCCGCCTCGATACGTGACTGCTAAAAAAAACGTTAATATGCCCAGACCGCCGATCCACTGGGTCAAACTGCGCCAGAACAGAATGCTCTTTGGTAATTGGTCAAGACCAGTGAACATCGTAATGCCGGTCGTTGTGAATCCGCTCATTGCCTCAAAGACGCCATTTATGTAACTGCTTTTAAGACCGATGACAAAGGGCAAAGCACCGACCGCTGAAAAAATTATCCACCCCATACTGCAGACAAGCATAGCCTCCAATTTTGTAGGGTTTGTGGGTTTGAATAATGTTTTTAGGAGAAATCCCAATAAAAAAGAGAGTACACTCGGAATTAAAAAAGCAGACAAAGTTCTCCAGCCATGCTGCAATTCCTTATATGAAAATAATACGAGCAGCGGCAGTAATAAGAAGAAAGCCAGAAGCATGAGCAGTGCACCCAAGAGATTTAATACATTATGTGTTGTTTTAAAGCGGTTGCGCATTATGATCTTTTCAGTCAGACCAGGACATGTCTTCTAAATACTGTCTTAGATGACCAGCAGTTCTAAATCTCTTACAAATGATTTTTTTCCTTAAACCACAACAGATTTTCTTTACCTGCTCAGGATATTTCGAATAAAACCGAGCTCCGCCGATCGAATCATAAAATATCCGCACCAGATCGTATACATCATCGCGTGTATTTTGCGCGTTGGAAGAACCCCAGTTATACAAATCGACGAGTTTGACGATAAAACCAAGTCCTTTGCGCTGTACGATGATATTGTCGTCATGGAGATCCCCGTGGTATTCGCGTGCTTTGTGTATTTCCTCGACGCCGGCGGCAAGGGCGTGTAGAAGATGCAGTCCTTCATACAGGGAAAAGCGCTTTCCTGGCTGTTCTTTCAGCGAGTTGCTGAGTAACTTGCCCTCGACATATTCTGAAACTAAGAAGGTAATCCGGTTGCCTTTGTGAATTATGCGTTCTTGTGTATGGTATTGTATTAAGATCGAGCAGTGGCGCAATTTGTGGAGTTTCTTGGCATAAAATTTCACTGCCCGATTGAGATGGTTTCTTTTTGGGAAGAAAAATTTTGCAGCACGGACTATCCCGGTATTTTTTTCACAAACACGATAGACTTCGCCTTCCCAGCCACTGCCGAGCAGTGATACGATCTCGTATTTCCCGGAGAGTATCTTCCCGGGTTCAAAATCAAAGCTATTAATATGTCCTTGCTTGTGCTTCATCGCAGTCCATTTTTTCATATGATATTCGCCAATATTGCCATGTCAAGTAAATTGAGTGACATTTCTGATTTCGTTAGAAGAGTCTGATTGCTGTGACTACACCGATAGATATCAAAGATAACTAAGAGCTGGTTATAAGCAAAGAATTAAGTCTTGACAAAGCTGACAATATAAGTATAATCTCTCCAAATAAGCAAGATTATTTGTTTAAGGACTGTAGGATACTCATATTCTCAATCCATGAAACAGATAGCGGCTTGAAAGGAGAAACATGCCATACGGAACTGTAAAGTGGTTTGATAGTAGAAAAGGCTTTGGCTTCATCGAAAAAGAAGATGGCAGTGGCGATGTGTTTGCGCACTTCCAGGATATTGTCGGTGAAGGTTACCGGACTCTGAATGAAGGAGAGCGGGTCAAGTTCGAGATTACTAAATCCCCCAAAGGGGAAAAAGCCACAAATATCGAACATGCGTAATAGAGCATGAGTGAAAAGAGGGAGTAACTCTGGTTACTTCCTCTTTTCTTTTATGACGATTTTTTCACTCCATAATAACACAATCCTATAAATCCATCATTGACAATGTTCGTCGCGAGAGCTATATTGAATTTGAGGTATAAGGTGAATAAATACTATTGCGGGTTCATTTCATTGACAAGCTTAATCTTATCGACAGCCTGTTTATTCGCGCAGTGGGAACCTGATGTCCGATTAACCTACAATGATTCGATTTCCTCTACTTTTCTTAATTACGCCTGGTGTATTGGAGCAGCTGCTGATACTATTCATATCGTATGGGATGATACCCGGGACGGTCATTGGGAGGTTTATTACATACGCTCTTTGAATGCGGGATCGACCTGGGAACTCGATACAAGATTATCGGATTATCCGGATTGTTCGATGCATCCGGCTATCGGGGTCAGTGGAAGTAATGTGCACGTTATATGGTCTGATGAGCGGGACGGGAATCAGGAGATCTATTATAAACGTTCAACTGATAGCGGCCTGATCTGGGGGGCGGATACGAGACTCACCTCTGATACAGCTGTTTCGGCTTCGCCTTGTCTTGCCGTTTTCGGCGATACGATCCATATCGTATGGCACGATCAACGCAATGGTAATATGGATATTTATTATAAGCGTTCGACCGACAGGGGGACGAGTTGGTCTGGTGATATAAGACTAACCCAGGGAATTCTTTCTTCATTGTTTCCGTCCATCGCTGTTTCAGAGACTATGATTCACGTTGTCTGGTATTCAGACCTTGAGATTTACTATATGCATTCGACTGACGGCGGGATGAGCTGGGGTCCTGAACAGAGACTTACATATTCACCTTTCCTTTCGCTATTTGCATCGGTCGCTGTGTCTGGCGATATTGTCCATATTGTATGGCACGATCAACGCAGTGGCAATATGGATATCTATTACAAGCGTTCGACAGATCACGGCATAACCTGGTTTGCAGATACTGGCCTGACTGCTGATCTGTCGAGTTCGAATATCCCGGCTCTTGCAGCCTGTGGAAATTTTGCCCATGTGGTATGGTATGATAATCGAATGGGCAACTATGAGATTTATTATAAATGTTCTTATGACAACGGAATAAGCTGGAGCGATGATATCCGCCTTACCGATCATGCGGAGACTTCAAAAGCACCGTGTATCACCCTTTCAGGCTCTTGTATACATCTGGTATGGCTTGATGAACGGGACGGTAACTATGAGATTTACTATAAGCGCGACCTGACCGGCAATGCTGTATCCGAAGCGGATACGTTTAATACAGGTATAGGTGATTTTTCAGTTTTGCCCAGTCCATTTCATAAACGAGTTACGCTAAAATATAGTATCGTAAATAATGTCAATGTGTCATTAAACGTATACGATGTTTCTGGTCGACTTATAAAGACCCTGGTCGATGAGGAGAAAACAATCGGTACCTATTCAGTGCAGTGGGATGCTTCGCCTTTACGACCTGGTGTGTATTTTATCGCGTTCAATGATCATATCACGAAGAAATTGGTCAAAGCACGGTAAATACTGCCGGATTATGATGTTATTGAACAACCCAAAGGGATAACGAGAACAAGTTACAAAATCACTGCGTGATTAAATTACCTCTTGACAATACCCTACTTTTTTAGTATGATATTGTGTGAAACTTACGACAAGGACTCGATATGCCCTGCGTGCAATCGTTGAGCTCGCAAAGCAACCAAAAAATACAGCTCTCACACTCGATATGATCGCACAGCGACAGCGGGTCAAGCCGAAGTATCTTGAACAGATATTCATGAAATTACACCATGCGTTACTCATCGAGAGTAAGAAAGGTCCAGGCGGCGGTTATACTTTGGGACGAGATGCTGGAAAAATAACCCTTGGCCAGATTATGAGAGCGGTTGGCGAAACGACTGCTCCGGTAATGTGTGCTGAAGACAATGCTGATAAATACTGTTCAGGATTGACTGGTTGCTCCATGCAGCCCTGTTGGATCGAGTTCAAGAAATTGATCGACAATTTTGTAGAGACATTAACGATCAGCGATATTATGAAGGGTAAACATAGCGGCATTAAAGGGATGTTGTAAGTGAAGATTTTTAGTATTTTGATTATTAATGGTTTTGGTACATTGAGGAGGTATTGTGGAAGGTAATAGAATATCGCACCATGACTCAGTGCGTAAGGTGTATGAGAAAATAAAGAAAGATAAAATAACTAATATATGGGATCGGTATGAAGCTCAAGGATTAGGTGGTAAACCTGATCAACGCTGTCCATTTTGTATGGGCGGCGTGCGGTGCGACCTGTGTTCTAACGGTCCGTGCCGGGCTGATGTGGCAAAAGATAAAAGAGGCGTATGCGGTATCACTGGTGATGGCATGGCGATGCGCATGATGCTGCTCAGGAATGTCATGGGTGCATCAACCTACCATTATCACACCGAGCAGACAATCAAGACTCTGCGTGCTACAGCTAAAGAGCAAACGCCGTTTGAAATTAAAGAACCCGGTAAGCTCAAGGCATTTGCCAGGCGTTTAGGTATCGATACTTCAGGCGATCCACGTGATATTGCCGGGAAGCTATGTGATTTTGCTGAGCTTGATTTCAATAGAAAATATGACGAGCCGAGTATTATTGTCGATGCTCTGGCTCCTGCTGAACGTAAGGAAGTCTGGAAAAAACTCGGTATTTATCCTGGTGGCATACACGGTGAGATCATGTTTTCAACAAGTTCATGCCTTACTAATGTTGACGGTTACTATGTGAGTCTGGCTTTAAAGGCGATGCGCCTTGGTATTGCCATGGCTTATCAAAGCCAGATCGTAAATGAATACTGTCAGGACATTCTTTTTGGTATCCCGCGACCGCATAACATGCGTGTCGATCTTGGCGTTCTTGATCCTGACTATGTCAACGTGTTACCCAATGGTCATGAACCATTTCTGGGATTCGCCATGGTTTCCCTGGCGCGCAAACGTGAGTGGCAGGAAAAAGCCAAGGCGGTCGGTGCCAAGGGTTTACGGATCATCGCCAATATTGAAACCGGTCAGGAGATGATCCAGCGCTGGGATATGGACGATGTTTTTTATGGCTATACTGGTAATTGGATCATGCAGGATGCAGTTTTGGCAAGCGGTTGTGTCGATCTTTTCGCTGCTGATATGAATTGTTCGATGCCGGTAGATCCGTTATATGCTGAGAAATACAAGTTCAAGCTTTTGCCAGTGAGTGATCTTGTTGCCTTTGAAGGGGTTGCAGAGCGCATCAATTATGATCCTGAGAAGGCAAAGCACCAAGCAGCTCAGCTTTTACAGATGGCGGTTGATAATTATAAAGAACGGCGTCAGGTTGTTGAACCTGTCGATCAGCTTCCTGTAATAGAAGCGATAGTCGGTTTCTCAAACGAAAGTATTCTCGATGCTCTAGGCGGCAGTCTTGATCCTTTGCTGGGTACGCTCCAGGCAGGTATCATCCGTGGCATAGTCGGACTGGTTTCATGCTCGTCCTTGAGAGATTCTGGGCAAGATGTTCATAGTGTCCGGGTGGCTAAGGAACTCATTAAAAGAGATATCCTTGTATTATCTTTGGGCTGTGGTAATGCTGGTATGCAGGTTGCTGGTTTGTGCAGTCCCAAGGCAAAAGAATATGCCGGTGCAGGATTAAGGGGATTGTGTGAAAAGCTGAATATCCCTCCGGTCTTGAGTTTTGGGACATGTACTGACACCGGGCGACTCGCTGACCTTCTTGCTGTGGTTTCTCGTGCTCTGGGCGATGTACCCATCGCCGATCTTCCGGTTGCTGCCGCAGCACCTGAGTATATGGAGCAAAAGGCAACGATCGATGCGATTTTTGCTCTGGCCCTGGGTCTTTATACTTATGTTAATCCAGTCCCGCCGGTCACTGGTGCTCCTAATCTTCTTAAGCTATTGTTAGAAGACTGTAAGGATGTGACTGGTGGTTTACTCAATGTTGAGACCGATGCGGTCAAAGCAGTAGACAATATACTTGCACATATTGAGAGTAAACGAAAAAAGTTGGGTATTTGATGTGAAAAAAGTAACGCGAAAAGTAATAAATAGCGACGAAGAGTCATGTACTGGTTGTGCACGGTCGTTCATAAAGAAGTTCCTTAATAAATTACGCCGTGCTTTATCGGTAATTGAATTTGGTGTTTAGCTTTCTTACTCAGGCAGGTCAAGAAAAAGTGTGAGCTGTTCTTGCCAGGCTGAACCACAGAGGCCAAGACCTCCAGTCACCCCTGTCTGCCTTAAACTATCATCAGGTTCAAAAGTGAATTTATAGTAGTTTTGATCAAATGCAATAACTGTTATTTCACAAAGTCCCTCTGGTGGTCTGCCGATATGATCACCGACCCGGATTTTTATAAGACTATCAAGGGTATCGGGTTTGAGCCAGAGTGCGTCCCGTCTTCCAGCGCGATCGAATAAACAATAATAAAACACAGCCCCTTTGCTTCGTGTGAAAACAACTGTATCTTCCAGGGTAATAGTATCAAAAGGAATATTAATAAATTCAAATGCATCGGGTAATGTGGTTATCCCGATAAGCGTGTCAATATCATCTTTGCTTACTTCGAGTCGGTATGTCTTTGATGGTTGAAGTGTCATCGTTGTATAAAACCAATCTTCATAGGAATATAATGTATCGATGATATTTTCGGATGACAGTGTGACAAAGGCATCATCCACCGATAAATCAGCTATTTCGTCGATCCCATAAGTGCGCTCGACTTTAACTGCATTGAAGAACAGACGATTGCTCAATATGGTATATACATTAAACTGAGTATCAATTTCATTGACCGAAACGGCATCACAGGCGATGAATTTCATTACAAGTACAAGGATATAAATCAAAAATAACGATCTTTTCAGTTTGTTTTTCACCTTAGAACCTGATGTTGATGCCGAAGCTCGGTATCGGAATAGGCAGCAGACTATAAGCTCTTTTCCCGGGCGGTTCTTTATCATAATCCAGATCATAGAACACTACGTTCTCACGATCATAAACATTCATAACATCGATATACCAGGAGCCCTTTACACCGAGCATAGTGAATTCCTTTTCCAGATGAGCATCTAACCGATGTGTGATCGGCAAACGGTAGGCATCGCGCGGGCTTTTAATGGTAAACCATTCCCAGTGGTACAAACCATCAGCAGGATCGTAGGTATACACGCGGTAGCGCGCTAAGTTCTCGGCATAAGGCAGGCCTGAAGCAAGATACCAGCGTAAATTAAAAGTCCCATTATTGAGTATCGGTACGCTCTGCGGTATTTTGTAGCCGAGTACGATATTGAGATTATGACGGCGGTCATAGCGCGGTGCATAGTAGCGGTCAAACTGCTTGCGCCGAGTATAGCCGAGCGAATAGCTTAGCCAACCAAAAATGTTTCTGAAGCTTTTTTTGAAAAAGAAATCGACACCGAATGAATAACCCGAACTAACCCTTAGACTCTCAGAGGGTTGACTAAAATACATGCCATACTCGCGTGGTATCAAGAGGTTAAAGTATTTTTTATAATACGGCTCGATCGTGATTTTTGTGTCGTCGTCAAACCATTTTTCAATACCCGCGATCACATGGTATGCAGTCGGTATCGCATGCATGGAGTCGACCGGTCTCCAAAAATCAAAGATAGAGAAATATGATTCCTGGCTATTGATCGTGATGAGAAATTGACTGTACTTGCCCCAGGCAAGGTTAAAAGCGGTGTTCGGGTCAAAATGGTATTTAAGACCGAGCCTGGGGTCAATACAGAAGCGGTCATTAATGCTGTAATAAGTAGAACGCAGACCTGCCTGGACCGAGAGGATATCAGGCTTGAGTGACCATTTGTCCTGTAGATAAGTCGTTAATATCCTTGGCTTATAAGAATGTTCAGCGATCTCGAGGTTGCTTAAATCGAAATTATACATGATCTTCAATTGTTTTGCATCAATACCTATGTCAAACGTGTGCTGGTTGTTGATAAAGTAATTAAAGTCAACTTTTCCCGTATAATCGATTATCTCTTCATGAATAGCAAAGTTATTTGTAGAATCATCATAGTCTTCATAACTGAAAGTCGTCAGAAAATTACTCCAGGCACCGACCATCTCGCCGTACAGTTTTGGATTAAATACCCTGCGCCAACGCAGAGATAAGCCGCGATTGCCCCAGTCGAGTTTTATCTTTTCATCGGACGCTCCACCCTCAAAATTCTCCTCGAACTGCAGCACATCTGAGCCGCCGAGTGCAGCCAGGGTGAAGCGGTTCTCTGGTGACGGATTGAAATTTATCTTGGCGATACCATCATAAAAATAATACGGAAGAGAGAGTGTATCGTTTGTTATCTTGGAATAAGCCCAGACGAGTGCATCAAAATAGGTACGGCGTCCGCTGATAAGAAAGGAACCTTTAGGCAGGGGTCCTTCTATGATCAGTTTAGACGTTACCAGACCGAGGGAGGCTTCACCGGCGAATTTTTTAGAATTACCTTCTTTTGTTATAATAGAAAGCACTGACGATAATCGGTCGCCGTATTTGGCCGGAAAACCGCCGGCATAAAGTTCGGCATTGCTGACGACGTCAGGGTCGAACGTTGAAAACAATCCAAATAAATGCGATGATGGATTATAGACCGTAATGCCGTCGAGAAGAGCGAGATTTTCGTCTGGACTGCCGCCCCGGATATATAGTTTATTTGAAAGATCATGCATTGAAATGACGCCGGGCATGAGCTGGAGGGTTTTTATCAGGTCTTTTTCGAGCAAACTCGGGATCGATTTGATCTCACGTCCTGTGAAGTTAACACGACTTATTTCGACTTCTTCTTTGAATCTCGTTCTTTCTGCAGAAACGACGATTTTTTCGAGTTCGATAATCGAAGGTTTCAATTCAATATTCAGTGTGAGATTTTGATCGGGCATTATCTCAATATCGCGGATAATGGTTTCATAGCTGATATAGGAGAAAACGATCTGGTAATGACCCTCAGGGACATTGTGAATAATGTAATAACCCTTTTCATTTGTCGCGCTGCCCAGTACGGTATTTTCAAGATAGACATTAGCATAAGCAAGTTGTTCGCTGTTCTCTGCATCGGTAACAAATCCGCTGATCGAACTGTAGTTATTTAGTAATAATACAAAGCTAAATAGTATTTGCATAAAACTCACGCCAGTTTTGAGTATATGCGCGATGACTTTGTTGTCAAGTTGTCTATATCGATATTCGGGGATATGCGCCCGCAAGACTATTAGTATTGACATGTATTCTCAGGTCATTATGATTATTGCCTAATTGATTATGGCAAAGTGTGAATATTGTAAGATCATCCATAAAAAAGCGCCAGCTTATCGTGTGCGTCGTGCAGCCTGGGATTTACAGAGTGATTTTCCACGCTGCTCCTGGCACTGGCAATTTATTTGTGACGATTGTGACCGGGCGGTTTCTTTTAATGGTATGGCGTGGTGTCCAAAAACAGAAAGATAATATTGTATATGCTGTGCGCCAACACATAAAAAAGTGAAGCGTTCGTTCTGGGCCTGGGATTATTACTATGCACTGTGGTGCAAGGATTGCAAACGATATCATCCAGTACTTGACTGGCTCGAACATATTAATAGGCACCCCTGGCAACTCGATGAAAAGGCTCCACGTGCATTGCGAGGACTGAACAAAAACAAATATCTTAAACCGTACGTTTTTATGAGATGGGCGCCAGAGAATTTACAGAATCCTACGCTGCAAGAAATACAAAAGCGTTGGGATGCAGGAGCAGAGATATGGGATGCCGGGTATACAAAATATGGTGATGCTTACCGGCGCAATATATTCAACCCGGCATTATTTCCGCTCTTAGGTAATATGAAAAACAAGAAAGTGCTCGACGCCGGGTGCGGTACTGGTTATTTGTGCCGACTGCTTGCGGAAAAAGGAGCTCGAGTTACCGGTGTCGATCTATCGAAGAAATTTATTGAGATCGCCAAGCAGTACGATAATAAGAAACCTTTAGGTATCAGATATTTACGCGCTGACCTTGCACATATACCAGAACTTACGGCGAGCTCTTTTAATCTGGTCGTCTCGGTCTATGTATTATGCGATGTGCGCGATTATGATAAAGCGATCAAAGAGTTCGCCCGGGTTTTGAAACCTGATGGCCGGTTAGTTTTTCTCATTGAACATCCTTGTTTTAGCTGGAGCGCAGGTGGTTGGGAACATACTCCATTAGATTCCAATAGAACTGAAGACTGGCTTTTCTTTAAAGTAGACAAGTATTTCACGCGCCGTACACAAGAATGTCAGTGGGGTCGATTACCCAGACTTCTTAATTTTTGCCGGCCGCTTTCAGATTATTTCCACAGTTTGAAAAAGCACGGTTTTCTTATCGCTGATTTGATCGAACCGCAACCTACTTCAAGATCGTTGCGCCGGCGTCCGAGGGAATGGGATGCTGAGAATCGAGTACCGCCGGTATTGATCATAGATGCGCTACGACGAAAATGAAATCCGATAAAAAAAGAGGGTGGTTATACCACCCTCTTTTTTATAAAAGTCATAGAGTTTTATTCAATGAGGATTATTTTTTCAACGAGTTGTTCGTTATCGGTTTCCATATGAATGAAATAGATACCGCTTGCTACTTTATTACCCCTAAGATCACGGGCATCCCAGGACACCACCGCAGGCACCAGGGAGCAAATAGTGGGCGGTAACAGGTTTTTCACCAACCTACCGCTAGCATCGAATATTTTGAATTGAACTTGTGTTGCATTCGCTGGCAAGGTGTACTGCATTTCGACGCGATTACGGAAAGGATTTGGATATGGCTGTAAAGATATCGCACTCACTTGCGATCTGGTATTTTCCTCGATACCAACGAGCGAGATGCCAAAGAAATTCATGATCGAATCGAGTAATACAGCTCTGGTCGATACACCGCTGCCATCGACCAAGCCGCCGAGCTCAAATGAGCTGCCTACGGTACGGTATGCTCCGGCATCGTTTGCAACGCCGCAGTCGTATGCATTATTCGTGTCGTGGAAGATAAGAAAACCCGTGCCGGTCGGCGAGATGTGATCGATCCATGCATTTTCGCCGCTATAGTTAAAGTTCATGCCGGTGGTGAACGTGCTGCTCTGACCGGCTACTGGACCGCAATCACTCGAACCGTCACTCGTCGCATTGATACCAAAGAGGGGTCCGAAATCGTAGCCACCGTACAGGGGGTCAAAATACCAGACATCGCCACCTTCAAGATACATCCTGCCGCCGCTGTTCACATAATCAACGAGCGCGGTAACCTCGGGCGCGGTTGCGCTGAGCACATAGTTATTTGAATAGATGCCAGCACAAACGAATACTGCAGAGTAAACATCGAGGTCAGATACGGGTAGAGTCAGACCATAATTACCTGAGTAACCGATACTCGCAAGAGTTGTATGCATGAATTCACCCGGTCCAGGTGTTGGATCAGGGTTCCATATATAATAGTGGATACGCCCGATGATCAGAGTAAATTCCAGAGTATCAGACCACGAACCATCGACCGTGATAAGCCGGAACAATGCAGGATGACCATCCGGTGTCGAGGGACTCGCATAAACCGTATACGGGTCACCGGTATTTTCTTTTGTGCTATCGACCGGGAGTGAACCGAAATAACCGGAAGCATCGGTGATCGTAACATAAGGGTCTGACGATTCTATGGTCGTTGTCAAAGTCAAGAAATCCGCACCACCGATATTTTTCAATGAAGCAGTTAGATCGACTGTTTCGCCCGGATCAAGATGCCCGTTTCCATTACCACTGACATCGTCGACTATTGCATCCAAAAGTGCCAGATAGCTGTTTGAACCGCTGTAATTCAGTATAAAGTCGTCGGCGAAGACCTCCGCCGTTTCGACTGCGCCTCAGCACGTGTGTTCGGTCTTGGCGTAAAGTGCCACCTCGATCTTTGAAACATCCGCAGCATTTACCCCGGGTAGATTAGCCAATTCTGAATTTATGTTGAATGAATATGGGTTCCAGTCTGTATTAGGTGCCATTATCAAATGGCAGGTTGCAGAATTGCTCCATGGGCACGGTGTGGTAACCTGGCATATTCTTGTTTCACCCAGTAATTGCCCGTAGCTGTCCAAATATGAAATATCTATCGCGGCTCCTGCCCAGCATAAGGTGTCTGCGTTATTATCATAGCTGTAAAGCTTTGCGTTGACGGCAAACTCAAGGTCAGTCGTCGGGATGTCTACGGTTTGCCAGAGTCTTGCATAACTGCCGTATTGATCTTTTGCATATGCTTCATAATCTGGATCCGGATCGTATGTTGTTGCCCGGTTGATCACAGAGTATGATCCACTGGCAACTTGTTGCCATCCGGTCGTTAGCGGTTGTTCAAAATCGCCATTGGTCAGCAGGACACTGGCGCTGCATATACCAGCCAGTAAAAAAAGGATAAGGTATTTGTGCATAATTCCTCCTTTATATTTCCCTTTGCCCTATAGAACCAGGATGCCTGTAAATTACTACTAAATCTCTATATAATTATACTATAATTCACGAAAAGTCAATACCCGCATCGGGTGTTCTGAAAAGACACCCCTTGTAGTGTTCTTGGATCAGTTAAATAGACGAGTTGTTATTTTTTGAGCTGTTCTATAATTTATACGCGTACCAGTAGCCGTCACCACCATCGCTTGACGCATCGGCATCGCGCGCGATCCAAAGCATACCCCGGCACCATGATAAGGAAAAACCAAAGCCAGTTCTAGGTAACTCTATTTCCGTTATATATTTGCCATCTAAATCATAAACAGCGATTTCGTATTCGTCACTCCAGACAAAAAGATGTTCTTTTGACGCCGCAATAGCATAATTATAACCGTGTTCATCATACCATTTTGACAGTTTGAATTGATCCACCTCATCGCCTGTTTCAAAATCCAGGATTCTTACTTTGCCTTCATAATATTCATAGAGAAATTTACCATCCGGCGACATCGCTGGTGAGCTATTCTCTTCGTTGAATACATCCGATAATTCGACATCAGCCATTTCGTCCCAGAGATCAACAACATAGAGGTCTGTACCGTAGTTCTTTATATACAGGTTGCCATCCTTCGGGTGATGGAAGATAGCCCGGCCATCGACTCCAACATCATAGTATTCAATGAATTCTCCCTCTTTATCATACTCGTTGAGCACGCAGTATTCGTCATTCCCGCCGTTGATCGTATAGAAATGACGTCCGTCAAATGTTATCCCGACATTATGGAAGAAGACATTGTCTTTTATTTTCATTGCTTGTACAGGTTTATCGAACATTTTTTTTGTGCCGCATGTCGCCCGCACAAATAACAACATCATTGCTGCCAGTAAACACACCTTGAAGAGCTTTTTCATTTTTACCTCCACGACCCCCGCGCTAATTGTATTAGTGTGGGGGTTATTTAACCCCTATTGCCACTTTTTCTAAACTTCCCTAAAGAAAATAGTAAGAATAGTAAGATAAGAATAATATTTATTACTGTTAATATACAATACTATACAAAAAAAATTATGTATGTCAACCCTTAAGTCTATTACATGGAAAAATCCGCATTTCTGTCAGGAAAAGTAATTTCGGTTAGGCTCTATTCTCTTCCCAGAGGATTT
>Ga0315534_1000999_pt1 | contig 19901 bp, 17 predicted proteins | sample SalMarSW160240MG_FD_203094 | JGI IMG/M metagenome (GOLD analysis project Ga0315534, IMG submission 203094) | Salt marsh sediment microbial communities from the Plum Island Ecosystem LTER, Massachusetts, United States - Salt Marsh Sediment SW1602-40 ... | reverse complement strand
TAGATGCATCCAGGTCTCAGGCGCCGAATTTCTGCAGCCTTCCTGCATGAGCCATCATGAGCGGCATGGCATCGGTCGCCGGCATCGTCCCGAGCCCGCCCTGTTGGCAGGCGCGTTCACCAAAGGTTGTTTGGTGATCGGCTCGCATACGCTCTGGAGCCCACAGCAAGAATGGCACCGGATGCCAGCTGTGGGTCCGCATGCTTGCCGGTGTGGAGTGGTCCCCCGTTACGGCCAGCACGTTTGGCTTGAGCTCGAGCAGTATCTCGAGCGCACGGTCGACTGATTCGATCACCTCCGCTTTCTTGGAAAAGTCACCGTCTTCGCCCCGGCTGTCGGTCTTTTTAATGTGAATGAAAAAGAAATCATAGTCGTCCCAGTGATCAGCGGCGGTGGCGAACTCGCGTTCCGGCGAATCGCCTTCGAAGGCGATCGTATCCATTCCCACAAGCCTTGCGACCCCTTTATACATCGGGTAGACCGCAATGCAGCCGGAGCGTAAGCCGTAGATTTCCGGAAATTTCGGCAAGCGTGGATCCGAGGAGAAACCGCGCAGCGTCACGCCGTTCGCCTTCGGCTCATCTGCCAGCAATTCCTGGGCGGCCTTGACCCACTGCTGGACATATTCGGCGGCCTTTTTTGACTGCTTATTGATTGCCTTTGCCACGAGTGGGGGAACGCCAGTGTGCTGGGGGTCCGTGTCTTCGATCTCGGCGTGAAGATCATCCCCTCGCAGGATCAGGGCGAAGCGGTACTCTTTAACGTGCTTCAGCTCGATGTCGAGGCCGGGAATCTTGATTCCGGCCAATTTTTCGACGATCGGCAGTGCTTCTTCCGTTGGAATTCTTCCGGCCCGCCGGTCGATGATTTTCCCCTGCTCATCCAGCGTACAGAAATTTCCCCGCGCGGCAACATCTCCTTCATGGACGTGCAAACCGACCCCGGTTGCCTCGAGCACGCCCCGCCCGACCTCGTTCTCGATCGGGTCATACCCGAACAGTGCCAGATGGGCAGGCCCCGATCCGGGGGTGATTCCGGGACGGATGGGTACGGTTTGACCTAGTGTCCCTTCAGCTGCAAGGCAGTCGAGAGTTGGTGTTCGAGCTGCTTCCAGCTCGGTTGGCCCGCCGGGTTCAATTGGCAGACCGCCAAGACCATCCATGATGAGCAGCACAATCTTGCTTCCGTTATCGTATTGCAGTTCGCGCATGAGGTTGAAATTAGCCATGAAATATCCTTTCAAGCGGCATGATAAAGCCCCTGGCCGGGGTTGGCAGGGGCTTTATGGTTTGGTGTCTTTTTTCTAATGGATTCGTTTTTGGTGGCCTTCGGTTTCGAAGATGTGCATGTTGTCCATGTTGAAGACGACCTCAGCCTGCTGGCCCATGCGCAGTTTAGTGCGCGGATCCAGGCGTCCGACGAAAGTGTTTTTCCCGGACAGCATGTACATGAAGACTTCGTTACCCATTAATTCCGTTACATCGACTGTGATGGCAACCGGGGCTGCCTTGATGCTTGGTGGGGCAAACTCAGGATCGTGAATGTCATCGGGACGGATCCCGAATACAACCGGTTTTCCAATAACGTTCTGGTAGAGCGAAGTCTGGTCGTCAGGAATCGGCACGTGGAAGCTCTCGGCATCGATAACAAGCTTGCCATCGCTGCGTTCAATCTTGGCCGGGAAGAAATTCATCGAAGGCGATCCAATGAACCCGGCTACGAATACATTGGCCGGGTAATCGTACAGATTTTGCGGCGTGTCAATTTGCTGCAGAATTCCATCTTTCATCACCGCGATGCGGGTGGCCATTGTCATCGCCTCGACCTGGTCATGGGTGACATAGATGAAGGTCGTTGCCAGGCGCTTGTGGAGTTTCGTGATTTCGGCCCGCGTCTGCACTCGCAGTTTGGCATCGAGGTTTGAAAGGGGTTCGTCGAAAAGGAACACTTTCGGTTCACGCACAATCGCGCGGCCGACCGCAACCCGCTGGCGTTGACCGCCGGAGAGCTGGCGGGGCTTGCGGTCGAGCAGGGCTTCGATTCCTAGGATATCGGCTGCCTCCTCAACCCTGCGCTTGATCTCGTCCTTGGGCATCTTGCGCAGCTTCAGGCCAAATGCCATGTTATCGAAGACAGACATGTGCGGATACAGTGCGTAGGACTGGAAGACCATGGCGATGTCGCGGTCTTTCGGAGCAACATCATTTACAACCCGATCAGCGATGCTGATCTGGCCTTCCGTGATCTCCTCCAGGCCGGCAAGCAGCCGCAATGCGGTTGTTTTTCCGCACCCGGACGGCCCCACCAGAACAAGGAATTCCTTGTCCTCAATTTCGATATTCATGTCGTTTACAGCAGTAACATCACCGAACCGTTTGTACACATGATCGTACGTTACATTGGCCATGGGGCCGTCCTCCTTTCGGTTGATATAGTGCACAAATTATACTCTTTGCCCCGCAATAGTTACAAATTGTGCACGCGTTGACGCTCTCCCTTGGCGATGGTATAGTCGACTTCGTGCAAGAGAAAAAGGACATTAGCAGCCCGGATGGCCGACTCAGGCGCAGCTGGGCTTTACTTACGCGCTGGCTTGAGCCCGGACTTGGCGTCAAACGCTGGCTCGCAGCCCTGGTCCTCGGGACAGCAATGGTCGGACTCGGCTTGGCGATCGTGCTGCTCGATGCTTACCGGGCTCACCCCGAATCACCAATCCTGACCTTGCTAAGCTTACGGGCGCTCCCGCGCATTATACGGGCGCTGCTCCTGGGTTCGGCCGGTGTCGGCCTGATGGTATTCAGCATTTTCAAACTCAACACGGCCCTGCTGGCTCCCTACGTCCAGCCCGGACATTCGCTGGTAGATGCCGTAGCCCGTTACCGGCGGATGGGCAGAGGGCCGAAGATTGTGGCCATCGGGGGTGGGACCGGCCTTTCCACCTTGCTGCGAGGTTTGAAAAAGCACACAGGGAACCTGACTGCGATCGTCTCGGTCGCGGATGACGGTGGATCTTCCGGCCGGCTGCGTCAGGCACTCGGCCTCCCTCCGCCGGGCGACATCCGGGCTTGCCTGGCTGCAATGTCGGAAGACGAGGACTTACTCACCCAGCTCTTCCAGTATCGGTTCCGGCAAGGCGAGGAGTTGCTTGGGCACTCCTTTGGGAACCTTTTTATCGCTGCTCTCAGCTCGGTAACGGGCAGCTTCGAAGAAGGGGTGCGCGAAGCGGGGCGGGTTCTGGGGGTCGCCGGGCAGGTGCTTCCAGCGACATCGGCGAATATCGCGTTGATCGCGGATAAGACCCTGGCAATCGCGGGGGAGGCGATACGGATTGAAGGCGAGAGCCGCATCCCATCCATCCCCGGCCGAATCCGGCGGGTCCAGCTTGAGCCAGTAGACCCTCCTGCATACCCGGCAGCGATCCAGGCGATCTTAAGCGCAGACATGATCATCATTGGCCCGGGCAGCTTATATACGAGTATTCTTCCAAACTTGCTCGTTCCACGGTTGGCCGAGGCAATTGAAACAAGCCGCGCCTTCAAGGTTTTTGTCTGCAACATCGCAACACAGAAAGGCGAAACGGATCATCTAAACTGCTGCCAGCATCTGGAGGCGATCGAAGCTCATATCGAGCGCAATCTGGTCGATATGGTCGTCGCGAACGACAACCTGGAACATCTGCCGGGCGATGAGGTTGAACTGGTAGATCCGGGGTTGGATCAGCCGATTTCAGTGCCGATCTACACAACAGATTTGATCGATACGCACATCCCAACTCGTCACGATTCGGATAAACTAGCAGAGACGCTGATCGCTTTGCTGGAGGAACGCACGGGGCCGCTAGAACTGGGGGCGGGCGATTCAAATCACGCAGAAAGCGATCTCTAAACCAATCTTCATAGGAGAAACATCATGGCAACTAAAGTAGGCATAAACGGTTTCGGCCGCATTGGCCGTCAGGTCTTGAAAATCATGAAGGAAAAGTACGGCGATACGTTCGACGTCGTCGCCTTCAATGACCTTGGCGATCTGCCAACCATGGCGCATCTGTTCATGTACGACTCGAACTACGGAAAGTTTGATGGCAGCCTGGAAGTTAAAAAGGACGGGCTGGTTATCGATGGTGATTTTGTAAAGTCGTTCTCGGAACCGGATCCTGCAAAACTGCCCTGGGGAGACCTCGGAGTAGAAATCGTCATCGAAAGTACGGGTGTCTTCCGTTCACGCGAAGACGCCGGCAAACACATCGATGCCGGTGCAAAGAAGGTCATTATCACGGCCCCCGGTAAGAAACCAGATCTCACGATCGTGCTTGGCGTGAACGACGACATGTACGACACCAGCAAGCATCACATTGTCTCGAACGCCTCCTGCACGACGAACTGTCTGGCGCCGGCCACGAAAGTCGTCCAGGACGAGTTTGGCATCGAGCACGGCTTGATGACCACAATTCACTCCTACACGAACGATCAGCGCATCCTTGACCTGCCGCATAAAGACCTGCGCCGGGCACGGGCCGCAGCCCTGAATATCATCCCCACCACGACCGGCGCTGCAAAAGCCATTTCGCTGGTGATTCCAGAGCTGGAAGGGAAGTTTGACGGCTATGCCCTGCGAGTTCCCACGCCGACAGTTTCGGTCGTCGATTTGGTTGTAACGCTCGAGAAGGCGACCACGACAGAGGCCTTGCACGATGCCTTCCGGACTGCAGCAGCAGGACCGATGAAGGGCATCCTCGGCTTTGAGGAAGCTCCGCTAGTGAGCATGGATTACAAGGGTGATTCGCGCTCAAGCATCGTCGATGCACAGTTCACCTTCGTGTTGGATGGCAAGATGGCGAAGGTCGTCGCCTGGTACGACAACGAGTGGGGCTACTCCGTCAGAACTGCAGATCTGGCAGCGATGATGGCGAAGAAGCTGTAAATCCGTCATGATGACGTGCTACGGGTCATACACCTGGCCCGGAGGTGGATTGCATGTTTAAGAAGAAGACTGTGCGTGATGTCGATGTACGAGGCAAGCGCGTGCTCGTCCGCGTCGACTTCAATGTGCCGTTGAAGGATGGGGAAGTCACCGATGATACCCGCATTCAAGCGGCCCTGCCGACCCTACGCTACCTTATCAGTCACGGAGCGCGTCTGATCCTTTGTTCACACCTGGGCCGCCCGAAAGGCGAATATGATCCCTTGCTCTCCTTGCGGCCGGTCGCCGTTCGACTCGGAACCCTACTGGGTAAGCCCGTGGCGTTCGCGAGTGACTGCATCGGTGATAAGGCGAGTGCAGCTGCCTCGGAATTAGCGGATGGGGATGTGCTCCTGCTGGAGAATACGCGCTTCCACGCTGGGGAGAAGAAGAACGACCCCGAATTTTCCCGCGAGTTGGCCAGCCTGGCCGAAATTTACGTCGATGACGCTTTCGGCTCTGCCCACAGGGCGCATGCCTCAACCGAGGGAGTCACAAAGTTCCTTCCAGCCGTCGGCGGATTCCTGATGGAAAAAGAGCTTAAATTCCTGGGGGATGCGCTGGCCGATCCAGAACATCCCTTCATCGCGATTTTGGGCGGAGCGAAGATCTCCGACAAGATTGGGGTTGTGGAACGATTGCTATCACTGGCCGATCGCTTGCTGATTGGCGGGGGGATGGCGAATACGTTCCTGGCCTCCCAGGGTCACGCCATGGCACAGTCGTTGGTTGAAGCTGAAGCGCTGGACCAGGCTCGTTATTTGATGTCCAAGGCAGGAAGCAAGATCATGCTGCCAGTCGACCTGGTAGCGGCCCAGGCGTTCGAATCCAACGCTGTTCATAAGGTTGTCGGGGTCGATCAGGTCCCGGAAGGCTGGCAGGCGCTGGACATCGGTCCAAAGACGGTTGAAGCGTTTTCCCAGGTGATCTCTGATGCGCGTTTGGTCGTCTGGAATGGCCCGATGGGTGTCTTTGAGTTCGAAGCCTTTGCGGTTGGAACGCGTGCAATCGCAAAGGCAGTTGCAGAATGTAACGGGACAACGATCGTGGGCGGCGGAGATTCCGCGGCAGCCGTGCGGCAGGCTGGCCTGACAGAGGCGATGACGCATGTATCGACCGGCGGCGGAGCTTCGCTCGAGTTCCTCGAAGGAAAGACACTGCCGGGAGTGGCGGCACTGCAAGACAAGGATGAATGAAGGCATCCGTTAGGCGTTGGATGCGGCCGTATCCACCGGGATGCGGCCGCTTTCTATTTCCCAGATCACTGGACTTCACAATTTACTTACATTTTACGTAGGTTTATTGTCCGTGATTCTGCCGTCGTCTATAATGAGTCCGTTCTGTGCGAGGAGTTGTGATGAGCTTTACCGCAGGGGAGAACGTCGGTCCCTACCGGATCATCAAGCAGCTGGGCCAGGGAGGGATGGCCTCGGTCTTTAAGGCATATCATCCGGCACTTGACCGGTTCGTGGCGATTAAGGTCCTGCACCCAGCCTTCAAAGAGGATCCGAATTTTCTCTCACGATTCCAGCGCGAGGCACGCGTCGTAGCCCGGCTCGAACACCCCCATATCGTCCCGATTTATGATTTTGCCGAACACGAGGGACAGCCCTACTTAGTGATGAAATATATCGAGGGGGTTACTCTCAAGGCGCGCCTGGCCGAAAAACCCCTCAGCAAAAATGAGGCAATCGAAATTATCGATGCCATCGGGAGTGCGCTTTCGTACGCTCACGAGCAGGGGGTGCTGCATCGCGATATCAAACCCTCCAATATCCTGCTCAGTCCGGACGGCGGCATCTACCTGGCTGATTTTGGACTGGCGAGGATTGCAGAAGCCGGCGCATCAACCTTATCGAAGGATGTCATGCTGGGCACTCCGCAATATATCTCGCCTGAACAAGCAAAGGGTTTGGGGAATCTCGATGAGGGCACCGACGTATATTCGCTCGGCGTGGTCCTGTACGAGATCGTTGTTGGGCGCGTGCCGTTCAACGCCGATACTCCCTTCTCCATCATCCACGACCACATCTATACGGAGCTGCCGCCGCCCTCTCAGGTAAATCCACATGTTCCCCCGCGGGTGGAGGCGGTCCTGATGAAAGCCCTCGAGAAGGAACGCGCCGGGCGATATGCCGACGTTGCATCGTTAGTAGCAGCGTTTCGAACGGCTGTGCTTGGTCTGGAGGGGGCTCAAGCCGAGCCGATCTCGACGACGAAGAAGCTTGATATGGCACCGACACAGGTTGCGGAGCCTGCCAATCCTATCCCGCAGGCCAATGCAGGCGATGCGGTCGTGAGCGGCGGGGTTGAAAACAAGCTAAAGTCCGCCCGCAAGCGCTGGCCGTGGGTTGTCGCTGGAATTGGGATCACGTTGGTCTGTTTGCTGGCGTTTCTGATACGGGCCAGCAGGGCTGACCAGGCGAACGGTAGTCCGGTAAGTACATCGGACCCGCTGACAGCAGAGCAGGTCGATGTGCCAACGTTAGAACCCGCGCTGCTCCAGAATCCGGACCGCCACTTCGAACGTGCCAATCTGTTGCTGGATGGGGAGCGACCGCTCCTGGCGGCGGAGGAATTCATACGGGCCGGCGAACTTTACCTACGGCAGAACCAGTTCACGGAGGCCGCGACAAGTTTCTGGCGTGCTTACCAGGCCAGCCCTACTGTCCTGCAGCGGACAAGGGATGTATCCGAAGCGATTTCTGAAGCCTTTTTCCTGGCCACGGCAGATCCTGCAGCGTGGCCGATGATCGAGCAGTTTGTCAAAGCGCAGCCTGAATGGTCGCTGCTGCCGGTGATCAATGCACGGACCCGCCTCTTTCAGGGTGCGACCGAAGAAGCCCGGGCGGAGGTGATGCGAGTTCTGGAAGGAGACCCTTCGAATCACTACGCACTGGCTGTGCTGGCCGAGATCCAGCTTCAAACCGGCGAGCGGGCCGAGGCGGAACGAATCATCGAGAAGGAGTTAAGCCGGCCGGATGAATTACCGTCCTGGCTTTTCAACCACCTGCAGAGTTTAAAACCCAAACCCTGACCCACCGCCAAAAAACCAGCTCAACGGAACCAAGTGTCCGGGGATGTAACCGGGGCGAGGTGGCCCGGTTCCCGCGTTATGCCGTCCCGAACTGCCGGTCGCCAGCGTCTCCCAACCCGGGCAGGATGTAACCATGCTCATCCAGGGTGCGGTCGACCGAGGCCAGGTGGATCGGCACATCGGGGTGTTTCGAGTGCAGTGTCTCGATGCCCTGCGGAGATGCGATCAAACCGACAAATTTGATCTTCCGCACCCCCCAGTTCTTGAGAATTTCAACGGTTGCCACAGCTGAACCACCGGTCGCCAGCATCGGATCGAGGATCAGGCATACCGAAACCGTCGGTTCGACGGGCAGCTTGTTGTAGTACTCAACCGGTTGAAGCGTGGCTTCGTCGCGATAAAGACCGATATGCCAGACCTCGGCTGTCGGCATCAACTCCCAGATCCCTTCAACCATGCCCAATCCGGCTCGCAGAATCGGCACCAGCCCGATCTTCTCTCGCAGGTAGAACCCAGCCGTCCGCTCAAGGGGCGTCTCAACCTCTTGCTTGTCGATCGCCAGGTCAAGGGTCGCTTCATACACGATGAGTGCGGCGATTTCGCGAATTAGTTCCCGGAATTTCTTCGGTTCAGTCGACCTGTCCCGCAGCCGGGTTAGTTTATGCTGGACGAGCGGGTGGTTTGATTGAAAGACGTTCTCCATATCTTCTACTCCTGACGTGCAAGTGACCCAGGTTATACGAGTCGTTTCAGCGTGAGAACCGTCAGATCATCCGAGAGATCACGATGCTCCTGATATTCAATCACCCGGCACGCGATGGAATCTGCCAATTCCTGCGCTGATAGGTCGGTCTGGCTGAGAATCGTGTTTTCCAGCCGTGCGATGCCGAACGGCTGCTGCTTGGGATCAAACGCCTCCGTCACGCCATCTGTGTAGAAAACGATGCCCTGTCCGACCTCAAGTTCGAGCTTGAAGCTCTCGTATTCGCAACCATCCTCAACGCCCAGCACCATATTGTGATGATGCAGGCTGCTCGCTGGATGACCGGTGCTGTAAAGGATTGGCGGGTTGTGGCCAGCGTTCGCATACCACAGGTCGCCGGATCCGGGCTGCCAGACTCCATAGAAAACGCTCACGAATAGGTCGGCGCGTGTGTCAGAGATCAGCAGCTGGTTCACCCGCTGAAGTGTCAAACCGGGATCGATGACTGCCGTCGCAACACTGCGAACCAGAGTCCGGCAGAGAGCCATGTAGAGAGCGGCAGGGATACCTTTATCAGAGACGTCGGCGATAACAACGCCGATCTGCGTTTCATCACCAGCCGGGGGTAGAGGGATGAAATCATAGAAATCCCCACCGACATCGCGTGCCACCTGCCATGAGACACCCAACTCCCAACCTGTAACCTGGGGCACCTCCTCCGGCAAGAAGCTAGCCTGGATCGATCGCGCCATGGCGAGCTCACGCTCCAGCGAGCGGCGGGTGGCCGCTTCTTCAATTAAACGGGTGTTTTCCAGGCGCAGGGACACCTGGTGGCCGATGCCCGCCAACAGCGAAAGCCGTTTCTCAGAAATCTTTTCTCCCTGGAGGAGCAGCAAGCCGAGCAGAACCTCGCGATCGCACAGGATGAGCGCCAGTGCCGAGTCAGACTTCAACAACGCGCTCAGGGCCGGCGTTAATTGGAGCATCTCCGGCATTTCGCTCTCAGAGAACGGGGCGGAAATGCCCAATTCACTGGGGTTGATCTGAAGTGCTTCCAGGTCGAACGCCTGGGATTTGCGAAGTCCCGCTGTCGGTCCAACAATCAAGTCGTTCCCGTTCGGGGCGGGCAGGAGCAAGACGGCCCAATCGGTTCCGGCGAGCAGGGTCGCAAGCTGTAATACCGCGCCCAGCGCTGCCATCGGATCGCCGGGTTGCGCCGCATGGCGGGCGACTTCGAGCAGGACGGTTGTAATCCAGGCTTCCTGCTGGTGCTGGGAATAGTTGTAATCCTCAAGTAATGCAAGTGCTAACTGGGTGACGATGATTTCTATCGAGTTTAGCTGCTCTTCTGAAGGAAGTTCGCCAGCAGAGTTTGTTAGGCAGAGCGCGCCGAGGATGTGGTTTGAAATTCGCAGCGGAATAGCCAATTGAAGGAATGTTTCCGGCGCTGAATCGTCACCTTCCACCTTCGGCTCATCGTCCGCTGGCGTGACCTGCTCGAACTGCAGTTCACCACTATCGATTGCCTCTTGAGCACATTCTGGAATCACCTGGGATTCAAGATCGCCCGAAGACCCGGCTTGATCTGAACTAGCCAACAAGCTAACTTTACCTTCATGAACCCCAAACAGGTTGATGGCCTGGTAGTTGAGACCTTCCATTAGCAAGCTGACAATGTTCGCCATCCGATCCTGGATCGGAGCGAGTGATATGAGTTGCCGCGATATTTCCTCCGTCAGCAATACCCGCGTGCTAAGCAGATCGGTATCCGCCTTGAGCGCAATGGAAGCCAGGGCTGGAGCGAGGATGATAGATATTATCTCGAGCATACGAAGCTGGTGGTCGTTAAAGGCACCAACCTTACGACTCTGGATCCCAATCAAGCCGATGACGGCGCCTGAAAATTGGAGCGGAACGAAAATTGCGGAATTAGGCGGATCCTGGGCTTCGTAGCTTGGCGCAGCTGGTAAGCTTTCCGCTTGCTGCTTAAAATCGTCTACCAGCAGCGGCTTACCGGTGCGCCGGATCCATCCAATCAAGCCCTCCCGATCAGGATCGATCGTGAATTCGGGGCTTTTTTCGCGAGTACCATCGCGCACCCATATCAGTGGACTATATTGATCGCCTTTATAGAGGCCGAGCTGAAAAAAATCCGTTTCGAAGAGGCGAGCAACCTCTAGGAAGGTAACCTCAACCAACTCTTCGAGATCGGTTGCAGCACGGGTGATCGAACGTCCGATCTCGGCCAGAACATCGAGCTCGAGGTTGAGATCAGAATCCATGCAGGTGGCTTACCTTCCTGTCAGGTGCGGAGTATAGATATAGCAGATCAGCACTGTGTGAATCGCTGTAGAATTTTCCATCACGGCAGAATAGCAAGTGGTTGTGGACCTGGCCTGGGTTCAGGCTTGAAAAGTTGGACTACGTTTGCACATACTTAGTCGGTTTCGATCGCCATCACGCGAGTACATTACCTCATCCATGACGCGGTGGATGATTATCAAACCCAGCCCTCCGATCGGTGGATCATCGGTAGACCAATCTGGCTGTTTCGGATTGGTTGCCGGGTTAAAAGGCGGAGCATCATCCCAGAGTGTGACTCTCAATTCGCCGGGCGTAGCAAGAACCTCAACCTCGATCGAAGCCTCATTCTCCTGCCCATACCCATGCAGAATGATATTTTCGCAGGCTTCGCTGACCGCCAACTGCACGGCGTAGCTCTCCTCTTCCCGAAAATCGGCGTCAGCCGCGGCCAGACTCACTAGGTCTCGGATGATCTGAATTTGATCTAGGTAGGCCTGGATCGTTAGCGTTCGCCTGGCCATAATCGCCTTAGAAGGATGCAACGGCTTCTTCGCGATTGGGGAATTTCTCAAAGAGAACATCAAGCCCTGCGATTTCCAGCGTTTCGTTTACCTGTGTGGATGGCTTGGCGAGCACGACATCCCCGCCCGCGCTCTTTACCGCCTTGCGGGTCGTAACCAGGACGCGCAGGCCGGCGGAAGAGATGAATTCGACCGCCGATAGGTCGAGGACCAGATTCACCCGGCCTGATTCGGTCAGATTATTCAGCTCGTTTTCAAATTCACTCGACGTGGCCGAATCGATCCGGCCACTCACGGCGATGACCGAAACTCGTTTGTATTCTTTAACATCAATCTCCATGGTATCCTCCAGTGTGATCAAGTTGTGCGTAAAACGACATAGCGGGCCAGGTCATAGAGCGCATCTCGTTCAGGAACGGCTGGCATCTCATCCAGCCTTGATTCACCCTCGTGTACGAACTGCTGCGCCTCCTCGAGCGAGCGTTCGATGGCAGGTGAAGATCGGATCTCCTCGATCAGGGTTTCTAACTCCTCATCAAGGACTCCCTGAGTACGGAGCCGGTGTAGCCATTCCCTTGCCTGCGGATGGTCCTGAAAATGAAGGACAGTGGGAAGCGTGATCAGCCCCTGGCGTAAATCATTCCCGACTGGCTTTCCGACCTCGAGCTGATCGCCCGTAAAGTCAAGCACGTCATCGACAATCTGAAAGGCCAGCCCGATGTAGTACCCAAAGCTGCGCATCGCTTCCACACAGTCGGTATCGCAGTCGGCGAGCAAGGCCGCACCCTCACTGGCGACTTCGAAGAGCGAGGCGGTCTTGGCATAGATGCGCTTGTAATAGGATTGGTGGAAATCGTGAACTTCCTGATCAAAGAGCTGGGTGATCTCTCCATCGACGATAGTCATCAAGGTCCGGGCAAAGGCTTCCATCAGGCGCAGCGAATTAGTCCGGGCCGCGAGCTGAGCTGCCCGGGCAAAGATATAGTCACCTGTCAGGACTGTCGCACCAGCAGTCCAATGAGCATTCAGAGTTGGAATGCCGCGCCGAAGCAGAGAGTCATCAATCAAGTCGTCGTGAACCAAAGTTGCAGTATGCAGCATCTCAATCGCGGCTGCATGTGTGACAACGCGCTCAATATCAGCCCCGAGCATATTCCCAATCAGCAGGACGATCGTCGGCCGAATCCGCTTTCCACCTGAATCCAGAAGATGGTCGATTGCATCAGCCAAGGCCGGATGATGCTCGGAAGGATCGGACCGCATGCGCGCTTCGACTTCGGCCAGGTACGGACGGGTTAGATCAAGAAAGGTTGCTGTCGGCGAATTCATTGCACCATCGAAATAGGTGATTGGCATTCTCTGATGTTACCTGTGCTATATGGTCCATGTCCAGTCCGAAGAGGAGCGCCAGGCGCTCGGCTATATGTCTGACGTACATCGGTTCGTTGCGTTTGCCCCGGTGCGGAGCTGGAGACATATAGGGTGAATCAGTTTCGATCAATAAACTCTCCTGCGGAACCTTTGCCAGCACCCCTCGCAGATCATTCGCGTTCCGGAAAGTAACCGGCCCGGCTACCCCTAAGTAAAAACCCTTGCCGAGCGCACTCGATGCGGCTTGAGCATCGCCAGAATAAGCATGCAGTACGCCCGGACGCTGCACGAGTCCCATTGGAAGGCGCTGACTGTATGCTTCAAGTGTATCAAGGATATCGTCCATCGAGTTACGCTGATGAACGACCACCGGCAATCCGAGTTCTGCTGCGAGATCGAGCTGGGCTTTAAAGGCTGCTCTTTGTTGATCGGGTGGGGAGAAATTGCGGTAGTAATCAAGCCCGATCTCTCCAATCGCAACAACCTTTGGTGAGGCAGCCAGGGAGCGCAGCGACCGGGAACATTCTTCGTTCCACGAATGTGCGTAATGAGGGTGAACGCCCACCGCTGCATATACACCAGGATGATCCTCAGCCAGCTCCACGGCCAGCTTGCTTGAAGCGAGATCTACTCCCGGGAGCAGCAGTCGCTTCACGCCAGCTTCACGTGCGCGCTCCAAGACCAGGCTGCGATCCTGATCGAATTCGGGCAGATTCACGTGACAGTGCGTGTCCGTCAGCTCGAGCATCTGGTTCTAGCGCACCCCGACCATTTTAAGCCCGGCCTGAAGCAGGGGTTGGACTCGGTCCTCCTTGGTCGTCTCGCAGTATACGCGGACAATCGGTTCGGTGCCCGAGAAACGTATCAGCAGCCAGCCCCCATCCTCAAGTTCGAACTTATAGCCGTCGGTTGTAAGAATATTCAAGACTTTCAAACCGGCGATCGAATCAGGCTTGGCGGCCGCAATTTGCGCACGATGCTCATCGCGCTTTTCGGGTGCCAGAGGCGTATCGATGCGGTCATAGTAATGCGGGCCTACTTTCTCAAAGAGCAGTTCGACCAGCTCAGATGGCTTTTTGCCAAGCTTCATCATCATATCGAGAAGGTAGAGTCCGGCTAGGATTCCATCACGTTCGGGTACATGTCCCCGGAATGCGTAGCCGCCAGATTCCTCACCACCAATGAGGGCGTTCAATTCAAGCATTTTGGGTGCAACATATTTGAAACCGACACCTGTCTGGACGACCGGGACATCATAAAGCTTGCCGAGTTTCTCGAGCATAGAGGTTGTTGAAAGCGTCTTGACGATCGGACCACGCTCGCCTCGTACTTCGAGCATGTACAAAGCAAGCAGCCCGAAGACTCGTAATTGATCGACGAATTGACCATGCTCATCACCCAAGCCTACTCGATCGGCATCCCCGTCGGTGATCAAGAGTGCATCCGTTCCAAGCTCACGGGCCTTTGCCAGCCCAGCATCGATGTTCGGCGGGATGGGTTCAGGGCGAGCCATCTCGGGGAAGATCGGGTTTCGCTCAGCGTGGATTTCCTGGATTCGGGTTGTCCCACCTTTCAAGAGGCGGGAGAACCAGCCGGCGCCGTTGCCCCACATGGCGTCAATGAGGACCGAGAGACCGGCCTCGCGCAGCGCAGGTAGATCGACTAGGCTCTCGATCTGGCGAATATATGCCGGAGCAGGGTCGAACCGTTCGATGATGCCCGAATCAAGCCCTTCATCCAGATCGATGATCGGGAGTTGGGCATCTGGATCGGGAATATAGGATTCGATGATCTTCAAACCCTCAGGGTCGATGGCACCGCCATGCCGATCGCGCACTTTAAAGCCGTTATCCCAGGGTGGGTTGTGGGAGGCCGTGATGTTGATTGCGCCGGCAGCCTTGCGGTTAAATGCTGAGAATGAAATCGCCGGGGTTGGGGTCTCCGACTCGGTCAGCAGGACATGAAATTCGTGCCCGGCCAGGACCTCAGCAGCAGCGGCAGCGAAATGTTCCGAGGCAAACCGGCGGTCGTACCCTACTACGACCGGCCGTTCCGTACCTTCGATATCCTTCAGGTAGAGCGCAAACCCGTGCGCACAGCGCCGCACTGCTTCGAAGGTATACACATCTGCGATCCGTCCACGCCAACCATCGGTGCCAAACTTTATCGGTTTGCTCGCCATGGGTATACCTCCATTCAGCATCGCGCTATATTCAAGGGCTGATAACAATCCGGCCAGGCGTCAATTAACCTGGCCGCTCGGGATTCGATCCAGCAGGCGCACCTGCTAGGATGCGTTCGAAATCTTATCTGGTAAATGTGATTTCGATGTTTTGAATTATACCGTGAAAGGGGGCATCAAGCCAGATTCGGTTGCCAAACGGGCACCTTCATGATAGACTTTACCCCGTTGCGGCGCCTGGTTACAGGCGCTCTTTCCGCTCTCGAGCAATCACTCCCGTGGTTGATTCGGGGGCAATCCCGAGGAAAGGAGAGCCTCTATGCGCAACTATGAAGTTGCCTATATCGCAGACCCCGATCTCGATGAGCAGAGCTTGGAAGCATTGCAGACCAAGGTTCAGGGTTGGATTGAAACTGCCGGTGGCAAACCAGGCAAAGTCGATGCCTGGGGCCGAAGGCGTTTAGCCTATCCAATTCAGAAAAAAACTGACGGTTTCTACGTGTACATCCAAGCCGAAATGCCGGCCAATGGCCCACTGCAGATCGAACGTGAGCTGCGGCTGACCGAAGATATCATCCGTTTTATGCTGACTTCGGTGGACGGCGAATAACACCTCCCGTTTGAGTAACGCAGCGCTGGGAGTGATGCAATGACGCGTGGACTGAACAAGTTGATGATCATTGGCCATCTGGGGCGTGACCCTGAGATGCGCTACACACCTTCGGGACGTCCCGTGACAACCTTCAGCGTGGCGACCTCCCGCAGCTGGCACTCTGCCGACGGTGACCGCCACGAAGAAACCGAGTGGTTCAATGTTGTCGCCTGGGGAAACCTGGCCGAGATCTGCAATCAGCACCTGCATAAAGGGCAGCAGGTATATGTCGAAGGTCGGCTGCAGACCCGTCGCTGGGAAGATACCGATGGAAACAAGCACTTCACGACCGAAGTCGTCGCAAAAGAGATGATCATGCTCGGTGATCGTCGAGACACGCCGAGCCCTATCGATGAATCGGCCGAAGATGAGGAAGCACTGCCCTTCTAAATCCAGATTGAAATTTTTCAACTACCTTCCAGTTGTTTGGAAGAGGAGAGAATACGTTGTCTGACGATTACGAAAGAGATGATGATCGCTCACGATCGGGAAGTAGCTCGCGCGATTCGGGCAGGCGACGATTTCACCGCCGCCCCCGGAACTGCCAATTCTGCGCCGACAAGATCAATTCGGTGGACTACAAACAGGTCGAGCTTGTCAAGCGCTATGTGACGGACGCGGGCAAGATCCGCTCCCGCCGTGAGACCGGAAACTGCGCCAAGCATCAGCGCATGGTCGCCAAAGCCGTCAAACGCGCTCGCCACATGGCGCTGGTGCCGTTTGCCTCCGATCGGATGCGCTAACTGCCGCCGGGTTTGAAAAGTAGGCCCCAGTTCTTGGACCACGTAAGGGCCGATAGCCTGCCTGCAGCCCGGACCTACTGGAAGAATCGATACTTACTGAACGCGACAGGAGATCGATATCAATGACTAAAAATCGACCCGCAACCCGGATGTCGCACAAGCATCGAGCCCGGGCCGAGCGGGAGCGATTACAGGTACGATGGATCGTAATTGCCCTGGTGGCAACGCTGGTAATTGTCGTGGGCCTGCTGGCATACGGGCTGTACGATAGCAGAGCCATCCAACCCCACATCATGATTGCCTCAGTCAACGGCGAGAAGATCGACAAGGCTCAGTTCCAGGGCCGGATGCGTATCATCCAACGTGAACTTGCATCCCAACTCAGCCAGTACCTGCAGATGGAATCGTTATTCGGCAATGACCCGCAGCTAATCCAAAACCTGCGTGATATCGAATCGCAGATTCAAACCCAACTCGCAAACCCGGAGGTCCTCGGCCGGGACATTCTTAACTCGCTGGTCAAGGAAGCGGTCGTCCGGCAGGAAGCTGCAAAACGAGGAATCAGCGTCGATCAATCGGAGATCGAGCATCAGATTGAGCTCAGCTTTAGCTTCTACGCCGAGGGCACACCGACACCAGGACCGACCTTTACCCCGCCACCGACCGCCACCGTAGATGCAACTGCCCAGGCCGAGGCTACCGCGACGACAGCCCCCACAGCTGGACCGAGCCCCACGGCAGCCCCAACAAGCACACCCGCACCAACGCCGACCGAGTACACCCGCCAGCTGTTTGAAGAGGACTACCAGAGCTTCATCAGCTCCCTTTCAGACTGGGACATTCGTGAATCGGACTATCTGGCCTTCGTTGAATCCAGTCTCCTGCAGGATAAGCTGCGGGAGGACTTTGATCCTGAGATTGAGCGCGACCAGGAACAGGTGCATATCCAGCGCATCCTGGTCGACAGCGAGGAGACCGCGCAGGAAGTACTTGCGAAGCTCGACGATGGGGCCGCCTGGGAAGATATGGTCACAGAATATTCGGTCGATTTCAGCACGGTCGATGCGGGTGGTGAGGTAGGCTGGAAGGCGCTCGGTGAAATCGTGAATGAATTTGGACAATCCGGTCTGGCTGTCTTCGCAACCGAGGCCGGGAAGATCGCGGGTCCGTTGGAAACCCAGGACGGCTGGAATCTATTCCGGGTAGAGGCGCACGAAGTGCGGCCTCTGTCGGATACAGCCTACCAAGCCGCTGCCGATGAGGCCTTTACGAACTGGCTGCAGCAGCTTCAGGATGAGGCCGAGGTCCAGATTATCGAAAACTGGCAGGATCACGTGATCAGCGCGCCAGGTTATGCGTCATAGGAAACCCAGAACGTTGGAGTCATCCCAGGATCTACAGGCTGAGCCAATCTGGCTCAGCCTGATTGATTCTTGGGAGCGGCGCTTGAAGGGCTCTGGCCCACAAGATATACTTTGATCAGGTACTAGCAATGAATATCGATCACCTGCTAAAGGAACTTCCTAAAGATATATCCCCGACGGATGTCGAGCTGATCAAGCGCGCCTACCGTGTGGCCGAGAAAGCACATCGGCGTCAAAAACGGGCTTCCGGCGAACCTTATATCAACCACTGCGTGGGTGTGGCGGCAATCCTGGTCGAACTGGGTGCACCAATCCCAGCCGTGGTCGCCGGCCTGCTGCATGATACTGTGGAAGACACGAACATCACGATCGAGGATCTTGAACGCGACTTCGGGGATGAAATCGCCGCGCTCGTAAATGGCGTTACCAAGTTAACCCAGCTCCCACGGGTCAGTCACAGTGGCAAACGTTCAAAAGACCCGCTGGCGACGAAGGGTGACTTGGCGAAGGAAACACTGCGTAAGACCTTCCTGGCGATGGGAGATGATGTGCGCGTGGTTGTGATCAAGCTCGCCGACCGCCTGCATAACATGCGGACCCTCTCCCATTTACCACCCGAAAAGCAGAAACGCATTGCTAAGGAAACACTGGAAATCTTTGCTCCACTAGCGAACCGTCTCGGCATCTGGCAGATGAAATGGGACCTGGAGGATCTGGCCTTCCGCTATGTATATCCGGAAGGCTACAAAGAGATTGCCTCCAGCATCGCCCAACGCCGCGTTGACCGCGAGAAGGCGCTAGGCAAAATCAGTGAGCATTTACGTGAGGTGCTGGCCCAAAACGGAATTAAGTCTGAGGTCACAGGCCGCCCGAAGCATCTTTACTCTATCTACCGCAAGATGGAACGCAAAGGCGTGCCCTTTGATATGGTCTACGACGTACGTGGGGTACGCGTGATCGTGGATTCCGAATCGGATTGCTACCTGGCTCTGGGAACGATTCACAGTCACTGGAAGCCCGTCCCCGGAACTTTCGATGATTACATCGCCACGCCAAAAGATAACTTTTACCAATCCCTTCATACAGCAGTTATTTACGATGATGGTAAAACCCTCGAGGTGCAAATCCGGACGCCTGAGATGCACGAGAATGCTGAATACGGCATCGCAGCTCACTGGCGCTACAAAGAAGGCCGGGTGCGCGATGATGCCTTCGAACAGAGAGTTCTATGGCTGCGCCGGCTGATGGAGTGGCGCCAGGATATTGACGACGCAGGCGACTTCGTCGCGGCGATGAAGTCTGACGTATTCGATGACCGGGTCTTCGTCTTTACGCCGAAGGGCGATATCATCGACCTGCCTTCCGGCTCAACCCCGATCGATTTTGCATATCACATTCACACTGCCATCGGGCATCGATGCCGGGGTGCAAAGGTGAATGGAAAGCTGGTATCCCTCGACACGAAGCTGGAAACTGGCGACGCGGTTGAGATCCTGACGGCCAAGCGGGGCGGTCCGAGCCGCGATTGGCTTAATCCCAGCCTGGAAATGGTAAAAAGCCAGCGCGCGCGCGGCAAAATCCGCCAGTGGTTCCGCAAGCAGGACCTGGAACAGAATATTTCGCATGGACGATTGCTGCTCGAGCGAGAACTTCGTCGGCTGGGGTTGGAAAACCTGGCCTACGAGAAAATTTCACGCGAGGTAGGTTTCTCCCAGGTCGACGACCTGCTGGCAGCGATTGGAACAGGCGATCTGAACCTGAGCAAGATTGTCAACGTGGTCGTCCCGGAAGAGGAACAGGAGTTTGAACTAGGATTTAACCTGGAGGATTCAAGCCAGGAACTCCAGAGTGGTGAGGTCAGCATTCTCGGGCTGTCAGGCCTGCTCACTCGGTTGGCACGCTGCTGTAAACCCGCCCCCGGCGACCCCATCGTGGGATATATCACGCGGGGGCGAGGTGCCACCATTCACCGCCAGGATTGCCCGAATGTTCTGCGTATCAAGGATCGAGAACGCCTGGTGCAGGTCTCCTGGGGTCGACCGCAGCATACCTATCCGGTCTCTGT
>Ga0315534_1000996_pt1 | contig 19935 bp, 20 predicted proteins | sample SalMarSW160240MG_FD_203094 | JGI IMG/M metagenome (GOLD analysis project Ga0315534, IMG submission 203094) | Salt marsh sediment microbial communities from the Plum Island Ecosystem LTER, Massachusetts, United States - Salt Marsh Sediment SW1602-40 ... | reverse complement strand
TCCCGGAGAATTTCTTTGATACAAAAAGGGGAAGGATATGCCAGCATTCAAAAATAGAATTACTACTAACATTTCATTAATTAATATTTTCTTTTCTATTTTTTCCCTTTTATTAATCAAGACGTAGATGCAAGTTATTACTGAGAATCCAATAAAAATTAAGCTAGTAGGAATATAAGAGACCATAAGAATATTTATGACAATTTTTTTTTAATTCTAATTTCTATATTTTTGTATTTATTTATTTATTTTGATATGCGGGAGAAAATTAAGTTTATTACATCCAACTCAAAAATATTGTGAAATAATTAAAATTAAAGAAATATCGAATTAATATGTATATAAGCGCGCAACATATGGGAATCAATAAATTATCTGAAACATTAACAGGTTTTTTTGTGAGGACATCAATGATAAAAAAGACAGATGTAAAAATTATTGCCCATATCATTCCTGTAAAGAAAAAACAAATAATAAAACATGTAATACACCCTGCTAATGTTCCTTCCCATGTTTTGTTACCATTTATCTTAATTTTTCTTTTTCCATATCGTATACCAATTTGACTTGTCATTAAATCTGCAATTGAACTCATTCCTAAGATGGCAAAATAAATCATTGGAGGACAGAGAAATGACGCAAACATTTGTCCTAAAGTGAAATAAAGATAAGCCCCATATCCTTCTTCTTCATCATCACAAAGATAAATAGAGCAAATAAAATTGATAGGGAATGTTAAATATTTAGTTTTTCGAGTAAATTCCATCGCAAGCATAAATAATGTAAAGGAGTAGAAGAAGAAAAAGAGGAGGTAATAGAACCAACCAAGAGCAAATAATACTTCACTCATACTATTTGGTTCGGTAAAAATTCTTAGATATAGATGTAACATGTTATTCTCATAAGGAATCATACCTTCGACTGAACCACTGAATTCTTTAACAACAATAATCCCTATATACCATAAGAGGAATAAAGTGATAAAGATCAATACATGAGCTAATTTTCTATAGATATCGTTTCTAATTTTACTTCTTTTAATTAGTCTTTTAGTCATATTTTCTTTATACCTCGTAAAAAACTCAGATTTAAACCCAAACTTTATGATCACATATACTAATGATGAAATTAAAATTAAAATCGAATATATGATAATTGGTAAGCCTAAGGTTGTTAACCATAAAGGTAAAATCGTTGAATGTAATGCTATATCTTGGAACATTAAAATTAGAAACAATAGAACGTGAATTGTAACCATAAAAAGAGCTCCAAAACCTATAATATTTTCAAACAATACTTTTTTATCAGAGAACTGTAAATAGAGGAATAAAATTAAGAAATAAAATATGAATATAATTGAATACCAAAAATAAAATTCAATCAATGGAAACCACTCATTATTTCATTTTCTATAATCATAATTAATTATTTGAAGAATATTAAATCCTACGAAAATAGATAATATCAATTTCAATGAAACTCTTTGAAAAGAAAGATTTAGTATTAAACTCTACTTAGTCTATATATCTTAAAAATAAATTGATAGATATATCATCAATGAAAAAAATAATATTAGCATCAAAATCTTTTGATAGAAAGGAGATCCTTGAAAGAGCAGGAATTTCTTTCGATATCTTGACCATAAATATAAATGAAAAGGAGTATAAAAAGAAAATATTAGATCCTATACTCTTAGTGAAAGAATTAGCAAAAGCTAAAGCAATCACAGCGAAGGAATTATTACTCGAGAGTAATAAAGATGGTATCGTAATTTCAGCAGACACTATTGTTGAATTTCAGGGACAGATAATTGGAAAGGCAAAGAATGAAGAAGATGCATTTAAAATGATAAAAACTCTTAGAAATCAAACCCATAATCTTATAACAGGTTTAGCAATAACCGAAATTGGTAATGAGAAAGTAATTGTTGATTATAATACTTCCAAAGTATGCTTTTCTGATTTATCTGATGAAGAAATCCATTCTTACATCAAAAGTGGGGAATGGAAAGGAAGAGCTGGGAGTTATTCAATAAGAGATAAAGCCAGTCTATTTATAAAATATATTCATGGTTCCTCGTCGAATGTTATAGGTTTACCAATGCATAAAGTATTTGAAATTCTAAAAAATGATTTTAATCTCAATCTGTTAGGATTATCATCATCCTAGCTTCATTTCAAATGTTTTTTTAAGACATTTCTCTCCATTCTTTTAATTTTTCATAGAATTTCAAGACTTTTTCTAAACTGATAACCATCCCCTCATAATATTCCTTTTCTGCATATTTATGATTAGCTAATCTTTTGGCAGTCTCTATATTATTCCGATATCGATTTATTTTATCCTCAATCACATTCAAATAGGAAAAATTAAGATATATATTAAAAAGAAATATCGTGATAATATATGAAGAACATCTAAAAAAATCAGCTATATATGAAAATAGAAGTGAAAATAATAAATAAAAAAGAAAATCTATAAAAAAGATTAAACAGTAAAGAACTTATCAAATATTATTCAATCAAAAAAGGAGAAATAAAATGAAAACGCACTATAAAAATGAAGGGATCATGAAGGCTTTAACTATCATTGGAGGTGTTGTCGGTTTACTCTCTATTCTTTTAGGATTTTTACATATACCGAATTATAGTTATATTAATGTAAATTTAGGTCTTGATGCGGTATTAACTCTCATTATTGGACTAATCGTTTGCATAATAACAATAATAACAGGATTAAGGCCGAATAACCCTTTTCCGTTCCATTGGCTCATGTTGCTCATTCTAGCAATACTCTTAGCAGTATTTAATGCAGGAGTGTGGGCAGTTGTGTGTCTTGTGATCGCATTTTTAATTGGTCTTATTGAAGAACTTTAAATTAAAATCAATTTTTTTTTGTTTTCTTATTATTTTTTCACGGTTTTGAGAAAAAAAGAGACTATTTCTTCAGAAAGATTTATATCGGTCACTTTTTGTAAAGCTGTAAATCCAGGAATCGAATTTACTTCTAATACTTGATATCCTTGTTCACTTTCTACTATATCAACGCCAGCAATTTGAGTATGGGTCACTTGAGCAGCTTTAATAGCAAGTTTTTTCAGCTCGTTCGTCAATTCAAGAGGTTGCATCTTTGCTCCAGCATGAATATTTGTTTTCCAATTATCACTTACTCGATACATTCCTGCAATCGCTTTGTTTCCTAAGACAAGAATTCTTATATCACGATTATGATGTTCAATAAATTCTTGAAGATAAAATACATAATTCAATTGTCCTAATGAATATATTACATTTTCAGCAAAGGCTTTATCATTTATTCTAATAATTCCAATGCCTTTTGAGCCAAAAAGTGGTTTTAATACGACATCGTTGTCTAATTCTTCAAAAGCTTTAAGAGCATCCTCCGTGCCTTCACATACAATAGTTTTAGGAGTAGGAACATTATTATATTCCAGAAAAAGTGAGGTTAGGAATTTATCGCTAGCAACTTCTAGCGATTCTCTTGAATTGATCAACTGAATGCCAATCGCTTCAATTGCACTTAAAATATCTAATCTAAAAAATATTTTTTGTGTTGCTGCCGCACCAAATCCTCTTACCAATGCAGCAGGAGGATTAAGATTCTCAAATGATTTCTGAAATTTATTGATATTAATTTTGACAGATATTATTGATGGAATGAAATATTTAACGCTATAATCCCGATTTTTAAATTCTTGTGATAACATTTGTACTTCTGGATCTGATGGATTTGGAGTTATAATCATTGAGTGCATGTGTATCCTCTCTTTCTTATTAATTAAATCAAGTCCACTGAATAAATAAATTTAAGTTATTTAAATACATAATTTAAATAATGGATTCGAATGAAAAAGATACTAAAAGCCTTACTGAACTCCTTTCAAAATTACAATCTCTATATCATCAGAAAAAGGAGCAACTAGAAGTGCTCCACCAAGAAATTGAAGAGTTACGTTCAATACTTTCCAGCTTAAATACATTAATTTCTACAAAATCTTTTTTAAGTGCCGACCAGCTTTATTCGGAAAAAAAAAAATCTTCTGATGACTATTTCAAGGAAGATATCCCCAATGAAGAATTCAAGGGAACAAATATTAAGAGAAAGATCTTTTCAGAAGATAAGAATGAAGAAGAACACCTAATCTGTATACTTAATTTTTATGATTATAAAAAAGTTAACATTAAATTTATCGATCCCGAGATTCGGGCTATTGGTGAAACTAATGAAAATTTTATGAATATTTTTTTAAAGGGAGCATTGATAAAAATAAAGGAAACGACTCCAAATCTTAATATTAGCTATGATTTTTATAAGAATACAAAGTATATAGAATACATTTATATTAACAATCTATCATCAATTAAAGATTATGATTTAATTACTGAAAAAATTCGAGAAGTATTAACATACCAATTGGATAAATAAAATAAAATACAAAAAATTAATTATTCAAAATTTATTTTATATTTATTATAGTAAGGGAAGTGCAACAAAATTGGCGAAGAAAAAGAAATGGCTAATAATGCCAATAATCCATTCAAAATTTAATGATAAAGAGCTCGAAGATGCTCTTAATGATAAATCAAGAGAATTATTGACAAAAGAACAAGAAGTCATACCATCCTTTATATTTCTTTCAGGAAGTTTTTTTGACATTAAAGGTTTTGCATACACTGGATTAAGAGCTTGGAAAGGTGCCGTGAAACCATCTAGAACGGATGAAGGAAGAAGACCTCTGTTAGAAGCTACTTTTGCTTCACTTTCTGTATATTTGAGTTCATTATTAGCACTCCAATCAGATTTTTATTTTGCATTTGACGAAATTAAAGAGATATTATTAAATTCAAAACGCGAAGATCTATGGACAATAGTAGCTGAGAAATTACCTTTTGTTTCTTTACCTCCCAAGGAAATGTATGGAAATCAGATTTCTCCGATATCCCCATATTTCGTAATAAAACAAGATGAAGACCTAATTTTAGGAGAAATTTATCCGTCGGCTTATTTATCTAAAGTAATTGAATCCATCAAAACAAGATTTTTTGTTTTCTACCAATATCAAGGATATTCTGCCTTTGGCTTTTTTGATTCTTTACCAGATTTATCAAATTTCGGTTTTGAGCAACAACCAAGGGAATTTAATGAAGAACCTACTCCTCAAAATCTTATAAAATACGCAAGCAAAGCAAAGAATTTAAAAGAAGTCTTAATCGCACTCATACATGCTCATAACAACGCATTCTTAGAACAGTTTTTAGTTCCTGATTATGAATTATTATTAAATAAGTTATTGGAGGGTGACTGATGACGAATATCGGTTTATTAGGGGATGTTTCAGTAGGAAAAACTTCAATATTACGTCTCTTTGTTAGATATCTTAATAAAGGAGAGATTGAAAATGTAGAAGGAGGACTGAAATGTAGTATCTTGAAGACAGATTTTAGTGGTGAAGCTACCCTTCCAGGAGGGGAACAATCTGATGCTTTGAATGAAAAAGAAACAAAAACTATTCATCCCAATAGAGTAGTTTTTCGAGAAGAGGAAAATGGTAAAGCTCATACGATATTTGCACCAGGAGGAGATAGAAAGCGCGCGGTAGTAAAAATGGGCATCATTACCATTTCAAGGATCGCGACTAAAATAATCGCAGTTTTCTCAGCTGAACGAGAATTAGGTCCTCAATTTGATTTCTTCAATGATGTCAGGTTTTTTCCCGATAATATCTTTGTATGCATTAATAAGATTGATTTGCTGGAAGGCGATAAGGAAACAAAAGTGGAGGAAATCAAATCACAGATCACTAATTTTTTCAAGCAACGAAAAATTAATGTAAAAGATTATTTTATCACGTGTGGAGAAACTGTTGATAATTTTGAAGATGTTGAAAAATATAACGATCATGTCGCTTCCATGATCTTAAAAATTACTACAACAAATTAACTCTTTTTACTTAACTAAATAATTTTTGAATCCATTTCACTTTTCTTTAAAGATAAGTTTAAAATCAATTGATTTAGGTCTAATTGATAACCAATGAGAGGTGTTAATCTAATCTCGTTATTTTCATAGTCTATTAGTATATATCCTTTTTTGGACAATTCCTTTAAATCTTCTGAAAGGTTTTTCTTCTTTCTTAATTTTATAATTTCTTGAATTTGGGTGTATCCTCTATTTTTTAAACAACATGTTAAGGTGCAAAACAACGTGGCAGCTAAACTTGGATGCCCTTCAAATGGATTTGTCTTAAACATGTCTGAAATTTCAGAATTAATAGATAAATACCAATAAGAGTTTAGAGGATTAAATTTTATATGATATCCTAATGGTTTTATATAACTAGATAAATCTATGATTAATTTTTTTAGATATCCTTCTTTATTTTTCCCTTTAATGTTCAAATATCTGAGAAGTTCATCTTCTGTTGCTCCAAATTCATAAAGACTCACACGTCTGCCTAATAGCTGCATTAATATTGATATCTCATTCATTTCTATATTTCACTCATATATTATAGTTGTTGTTTTTTGATACTTGAGTAATCCTACTTGGAGGAGATGTAGAATATAAACGAAAAATTCATAGACTTTTACTTGATCTTGAATCCCATCAAAAAGTTCATCAAATTTACATGGTAATTTATTTTTTATGCTGTTATAAAAATCCATCATTTTTTCAGTGAACTTTTGTCGAGGAATCTCTAATAAGAATGAGCCTCCTATCTGTTCTTTTTCAACATGCTCAATCTTTTCTATAAATGGGTGGTCTTTACTGAAACGTTGGTTGCTCCAAAACATAAATTCAGGTGAAATTGATTCTAGATGGAATGCTTTCCTCCAACAATTTCCTAAAATTTGTTCTATTTCAACATCACTAGGTTTAGATTTCAAGAATTGCATAAAAATTTCATCATTATCAAGATGATTTAACAAATTCTTTAGTTCCTCAAATTTTTGAGAAAGTAAGATACAAGCTTTCTCATACGTTTGAGAATAGTTGAAGATATTGTAAATGTTGAGAGATTCTTTTAATTGTTTGAAAATTGGATTTAACTCCAGTTCTAGTAATGATATCTTACCAGTAACTACATCTTCTTTGATTGTATCAATATATCTTGTTAACTCTTGTGAAATATCCTCATATCCCATTATGCTTCAATCCGTCATTATAATTTTTGGATGAAAAATTGTTGATAATTCCTTATTACCCACTCTTGCAACTCCAATTATTTTGTCTGCTAAGGAGAATAATGCATTCGAGGATTTAGGAAGAAACATCATTAATTGGATTGGTAAGTTCTCAAGAGTGGACTTTATCATCTCATACGATATCTCTGCGTTTTTGTCATCTAAAAACATTGCTGCTTCATCAAATAAGCATAAAGGAGATGGTTTAATTTCTTGTAATGAAAGCATTAGGCAAATTGAGACCATTGAGATCTGTCCTCCACTTAGTGCAGTGCATGACTTTAATTGATCTTTTGAAACTGCAGCCTTAATAATAATTCCCAAATCCTCAAAATTACCATTTAAATCCAACGAACAATATGACTTTATACCCGTAGTTTTAAATTTATTGTTAATCTTTGATTCTAAATTACTCAACATTCCTTTAAACTTAGTATAGTAAGTGTTCTCCATTCCATTTTCTGTTTTAATTGCTGCTTTGATGTCTTTCTCTAATGAATTCTGATTTGTATTAATTTCTTTTAAACTTGATAATAAACGTTCTTTTTCAATAATTAAGGATTTGTCCACATCAGCATACTTCATCAATTCTTTCTGGGTGTTATATATATCCTCTTTAATTTTATCGATAGGTCTAAGTTCAATTTGCTTTTCCAGAATCGAAGGTTGGATCTCTGCATTAATCCTCTCTATTTCTAACTTTTTTGCATTATATTCTTGATTTAACTCTTGTAATCGAAATTTTTCTTGACCCAAATTTAGTTTCAAACGATTTTGATCATTTTGTCTATCATCTATTTCAGTGCTATTCCTTCTTTTATCCTCATTTAATTGTTGTTCTTCGGAATTGCTAATATTTATTTGTTCTTCTATGGATTCTAAATTCTTGAACATATTAAAAGAATTTTTATCTGATTTCTCAAAATTTTCTTTTCTTTTAGAATATCTTTCTTTAAGATCTGAGATGAAACCATTAATGGATAGTCCTTTAGATTTCAAATCATTTAGATTGATGTTTTTTTCTTCTTGAATTATATCTAACTTATTCAATGTTTCATTATGCTCCTTAAGAATGAGAGGAATCTCTTTAATTCTATCATTCCATTCAATAAACTCTGGTTCTATTTGAGATTCTAAAATGCTAATTTGCTCACCTATTTTTTTAATATTTTCCGCAAATATAGATTTTTGATTTTCAAAATCATAGATCATTTCATAAAAGCGATTTCTCTTTTGATTCAATCGTTCTTGTTGATTAAAATTATAAAGTAGATCATTGAAAACTTCTTTTTTTTCATATATATCTCGCTGGATTTTTTCTCGATCTAATAGAGATTCTTTTTTATCCGAAATACATTTATTTATGGTTTCAATTTCCCCACTAATAACATCTATCTGTTCCTTTAAAGTGATTGTACTTAAAAATCCTTTTAATCTTTTTATGTAGGGAGTTTCATAAGTGTATTTATAGGAAACGATTTGTTCTCCCTTGAGAGTTACGCATTTACCTTTAAAATCTGTATTTTCATATATACTCTTACTATTACTATATTCCTGAATAACAATACAATTACCTATTTTTGAATAAATTACTTTTTTAATATCTAAATCATCATCAGCAATATTTATTAGATCTGCAAGATATCCTATAACCCCAGGAGCAGTGAATTTTCTTAAAGGAGTAATGGTTGCCTCCTTTGATAAGTAAATATTGCAATAAGCATTTAATCTTTTCTTTAATTGTTTTAGAGTATTTAGAGTCTCCCAATTATTAGCTACAAAACTAAATAATAATCTCTCTCCTAAAACAGATTCGATAGCATAACTAAGATCATCATCATATTTTAAAAATTCAATAATGGGTCCCTTAACTTTTAAATTGTGCTTCTCAATTTCTTCTTTTAATAATATTATGTTCATTGGAAGAATTATTTTACGCTTTTCTAATGACTCTTTCAAAGCTCTAAATTTTTTCAGTAACTTTGATTTTTCATATTCATTTTTTTTCAAATTTGATTCAATTTCGAAAATTTCTTGGGACAATTCATTAAGATCTTTGTCCAAATTTCTAAATAAATCTTGAGAAGGGTTTTCTACGAACCAGGGGTTACTTTGAAATTTATTTTCTATGTCTTGGAGACTTAGGAGAATATCGTTTATATCATGATTAAGATCGTCAATTTCTTTATCTTTTTTTTCAATTTTTCTAATATACTCCTTTTGTTCCTCTAAAAGCTTTTCATGTTTTTGGAAAAATAGTTCATTTTCTTTAATTTTTACTGCTAAATCATTTTGTTCCGCTATTAATTGGTTTATGTTTTTCACGATAAGATTTTTTTCTTTTTTAAGTTTCGTAATATCCTCCTGAATGTTCTTTTCTTGTAGTTTATAACTTTTGGAATCGTGCTCATTTTTCAGAATCTCTTTTTTTAAAGAATCCAATTCTGATTTCCTTGTGAGCTTTTCAGTTTTCCATATTTCTATTTTATTTAATATGTCTTTCTTTTTATAATTCAATTCTCCAATTAGTTTTAAATTATCGCTTAATTGAAATTCAAGTTGTAGTATTATATTCCGTCTCTGCTCAATAATCTTATTATTTAAATCAACCTTATTATTTAATTCCTTAACTCGTGAGTTTATTTCCTCTAGCTTAGTCTCCAAATTTTCTACAATTTTTAATAAATTTTCCCGATTAGCCCATAAGAGCTCATCATCATATTGTTTTTTTTTACTTAATAATGAGTTTTTAATCTCTAATCGTTTTAATTTAGGAAACAATGAATCCAAATTGAAATTTAGTGCATTTTTTCTGCTTTTAAGTGCAAGAAAATCATTATTCAAGCCCATCAATTTTTGTTTTTGAACTAAAATTTCCAATCTTAATCCTTTTAGCCCAATTCCTTCTTCCAAGAAAGAGCATAACTCTTTTGGTTTTAAATTTTTAATAATATCGATTTTCCCTTGGCTAACAAATGCGAAATGATTATCCGGATTAATATTCAATTGAGATATGAATTCTTGAATGTCTATAGCGGAAATTTTTTTAAATGAATCATCACCATCTTTTTGAATTTCGAAATATGGAGATTTACCTCTAATTACAATCCTTCGAAGTTTGATTAATTCATCTTTAAAATGTAAATGGATCTCTACCATAGCATGATTTTGGCCATTATGAATGAAATCATACCATTTTTTATACCGATCATCTCTTTCATTACTTCCCAAAACAAATTTGATAGCCTGGAATATAGAAGTCTTACCGGACCAATTTGGACCAATTATTAGAATTAAGCGTGGATCAACTTCTGTGGTATCTCCTGAAAATTCTACTTCATCCTTTTGAAAAGAGAGGAAATTCTCTAAGATAATTTTCTTAATATAAACCATATTTTGTCTCTTTTCTAGTGCTTGTGCCTGGATTACCGTTATTGATCCCCTCTTAATTCATTTTCCAAAGGCTTGCTTAATTTGTTCAATTTTTTTTTTTGCTTTCTCTAAATTTATTTGAGCTTTTTGAGGATTATCATTTAAAATGAACGGATACATCGATAATAATTTTAAATCGTTTTCTTCGAGAATTTCTTTTTTATTTAATTTATCTAATATGATCAATAGTTCAGTATATCTTTCGGAAGCAGCATTTTCGTAAAATTGATTTAACATAAAATCTGAGATATTTTGATTTTGAATATTAGAAATGATGTTTTTCTGTAATTCTTCGGGATCTTTTATCTCACATTTTTGGTTTTTCAAGCCATTTTCAGGATTTATTTGATTATTAATGGAAAAAGACGGAATATATTCTCCGGATTCGATTAAATCTTTCAATAGAGGAGTAATTTCATTTGAAATGTCATTAAGTTCTGAGTTTAAATAATGCTTGAAAATTGCTATCTTGATCAAATGAGTTATGTCTCTAATTTCCCATTTTTTTGTTAAATCTACCATAGTTTTGATGTCAAAAACAATTTTTGGGTACTTTTCAGAAATATTGGAGAAGATTATTTCTCGATCTTCCTGATTTAATCGAGGAATTTTAATAAATATATCAAAAAATTGAAAGACTTCTTGAGAATTTTCATTAATTTCATCAACATTATAACTTATCCAAAACAGTAAAGCTTGTTGATCAATAAAACTATAATCAGAAGATTTTTTTAAGAAATAGTTCAGAAAAAACTTTAAAAGGCTTTTACTTTGTGAATCAAATTCTATTAGTTGCTCTACTAGCAATATTCGTTTTATTTTATAGACTTCATCGTATTTCTCTGAAACTTCCCCTGTGGCTTCATTGCTTCTCAAGATCTCTTCTATTATTAAATTAAAATTGGTAAAAAAATCTTGTGGGGTTTCCAAGAGCTTATCAATGTTAAATTGAACAAGATTTAGATTATAGTTTGCAGAGATAAATTTAAAAAAATCGAGTATATCCGTACCTTTATTGATATGCAACAATAAAGCCCCTTTTGGATGAGAATACTGCTTTATTAACTCGTCATCATCTTTTACTAGTAAAACTCTTAAATAATTAACAATCTCGTTATATTTTTCCCTAAAATATATTTGATCTCTATTGATGTTAATTTCAGATGAGGAAATAATTTTATAGTATTTCGAAAAGCTCATTTCCTCTCGTGCATCGTTCATAATTGTCTATCCATTCTAAATTAATTTAAAATAATTTTCAAGGTATTGCATAAAAATTCAAACATAAATAATTAATTATATTGGGGGAAGTCGAATTCTAAATTTAAAATATAACTCTCTACTTATAAAGTAAAATAATATAATTTTACACAAGATTCAACTAGATATTATATTTGAGATTCTAGCATCAAATGATCTTGATCATCTCAGGATGGAATCATTAAGAGTTTCTAATTGAATGTTTAGATTTTCTTTTATAAGATGATAATAAGTAAAATTTCCCTTTTTATAACCCTCAATTAAACCAGAACTAACGAGTTTTCTTATATGATGAGAAATTGTTGATTGAGACTTATCTAAAACAGCTTCTAGTTCACATACACATCTATCTCTATTTCTTAATAAATGGAGTATTATGAGCCGTTCTTTTGAAGCTAAAGCCATAGTAAAAAGTGGTAATTTATCAAAATTTTTATTATTATCTAAATCTAATTTTATTTTCCGTAATTCTTCAAAATAAGAATTTGTTTCATCGCATTCCTTACAAGAACATAGCATGCTTTGAATTTCCTTAACTCTTTGAGGTTTAATATTAATCACCAATTATTATCAACATAATCACAATTATTTAAATACATCGATAAATATAAATGTAAGGTATTTCTAACTTCATATACTCCCAAATCGATATTTTTCGATTAAGTTTAAAAACGATCAATAATTTAAAAAGTTTGATAATGAGTGATGACGGAAAAAAAATTGGTTATTTTGAAAAACTGTTGCCACTTTGGGTGGCAATATGTATAGTAATTGGGATTGTGTTATCTCAATTGGTACCTCAGATAAGTTTGGCTATAGATTCACTTAAAATTGGACAAATCTCTATTCCAATAGGGATTTGCCTATTTCTAATGATGTACCCTGCAATGTTAAATCTGAAAGGATCTGAATTAAAAAAATTGGGTAAAAATCCTAAACCAATTATTCTGACTCTAATTTCAAATTGGTTAGTTGCTCCATTTGTGGGTTTAGCCATGGTAAAACTTTTTTTACAGGGAAATGAACAATTATCAGTAGCAGTCATATTATTATCAAGCTCACCATGCACTGCTATGGTACTTGTATGGGGTTGGATGGCCAAAGGGAATCAAGAACAAAATGTATTAAATACGAGTTTAAATACCGTAACAATTATTTTCTTATATGTAGGCATGGTTTCATTGCTTACAGGATTGCAGAATATACCAATTGATGTGATGCTGTTAATAATATCACTGATCATTTTTATTGGGATTCCCTTATTGTTAGGAATCATTACAAAGAAAGTCATTGTATTATCTAAAGGAGATGATTGGTTTAACAATACTTATCGTCCCTTTGTTGGGAAAATATCGATTGGTGCATTATTAGTTACACTAATCGTGCTTTTTTCATTAAATGGAAATGTTTTGATTCATAACCCCGATTTGCTATTATTGGTTTCAATTCCCTTACTCCTAGGATTTGTCATTGTTGTAGGATATAATGTATTCATTACTAAAATCTTTAAAATGAGATATAAGGAAGCTATAATAACGGTAATTATCGGATCTTCTAGTCATTTTGAGATTGCAATTGCAACCGCTATCGCTATGTATGGAATAGGCTCCATAGCGGCTTTAGGTACAACAATGGGGCTGTTTTGGGAAGTGCCTGTAATGCTTTCGATTGTTTATTTAGGAAGGTATTTAGAAAAGCGCAGATTTTGGAAATCAGAAGAAAAAAATTCAAATTTATTGAATTTTGAGGTACAGTAAAGTGGCAGTCACATACATGCGAAAATTGGAAGAAGAACCTGAAACATATGATTCGAATTTCACCACATTAACCAATGGGATAAACCTTGAAGTTCATAATTGGGTACTAAATCACCTCAAAGAAAGTAAAACGATTTTAGAAGTAGGATGCGGAACTGGTATTCTCGCTTCGAAAATGGTCAATAATGGCAGAAGTGTGGTTGCCATTGATAAAAATTTTCAAATGATAAATCAATCAATGTTGAACTTTCCTTCAGATATCGATGGAACATTACTCTATCAAATAGGAACATTTAAGGATTTACCGGTTCCACCAAATTCTCAAGATGTTATTGTGAGCACATTTATGTTATCAGAACTTCGCCCATTTGAACAACAAATATTCTTGCGTAATTCGTGGACAGCATTAAAACAAGAAGGCAGATTAATAATAGGTGCTGAATTCGTTCCATCGGGTTTTTGGAAAATAGGTTTTAAATTAAATAGATGGAGATATAAAAAAAAATTACACAGGCTTAGTCTAAAAAATACTTATCTCGTGAAATGGTTTATAAATTATTTCGCACCTATAGGATTCAATTTAGTTGACAGTAAAAAATGGAACCATGGATCCATTCAAGCATTAGAATTAATGAAAGTTGATGAAGATAATTCCAATGAACCGGGTTATTATGAACCACCCCAAAAAAAATACAGGGGGATAGGATCCCAATTCAGAATTTTTAGATGTACTCTAACGGGTCAAGCCGATAGAGTTCCTATTGAGCCGGGGATTTATCGATCGGGAAACCCGACGAAAAATTCTCCAATTATAGTCACTTCGAATTATGATTTTACATACATCAAAGTAATGAGAAATTTGCGCCATATCGATGCTTGGGTTTTATGTGTGGATAGTAATGGAATTAATGTGTGGTGCGCTGCAAGGGGTAATGATTTTGGTAATGAACAAATCCTAGAAGCGGTAGAAGCGACGGGAATCAAAAATTTTACAGACCAAAAAACTTTAATTCTCCCTCAACTATCCGCAGGCGGAGTTTCAATACCACAATTACCAAAAAAATCTGAAAAATTTCCTTTTAAAATCAAATTTGGGCCGGTATGGTCTAAACATCTTCCACAATATCTTGAAGAAAAACCTAATAAAAAGCCAGATTATATGAAGTTAGCTAAATTTAGTTTATCCCATAGAATGAGAGCATGGGTCACGCATACAACATTTTTATTAAGAAAGATCTTTTTACTGCCAATCATTGGGTTCTTAGCTATTTTTGTATTAAGCCTACCATGGATAAACAAGCTTAATTGGGTTGCGGAATTAATATCATGGATCATTATATCTAATGCTTTAATAGCAATTTTATTTCCTCTTTCAAGTTTCACGAGGAGTTTCATAAAGAAAGGAATGGTTTTTGGGTTTATCACATCAATAGTTCTTGGTGGAATATCATGGTTATTACATGGCTCGCTCATATTCATTTTATTGAATGTGATTTTATTCTTTTGGATCGCATTTTTTTCTACGATGTCGTTTAGCGGATATACCATGGCAACCAGTCCAAGAGAAATTCAGGAAGAATATTCAAGTTTTAAGAAAATAAATAAATTTTTACTAATTATTGGTATCATTTTATCGATAATTGGAATTATAATCTATTAAAAAAACCATAAAAAAATAAAAATAAATAATAAATAAAGATATTAAAATAAAAGTGAAATTAATGACAGAATTAAAAAGTGATTCATGTTGCAGTCCATCAACAAGCCTAAACCAATTACCTAACATCCGAATACTTATTGATCAAAAATTGTGTACTGGTTGTGGACTATGTGGAGAAGTATGCCCATTTGGACTCCCTCAACCCATAGAAAATGGGAAATATAAAATTTCTGATGTAAATTTATGTACCGAGTGTAGTGCTTGTAAAAGAAATTGCCCAGTTGATGCTATATCAATGTATGAGCAAAAAGGTTGTGGATGTTTATGGGATGCAAGGCAGCGAATTAAGAACAAGGGTTCAACGAACTCTTGCTGTAATTAAAATAACAAATAAAAGTGAGGATTTAAAAAATGAATGAAAAAAGTATAAATGATGAAATAAAGGTAGTTGAGGATTCTTGTGGATGTGGGTGTACATGTTCTGAAGCAGAAGAATCAAAAGTTGAGAAAGTTTCAAAATTAGAAGAATTAGAGAATTCAAATGAGAAATTCAATGATTCAAGTAAGTTATATATAGATATTTACGTACCCTTAGATGCATGCGCATGTGAATGGTCTCAATTCATGAACTTAATGTTCTCAGCAATTACACCATATATTAAATATATCAAACACGAAACAAAATCACTAAACACCGAGGAAGCCCGTCGGATGAACTTGTTCACAAAATGTGCAATCGTGGACGGCAAGAAAAAATATACGACATCTGCTGCCTTAAAAAGGGATCTACCAAGACTTTTAGAAGAAAAGGGTTTAATGTAAATAAAATCTAAGTTGTTGGATATGAAAACAATTAAATTTGATATAAGTATTCCAATACAAGGGCTACAAAAGGGGAAAAAATTTACTGTCATTGTGGATGATGATGCAACGATAATACAAGCATTAGCCATGGTGGATAAACAAGATCAAGAGAATCCAAATGAATCCATTTTTCCGATATATGATGGATACATACATAATTATCTTCAAATGTTCGTGAATTTAGAGGATGGATATATCTATAATGACGTTGGAATCTATGCTTATGGTCCCGATGAAAATGAGATCATGCGAAAATTTAACCCAATTCGAGAAAACATAGATTTTAATCTATATCCCGATAGTTTAATTCAATTACAACCAGATGTTGGGTGCTGATGAGAAAAAGTGAAAAATAGGCTCAACATCGGTAAATTGAAGTCCATTATCCTTGAAAAATATGGAAAAAACAGTAAAGAATTTTCTCACTATTTTACTCGGAAATCTAAATAAATTTTGGATGAAATCTTTCAGAAAAAGCGAGTGAAAGGTTGACATCTGGATGGTCTCCAGAAATTATTTTTTTATAATATGAAAATTAAAAATTTGGTTTAATTTTATGCAATCATGGATATTTTTACTCATTTTTTAATAGGAATTTTGATCAGTTTTTTTTCTTTGCATTTCCTTGGTCCCACTATGGTCATATATGCTGCATTTATGGCGATCTTCGCCGATCTAGATGTGCTTTTTTTCCCCATTATTAATAAATTTCTTAAATCTCCACTTTTTTCTCACAAGGGTATATCACATTCAATTTTTTTTGCAATTGTACCATCTTTTATCGTAAGTCTTATTATTTTTCCAATTTTAAATGAAAATTTTTTCTTTTTATGGTTTATTGGATGGATGTTCTATGATTTGCATCTCGTTCTTGACTTTTTAGGTGCTTCTAAAATACCTATCCTATTTCCATTTTCAAAAAAAAGATATAGATTTTTTGTAGATCGCGCGATAAATTTTTTTCTCGCATTAATTTCTTCTAGTTTTTTAGGTTTATATTTATTTTTTTACGTCTTTTTCTCTAATCTAATTATTTTATACTTATCCGTATTTATTCTTGTTTTTTATATTTTATATTTAACAATGCGCATATTACTAAAATTATCAATCCAATTTACTCTTTCAGAGGATGATCATTACATACCAGGTATCTCACCATTCAATTTTTATATTTATACGCATCATCTCAGTCCAGAATTTCATTTATTCAAATTAATTAAAAAGTACATTTTCTCATCAAAAGAAATCTTGATTATAGAAAATAATGTTGAAGTCGACATAATTCAGGGAGAGTTTTATAAAAAATCACTGCAAACCGCTGAAAAATATCCATTTTTTCTTAAATGGGATAATATTATTCCAATGATCGAAGATACCGGAGCTCTTTATATTATAACATTATTTCTTGCAGAAAGCTATTTTAAAGGCAGATCTTACGCGATTACAATAGAATTTGATAAGATTTCTAAAAATGAGATTCAAAATTTTGAAGGTTTTAATAAAAAGTTAAAAAATAATGATTAAATAAAAAAAAGAATTTATTAATTTTTTAGATTATAATTTAATCTAAGGATTAAATCCCCATGTGGGGGGTGATACTACTGGTGTTTGAAAAACTCCATTGGCTAAACTATTTGTATAAGGATGATCATATGCAGGTACACATACTTTAGTACTACCTGCTCCAGCAAGAAGATTTATCTGGTTAATTTTTTCCAATTGTTTTACGATCTTGTCAGCATTGAAAGGTTGCGTTTGATTGATTGCCTACGCATGCTGATAAATAGCATATAACTAAGGATATATTGTTTTAAGTGTTAAATTACCTTCTTTATGTAATATTGATCACCATAAATACTAAACCTTTATATAGATGTTTATCATCAATAGAAATAGTATTTATAATACTAAATTTAAATAAAAAAGTGACGAAATAAAATGGAACAATTAACAAAAAGAATTCTAGCCATCGTATTAATTGCAGTTATTGGTGTTGGAGTTGGTATTACAGTATGGATTTTTGTCGCTCCTTATTCTTGGGGCGCTAAAGACTGTCCAGGTGCTCCAGCAGGAATAACTGAAGATCAAATCATTAAATTTGGTGTACTTGGGGATATTGGAGAAATTCAGGGCGATGGAGCATGGGAAGGAGCCTATTTGGCTGCGAAAGAGATTAATTTGGCAGGAGGTATTGTGGTGGATGGAAATAGGTATTATATTGGTGTTACTAAAGAAGATACCGATGAATCGAATCCTAATTATGTTACTGCAAGGGGTGTTGCTGCAGCGGAACGAATTATAAACTATAAAAATATCCAATTTGCGACAGGAGGATTCAGAACTGAGATGTTATCAGCATATCTAGAAAATTTTATGTCCGCAAAAATTCCCTTTATAGGTACTGGAGCAGCAACAGATCAATTCTGCCAAAATGTGTTAGATATTTATGCCAAATACAAATATTGGTTCAGGTGCATGCCTACAAATTCCTCTTCACTTGGAAAGGAAATATTAGTTTATTTAGCAGGGCAGATATTAGCATTGAATGCTACATATCCATTAGAAGAAGTACGAACCGTGGGTATTCTCGCTGAGAATTTAGATTGGGCGCCCCCATTAGTTCACGCTATTCAACAATCTTTACCTGTTGTTTTAGGTGCTCCAGTCCCATATGGATTCGGTAAACCTGGATGGGTAACCAATACATCTATCATTGCTAATACCATTTATTATGATATCAATCTAGAAGCTGGAGACATGTATAACCATCTAGTAGCGCTTGAAACCGCTGGATGTGATATTGTAGTGCCTGTTATTTCTGCACAAGGTGGTATTCTCATGATGCAACAATACGCAGATTTACACCCTAATTATCTTTTAATTGGAATTGATGTTCAGTCACAACTTGATAGTTACTGGGGTTTAACAGGTGGAGATTGCGAATATGAAACCATGCTTCAAGCCGTCTATAATGTTTCTAAGACAACTACAACAAAAACAATGTTTGCTAACTTTGTAAATGAGTTTGGTCATGAACCTCTATACACCGCAGTCGGGAGCTATGATGCGATAAATACTTATGTTTGGGCCATTAATGAAACCCAATCTGTAAATGCTGACACTATTGTTACACAATTAGAAACTCTTAATAAAGCAAACCCTCTTGAAGGTGCGTCGGGACAATTGGCTTTTACTGGATCCCATGATATTCAAGAAGGATATCCTTATGGATATACGTTATTTTGCCAATGGCAATCCGGAGGAACTAAAGTTGTAGTACCCGATATATATCTATATCCTTCTCTTGATATAGAAGGGGGTACATATATAGTCGCTCCTTGGGTTGATACTGCTTGGAATACTTAAATTTTATTTTTTTTCTAAATATCAACTTCTTTTTTTTTAAATCTTCTAATTTTCCCAATATACTGTTTTATATAATTTTAGCCTAAAAATAATTAGTTTTATATAAGATGAGCACAGAATAATATAATATAAAATAGAAAAAAAGTCAAATATGTGAACTACAAATGTATGAACAGATACTTAATATGATTTATGGGGGAATAGTATACGGTTCTGTACTTTCTTTAATTTCAATAGGTTTTTCCTTACTTTATGGTGTAGGAAAGATATTAAATTTAGCTCATGGGTTTTTTTATATTTTAACGGGGTACTTAGCTTTTTGGATTCTTCCGATTTTTAATTATAATATTTGGTTAACAATTTTAATGTCCTTAATAATGATAACATTGGT